>ENA-ORXU01002033-ORXU01002033.1-marine-metagenome-genome-assembly--contig:-NODE-2033-length-14599-cov-3.058945_pt1 | contig 14599 bp, 11 predicted proteins | sample MGYA00237869_ERZ511484 | MGnify/ENA metagenome assembly ERZ511484
AATTCCGCGAACTGCCTCACGAAATTCATCGTGCCCAATAGGTTTGGTTAGGAAGGCACGTGCGCCGAGTTGATAAGCCGTCTTGATGTCGTGGTCGAGCGAACTCGAACTCATGATAACAATTGGGAAGTCGTTCGTGCGCTGCTGGTCATGAAGCACCGCAAGTGCCTCTAACCCTCCAACTCGAGGCATCTTCAAATCGAGTAAGATCAGAGATATTTCCGAGGCATCTGCATCCTCGAGGTAGTCAAGAAGCGCTTGACCGTCGAAGAGATGGACGATCTCGCAGTCTTCACACACCTCGGTAAGGGTCCTAGTCGTGAGCATACGATCCAATGGATCGTCCTCAACAAGCAGAACCTTAGTTGTGCGAAGTGATCGCATGGTAGATTTATTTCTTAACGCTGACTTTAATCTAAGCTAATGCTGAGTCGAGATCTTCCACCGGAGCGATCTCACTGAGCTTCGGTAGTGTAAAGCCGAAAGTAGCACCCTGGTTCAATTTACCTTGGCCCCATATCGTCCCATGGTGCAAGTTTACGATGCGTTTGGCGGTGGCAAGCCCTACGCCCACACCGCTATTGGGTGTTTCGTGAAGGCGTTCAAAAAACTTAAAAAGTTTTTTTATGTAGCGCGAATCGAAGCCAATTCCGTTGTCTTCGACCAATATTGCTGGACCACGATGGTGATTCGGGTCATAGCGTACAATTATTTTAGCATCGTCGCGCTCAGCGGAATAGATAAATGCGTTGTGCAGCAAAATGAAGAACAGCTGTTCAATTTGAGCCAACACACCGAATGCAAAAGGTAGTGGCTGGATGTCTAACTCAACATCTGCTCGGTCCGTCTTGGGAATAAGCGTGACAACTCTTTGAACAGCAGCATCGAGAGAAAACCACACGGCCTCACTACCCAGGTCCTTAAGCCGATTGTGACTCAGCAGTCCATCCAGCATATGACCTAGCTTCTTCGCAGCATTGGATGTATAAGAGAGGTAGCTGTCTTGCTCCGGAGTGAGGTTGTCTTGCCCCGACTCAATAAGCATGGTCACGAAGCTGGAAATATGCCGAATCGGGGCCCGCAAATCGTGGGTCAAGGAATAAACAAACTCTTCCATATCCTGTCGCGCAATACGGGCCGATCGTTCGGCCAAGTATTTATCGGCGACGCTGTACATAATACCGACTATATGCTTCTCTCCGTGATCGCTAACTCTTATAGCCGATGCCGATCGCACCCAGATATAACCTCCAACCTTTCGGCGTAGGCGGAATTCCTTCTCAACAGTACCTTGACTATTCAACAGTTCATTAAGGGCGTCGCGTACTCCCGCCTGGTCGTCGACATGAATGTGCTCACAGAGTTCAGGGACAGTACTCTCAATTCCGCCTGGGGCATATCCCATCAAGCGATATTGAGAGTCCGACCACTGCATAGTAGTACCTGCTATCACGTTCCAGTTGTAGACACCGAATGCTTCTCCACCCTCGATAAAATCAATGTTGGACGATCTGCGATTTTCGATGTTCGCCGCAGTAGCGAGATCATTTACTTCGCTTAGCACGAAGACTAAAGACCCCTCCGATGAGCGCTTTTCAGAATTGAGTCGCCCTTGTAAAATATACCATTGGTAGCCATGCTCACCACTCGCTAGGCGCAGGTTGGCGCGTACAACCTCAACGCCTTCTTGAAGCGATGTACACATTGCCAACAATCGCTTTTTATCCTCATGATGCACGAGGGTAGCTAGGCTAATCAGCTCAAAGCTGGCGCTGTCCCGATCGAGACCAATGGCCTCGAGGAAAAGATCGTTACAATAGACTTCCGCACTTTTGAGGGAGGGCAGCGAAATGGCTGGTGTACCAAGATGATTAAGCGCAGCGGCTTCGGGGCTTGGAGGTTCTGCAAGCAACTTTGCCTCAGAAACTGAAAAGAAGTCTTCTAACGTATTTTGTGCTAACTGGCTTAGCGCCACGGGTTGGAATTTGGGGTGTATCCCTAGGATGTCGCTGAGCGGTGATTTGATCACTGGCATGTCCTCGCTGCGCCCACCAAGAATTAATAATAATCTTCTCGGGCTCAGTCCCTTCCGAACTGCCCGCATCGCGCATTTATAGACTAGACAGGCGCAATTCCATGAGCCATGTAACCACCATCTACTGGTAGCTGCACCCCCGTGATGTATCCCGCTGCTGGCATGCACAGAAATGCAATTGCCGCACCGATTTCTTCTGGTTTCGCCCATCGATCAAGAGGCGTTACCGCCTCGACAGCAGAGACTAATTCGGTACGCTCGTAAAGTTTTGCGGTAAGCTCAGTAAGCGTATACCAAGGATGCACCCCATTGACCCGGATGGCGTCTGGTGCCCACGCCACAGCCAGCCATCTTGTCAGATTATCGAGCGCCCCTTTCGTCATCGCATAACCCACCGTCGAGGTGCCAACCACGTTAAGAGAACTAACCGAGGAAACATTGACAATACTAGCGCCTCTGGCTGCGGTAAGCTTGCTCTTTAAGCCTTTTGATAGCTCGAAGGCAGACTCCGTATTTATCGCCATCAGCTTCCTTAGATCTTCCAAGGGATAGTCATCAACTCCCTTACGAACATTAGTGCCGACATTATTTACCAGGCAGTCAAGGCTTTCGCCAAAACACCGTTCGACATGCTCGATAACTGAGCACCGTCCTTCCGTGGTGGATACATCGCCAGCACATATCTCGATCTCCTCACCATCCTTAGCCTCCTCCCGCAACTCCTCAAGAGCCGCGGCCGTGCGCGCAACTGCAAGCACGCGTGCGCCCAGGCTCTGAAACATCAAAGTGGTCGCCTTTCCTATGCCTCTCGTTGCCCCCGTGATAAGAGCCGTTTTACCGGCTAGCGAAAATTTGTCGTGCATGATTTTGGATGCCTATTCAGCATTGTAAGTTTCGAACTCGAGCCGTAACACCTCTAATACAGCAGAGCCGTCAACCTCGTGCTCTCCAAGACCAATGGCGTCGCTTACCCACTCGGGAGCCTTCCCCGCTATGGATTGCACAGCGCTCTGCCAGTCAATATTCTCCTTTGTCTGGCTAGTTCGGTCATTTACCGATAGTGCTGCACGAGCCCACTCATACAGCGCGATATTGAAGTGATTCCTCGGCTCAAAAATACCGGGTAAGGCAGCCTCTAGTGAAAGTAATACCACGCCATCCTCAGCATACAATTCAGAGCTGTGCCATTGCTCTGGAAACTCCGGAGAAGGAAATGGATGCTGATAAACGACTACTGTTTCAAAGGGCTCAATCACATAGCGTCCACTGGGAGCAGCTACTCGAACGAGTTGCGAAACGATGAGCGATTCGACATCCACGGGTACCTCGCCGTCTTCAAACCCCTGCCCTTTGACATCCGTACCCAGCCTAGCCAAAAACACGCGTTCTCGAAAAGTCTTCTGCTCGCTCTGGCTCATCGATTGATACCATGCTGGTAAGCGTGCCGCGAAGAGCCCCTGGATAGGCTTCTCTAGATCTCTAGGCCGTCTAACGTAATATGCCCACTCCAACTGCGGCATCATCGTATAAAGCACGGCAGCAGCGACAACCAAGGGTATTGCGGCCACCGCCCAAGAAGACGAATCTTCGATGAAGGCTACCCCTAAACAAATGAGGGCACACAAGACCAGGGCTGCATTGATGAGTCGTACGGGCATATCTGATAGGTAAGGTGCGGGGCAGGCTGACTTGCAGCACGAATATCAGTCAATTTGCCTCGTGGGTTGCGCACCTCATCTGTGCCGTTATCTTTGCGCCCGCTTCAGAGCAGCCGCGGCGTGGTAGCTCAGTTGGTAGAGCACACGACTGAAAATCGTGGTGTCGCTGGTTCGATTCCTGCCCACGCCACCAAACCCCCTTCCCATCCGGGTTGGGGGTTTTATTTTAGAGCGCAGGGGCTGCGTGTGCCCGCTCCACGCTGACACGTATTTCTTCCCGCTCGAAATGCCCAGTATCAGCATTGTAGCGCCGAACGATTCGAGCTGGATTACCGACAACTATAGCGTAGTCCGGTACATCGGTAGTGACGATGCTACCCGCCGCCACCACGGAATTGAGCCCAATGCGGATTCCGGGTAGCACCACAGCATGCGCCCCAATCCACGCGCCATCCGCCACCACGATCGGCTCAGTATGTATCGTCTGCAGTCGTATTGGGCGGGACACATCGCGGTACTCGTGGTTCAGCGCCGACAGCACCACTTGTTGAGCAAGGAGCACATCCTCCCCGATCGTGACTGGGCCAATGACCGTGGAGCCAACACCGATAAGACTCGAGCGCCCTACCCGTACACCCCCCATCACATTGTTGATGAGCGCCTGATCTTCCACGATGGAGTGCCGGGCTAAGGTGAGTTCATGAAAAGGCACGACGTCCAAGCGAGAGCGCCAGCGAACCACACCTCTTCGCGTATGGACAAAAGGATTGACGAGGGCCCGTATCCACCACCTGGGTCGATAATCGTGACGCGGAAAGAGCATACGGTGGAGCAAGGCCTTCGAGCCCGGTTGCTTCGCCATATACGTTTTCAGGGCGTCGAAAGGCATCTGCGCTTATCGTTCAATCTGCGGACTTCCGCGGAGGGTTGGAAAGTTGCAAGTTCACCTCCATACCGATAGGACGCTAATTTCTAAGCATGATTACCCACGTTGAGGGACTAAAATCATCACTGAGAGAGGCGGAAGGGTTAAATGGAGGCTGCTATCACGACCGTGCCAGGAGACATTCTCTGACTTGTAGGTGGTGGTTGTTACCGCACCACTACCTCCATATTGAAGATCGTCACTGTTCGCGGCGACTTCCCAGGTTCCGCTTGCAGGTAATCCGACTCGGAAACCCTCGCGGACTACCGGTGTAAAGTTGCAGAGCACTACAGCGACATCGCTTTCTTGCTTGCCGCGCCGGAGGTAACTCGTAGAAGACCCTTGCGAATCGTGCAAGTCTATCCACTCAAAGCCACGGGGATCAAATTGCTCTTCGTAAAGGGCTTTAGTTTCTCGGTACAGCTTATTGAGCGTCTTAATCCAGGTTTGAACTCCGCTGTGAAAGCTATGATTCAACATCGACCAGTCGAGTCCTCGCTCTAAGCTCCACTCCGTAGGCTGAGCAAACTCTCCGCCCATAAAGAGCAACTTTGTGCCCGGGTGAGTAAACATGTATCCAAACAGCGCACGAAGATTCGCAAAGCGCTGCCACTCGTCGCCTGGCATACGGGCTAGGAGACTGCCTTTGCCATGCACCACTTCGTCGTGACTTAGCGGCAGCATGAAGTTTTCGGTGAAGGCATAGACGAGCGAAAATGTGATATCGTTGTGATGGTACTGCCGATGTATCGGATCAAACCCGAAGTAGTTGAGGGTATCGTGCATCCATCCCATCATCCACTTTTGGCCAAAGCCGAGCCCGCCCGTATACACCGGGCGACTCACGCCTGGCCACGATGTCGACTCTTCAGCGATCGTTATCGCGGTCGGAAATTCACGATACACCGTCTCATTCACCTCTTTGAGCAGAGAGATTGCCTCTAGGTTTTCGCGGCCGCCAAACTGATTCGGGATCCACTCGCCCTCCTTTCGGCTGTAGTCGAGGTATAGCATACTAGCCACAGCATCAACCCGCAGGCCGTCGGCATGGAAGCGGTCCATCCAGAACAGCGCATTAGACAGTAAGAATGATCTCACCTCGTTGCGCCCATAATTGAAGATCCGGCTCTTCCAGTCTGGGTGAAAACCCTTCCGCTCGTCGGCGTGATCGTACAAGTGTGTACCATCAAACTGGGCAAGACCGTGCGAATCTTCAGGAAAGTGACTCGGCACCCAATCTAGTATCACCCCTATTCCAGCCTGGTGCAGTGCATCCACCAGCACAGCAAATTCTTGTGGAGTACCAAATCGACTCGTTGGCGCGAAGTATCCAGTGATCTGGTAGCCCCAACTCGGGAAGTATGGATGCTCCATGATGGGCATCATCTCCACATGCGTAAAGCCCATCTCATTGATGTAGGCCGGTAACTCTTCCGCCAGTTCCAAATAGCTGAGGCTCTCCGTAGCGCCAGCTTTTTTGCGCCACGAACCAATGTGCAGCTCGTAGACACTCATCGGGCTGTCGAGGCCATTGTGATTCGCACGGGACTCCATCCACGCGGAATCCTTCCAGCTGTGCTCGCCCGACCATACAACACTTGCCGTCTTTGGCGGGACTTCCCAGGCACGTGCGAAGGGGTCACCCTTCTCTAAAGGGCGGCCGTCCGCTGCTTCAATCACGTACTTATATACCGTTCCGTCTCCGATTCCTGCGATGAAGCCTTCCCAGATACCCGAGCTGTCCCACCTAGATGACAGCCGGTGAGACCGGCGATTCCAACCATTAAAGTCTCCGATTACACTCACCGACCGAGCAGACGGTGCCCACACGGCGAAGTAGGTTCCAGAGTTACCCGCTACCTCCATGACATGCGACCCCATCTTCTCGTACAAGCGATGATGGTGCCCAGAGCGGAAGAGGTGAATATCGAGATCGGAAAACAGGGAGTGGGTGACGACAGCTTGAGACATAGGGGGAAAGGTAAGAGCACGAGGATAGCGTGAATGCAAAAGCCCCTCCCGATGCAAATCGAGGGGGGCTTGCGATGTGCCCGTTAAGGCGCCTCTGCAATACAGAAAGTCAGTTAGTCCCGACTAGTTCTGTGTGCTAACCACGCAGTTCTCAGTGCCGAAAGGAGTCGTCACGTAAGAATCGGCCTCACTATCGTTGAGCCACTCCTGGCCGTCGACGAGGTAGCGGAACTCGACTTGCTTGCCAACTGGAAGCTCCACAGTCGCACTGTAGTTGCCGTCCTTTTTCTTAGTCATCTTAATTGGAGCATCAGTGTCCCAATTGTTGAATTCACCAACTACACCAACCTTCTTACCGCTAATAGCGGTAGCAGGAACTGAGAAAGTTGCTTTGCAGACAGGACGGCTCTTGAGAAATTGTTTCTTGATCATCGTTGTGAATTTGAGTTTGAGGGGATAGAGTGGAGGACTGGTGAGCCCTCCAGAATTTGAGCGCAAACTTAGGTCGGCTTAGTATTTATACATACAGAAAAATTGCCTAAGCAGGCAACTTCGCCGATGCTCCCCTGAGGTACCAGCATAAAAGCGTCGGATAACGCGGCATTTAAGCGATTCTTTGGCAGCTTCAATCCACGCAATGGGATATTCTGTCGTCGATTTCAATCATTTCTTGCTATCCGCAGCTTATCTGCCATAGAATAAGAGCGAGTATCGTCCTACTCTCCTAACATATCTGCCACACCCTCTACACCTTGACGCGGAATTGCAATCCAGGCAGGGCGACTTGCACGCTCGTAGGCTAGTTCGTAGAGCACTTTGTCGGTAAGGAAGAAGGCAAGCAGGGCGTTGCGCTCACCATCAGCCTTGGGGAGGTAGGCGGCACGCTTCGCCCGGTCGAAGTAGGCTGTGAGAAAAAGACGGGCAGCCAGGTGGTACCACGTTCGGGCAGCCGCCATCGCCCACTTCGCACCATCAGCCTCTTGGAGCGCATAGGCATAAGGTGCATAGTGCAGGCTGCGTACCATCCCTGCGATGTCCTTGAACGCTGGGTGTCGACTCCGGCGGTACTCCAACGAGTGCAGCGGCTCTCCCTCGAAATCTATGATGATGATGTCCTCGGAAGTATCCAGCACCTGACCGAGGTGATAATCTCCATGGACGCGAATGCAGCCTTGGTCCAGAAGCGGCAACTCAGCAGCTTCCAACCACGACATGATCTTTTCCAAGCTGGGCTTCAAGGCCTCAGCAGCATAGGAAATTTCCTGTGACACCCGCTGATTCAAGGCCTCACGTGCACCCTTCCAGTAGCTCGCGTCAAGCGGTTTGGGGGCCATACCCTCCTCCGAAGCAGAAGCAAAATAGATATGCATCTCAGCGGTACGTTGGCCCAATAATTCTAGCCTCCGCAAGGTAGAATCGCCCACTGCTGTCGTCAAGTTTTCAGGGAGGTCGGCGCGGCGTAAGGGTTTGGCCAGATCGGATGATATGCTCAGCGCCTCCAGTTCTTTGTCGTTGTGAACTGTTTTGGCGTAAGCTGAAACGTCGTGGAGCATCGCCTCCCAGGCCTCACCCCGGTGATCGATATGGGCAAGCATGAGCCCTAGCGTGATTGGAGTTTTGTTGTCGTTGTCGAGGTAGCGAATGGTGCCTCCAAATGCTGGCACGCTTTCGAAGTGGCATTGGTCGCTGAGATAGCCCAACAGCTCGGCGTCGGGATGCACACCCGCTTCCGTTTTGCGGAATAGCTTGAAAAAGCCTGCTGGCGCGTAAGCAATCACCGTGTTGGACGAGTTCTGAGGCGGAAATGTGCTGCCAGCATACGCTGGATAATCGCGGCACACCTTGCCTGCCACTCCTTCTAATGTTCCCAGCGGGCCTTCGAAGCGCTTATCGCCGGCCATAATTTCATACAGCATTTTGCGAAAGTCTTCTTCCGCGGCAGCCTCAATGAGGGCGCCTTCATCGGTGCGACAAATCAAGCGCTGATCGTCGGGAGCGAAGGCTCGATTTACCTCCGCTACGGCGAGAGGACGGAGTTCATTGCTGTCGTCCGAAAAGTTTATGCGCAGCAGCCACAAGCCTAGCGAGGTGGAAGGCCCGGGCAATGCGGTAAGCGCAATTTGATCTATAGACTTGTTCTTGCTGGTATACCAGCGTTGGCGCTTAAGAAATTCCGGTAAGTATTCCTGGCTCAGCCTTTCGGCAAAACGAGTATCGTCGAGAAGATGCTGGAGTACTAAGGGCATGCTCGTGAGTGTACGATAGAAAGTGGTGGTCAAGCAACCGCATTATTACCACTCCCCCACCGCTTGGCGCCATTGCCATATTGCCTTCGCGCGGAGCGCCAACAATTTTGCTCGCGTGAGTAGTGCTTTTTGGAGGCTCTGAGCCCTGGCATTAAGCAAAAATTGCGTGCCCTCCCCTAGTTCAAACAGTTCACGTTCGGCTTCGAGTAGGCCACGAGCTTGCGCACTAAACCTATCGAGCGCCTCGAGTTGGGCTTCAAATCGTAGCGCCGCAGCTTGGTAAGCACTGGCTTTCGCTTGCAGTTCTTGTCGCTTGCCCTCCAATTTAGCTCCCGTCTCGGCAAGCTTGATGTCTGCCAGCGCGACTTGCCCTCGTGCTGTACGGTTGAAAATCGGATAGCGAAATTCAGCACCGACTTTATACGCCCGAGTCAGGAAGTTTCGATCGTTAACCTCTTCCGAATTGGGGGCCAATTCAAACCCATCTCCGAGTATAGAATACCCCACCTCCAGGCTGGGCTTGAGATACTCACGCTTCAGTCTTCGCTCGAGTTCCTGCTGGGCAGCATCTCCTCGAAGTAGTGCTAGCTCAGGGTTAGAACTTACCGCATTCTGCAAAATGGGCAGCTCGGGCATTAATGCCTCCGTAGCGGGAACATCATCGGCGACCAAGGGAAAGTAAAGCGCGGCAAGTTCTTGACTAGCCACGGTCAGGTCGACCTGAGCCTGTTCGGTTATCAAGCTCTGGCTCACGAGGTAAACGCTCGCCTCTAGCGTATCTACGGCATGCTTATCACCCTGACTGTACAAGCCTATGGTTGCATTCAGGTACTCGCGCAACAGGTCTTCATTGTTGCGGTAAATGCGGAGGTTGGAAGCCGCTAAAGCCCAGTTGGTGTACGCAATTGCAATGTCGTACCGCAGCTCGTTGCGGATTACCTCAGCGGCGGCTCGGTTTCGCTCAACAGCCACTTCTGCCTGGGCCACACCGACGCGATACTTGTCCGTTAGCAAGCCCTGTAGCAGGGGCAGTTTTACCGAAAGGTAGGCTTGACCAGCATCGGGCACAGTTCGCTCGGCATTGAGAAACACGCCGTCTGCCCACTCACGGCCCCCTTCCAATTTGATGGCGTACGGCGACTGCCAAGACACGCCCGCCTGGCCGTACTGAAAATACTCCGTCCCGAGGTAATCCTTCCTGTCGAAGCTTCCTCTCAGCGTGGGATCATAGGCTCCACGCGCAGCCAGCAGTTCTGCTGGCCCTCGGGCTTCAACGGCCGCTGCTGCGATGGCCAAGGGATGCTCCTTCAGTACCCAAGCGGTCACTGAATCAAGACTTAGCCCGTCGCTTGCACCTAGCAGGAGCGGCTGCCCGAAGAGGCTTACGCCAAAACTCACCCACGCAGGTAAAAGGAGAAGTGCCACCCGAGCGAATCGCATACGGCTCATTTGGAGACCCGTTTGGCAGCGGCTTTAGTTTTGGTAGCGCTGTTAGGCGAGCGGTCTTCCTCACCGAGGTAATAGTCGGGAGGGAATGCATTGAGCTGCCGCCACAGTTCATACCAGACAGGGACGCGGTTGAGGAGGACGACACCTTCCGCTCCCGAGCCTGGCCTTAAGGCCTCGGGCCAGTCTTTTGTGGATTCGTCTGCGGATACCAAAACCCTGTAGCGGCCCTTGGCATCAATGATGTTATCGACTGCAGCTATCTCTCCGACAAAAGTGCCGTAACTGGCGCCGGGCCAGCCGGAAAAGACAATCGCAGGCCAGCCATCGAAGAGGAAACGGACTTCTTCACCCATTTGGACAAGCGGCAAGTTGAACGGCTCCACATACATCTCCACCGCCGGCACGAACGTGAGTGGCAAGATGCTCACGATAGCTTCGCCCTCCTGTACCGTCTCCCCCAGACCAGGCTTGAGTATGCGAGCAACTATGCCGTCTTGTGGCGCCGTAATAGTCTCGTAACCTTGGCGAATACGATAGTTACTTTCCTGACTCTGCAACTTGGCGACATCGCCTGTCGCCGTGTAGTAATCGGTTAGCGCACTCTGTCGATCCGATTCAATTTTGGCAAGCTTACCTGCATATTCTGGCTGCACATTAGAAATCGCAATTTCAGCTTGCTCGATGTCTGTCCGAGCCTGATTCAATTTATTCTCGACTTCCGTCAGCTTGGCTCGGGTTTCCTGAGTCTTTAAGCGCTTTGCTTGTAAGTCCGTAAGCGACTTGAGGCCTCGTTGATAGAGGGTGTCTATGCGGAACTCCTGATTTTCGGCTACCTCAACTTGTATCCGCTGCTGCGCCAATTCCGCATCCAGTGTCTGGACTTTCAAATTTGCCTGCGTCAGTTTGTTGCGAAGCTCGCGCTCTTTCAAAGCTGCCTCTGCTGTCGTGTTGCTCGCTTGCTGGCTGAGCGCGTTCGCCTTTGCCAGGTAACCCTCGGCACTCTGCTCTTTCGCCCCACGTGTTGCGGCAGTACGGTCTACGAGGTTAGGATCTAGATACTCAGGTTTAATTTCCGAGAGTAGTGCGATGGTATCCCCTTGTTGTACGGTATCACCCTCGAAGACGCGCCAGGTAGTGATACGGCCTGGGATGGTAGACTGGATGGTTTGTGGCCGCGAACCCGGATCGAGGGCCGTAACCGTACCCTTGGCCCGAAAATTTTGGACCCAAGGCAGAAAAAGCACCAGTCCCCCAATGATTAAAAAGGCAAGCACCCAGCGGCGAAACATGTGCTGCCCTGTGGGCAAGTTGATCCGCTTCACGGAATTCAACCCGAGCCCAGATACGTTATCGAGTACACGCTGTGCAGATAGGTTTAGCATGAGAGATGTCCTTGAGCGAGATTAGCTGTGAGGGTGCCTTTCGGGGTAATTTCCATGAGGTAGCGTCGCCACTGCATTCGTTAGCGTGTGCTTTGTAGGCCACCACTCCAAACGCCTAAGAAGTTAGGATTCTGGATGACTTCCTCCGGCTTACCTATGGTCGCAATGTTGCCAGCATGAAGGATAGCCACACGGTCGCACGCGCGCGCAATTTGTGGGTCGTTGCTCGCGATGATGAGCGTCCAGGGATGCGTACGATCGATCAGGTTGTCAATAATCCAGCGACGAAGCTTGGGTTCGAGTTGCTCGAGCAAGCCACCGATAATCAACAAGCGTGGTCTACGTACAATAGCCCGAGCTATAAGTAAGCGCGTTCGCACCGACCTTGGCAAATCGAGACCCTCAGCAACCATAACCGTCTCGTAACCGAACTCCTGCTCGGCTAGCCAATCGTCGAGTCCTGCGAGATTGATTGCCCATTGGATGTCGGCAAATGCCACGTTTGGGTGCCCCAAGCAGATGTTGTCAATCACATTGGCATGAATGATCTCCTCCTGTGGTGTGTAGTCACCAATCGCCTGGCGCAGTGTGTCGAGATCATAATTGGCTAGCGGCGTATCGTTGAATAGCAGACGCCCTGTGAAGTCCAGCCTCAATCCGGATAGTAGCTGTGTAAGTGTCGAGCGGCCAGAGCGGTTGTACCCTGCTAAGCAGAGGCGTTCATTTGCATCGAGCTTTAAGCTGACATCACGCAAGGCTGTATCACCACTCCGGGGATAGGTAAAGCTGAGGTGACGGACTTCCACTTGAATTCCCTGGCCGCTATCCACTTGAGCAAAATCCATACTGCCGCCTATCTCGAGAGGCAAATCCGTTACTGTTGCGATCTTCTCTAAACCGGTCAGGGTATCATACACAGTCTCGAAAGAGTAGACCACCTTTTCTGCGTTCGAGACAATGATTAGAATCACCAGCTCGGCGGCAACGAATTGCCCAATGTTAATTTGGTTCTCGATCACGAGGTAGCCGCCAAGTAGCAGAAAGCTCACGGTGGTAAGCGCTTGCAACAGCGTAATAATGCCGTAGTGCCACAGCAGGAGCCTAAAGTGCCTACTTCGAAAATCGAGGTAGCCGGTAACTAGCTCGTCTGTGCGCCGCATTGCAAGGCGGGCACCACCGGCTAATTTGAATGTATTGTTAGCTCGAGCGATGTCTTCGAGCCAGCCAGCTACGGCATACTTGAACTTGCTCTCTTTCAGGCTAGCGACCAGAGAAGGCTCCGATAAAAAGTACATCGCCAGGGCGGTCAAGGCAATAAATACGACGCCCAGCACCCCGAAGAAAGTATTGTAAAACGCAATGAGCAAAATCCCGAAGATGATTTGCATTACTGCACCCGAAAAGTCGAGGAGAATTTTCGGCAGTCCTTTCTGGACATTCACGATATCAAAAAAGCGATTGACGAGCTCGGGTGGATAAGAATCGCGCAGGGCCTCCAAGCGAATACGTGGCAGTCGATAGGCAAACTCCAGTGCCGCGCGAGTAAATAACCGGCGCTGCAGCGTCTCCGCCACGATTGTCTGCATAATCTTTAACACCGCGACAAACACACCAGCCAAGGTTACCGTGACAGCCAATACCACCAAAGACGCATTGAAGTCCCCACCTGCAATCAAGTTGATGATCGCTTGAACACCAAGCGGGCCAGCTAGACTCAGCAGGCCAATCAGCAAAGCATACAGATAGATGTAGCTGATCTCGCGACGGTCTGGGGAGAGCAGTAGCCAAAATCGCCGCAGGGGGGTGGGAGGTGTCGTAGCTGTCGCGTCAGCCATAGATGAAAAGTCGAATCAGAGTGGTTTACGCGCTCAGCGTGGAATTTGATCAACGCGCGTAAAAAAATCGGGTACGCATCGTCGTTGAGCGCCCATAGTCCAGCAGCAAAGATGAACCGCGAAAGCGCCAGCTTAGTTGGCGTAGATCAACTGTAATCTGATAGCCTACCGCTCCCACAACAATCGCGCGGTTTCGCGTGCAGCGAGTTGCGCAAGAATGTCTAATCCAAGCCGGTCGACTAAACCTACTCGCGGATAGCCCCCCATAGTTCCGCCGTCTACGTGTGTGATGATCAGTTGCCCGTCGGGCAGTAGTTGGACAGTTCCCGGCAGCACTGGATTGCTCGGCAATGAGACTTGCTTCGGTGGCTTGATGAGCCGTTGGGGGCGCAAGCGTATACCCATGCGGTTGCTGTTTGCACCCACCGTACACCACGCACCCTGCGACCCATCGAAGACTTTGCTTGATTGACTTAGCAGCTTGAGGTCGGGACCGGGCTGCACGATAATGGTTCGACTCGACTCCCACGAATTGTCAAATCTGCCAGTGGGCTGGGTGTAGACCTTGACTCGAGGTAGTGTTTTAGCGTCGATAGTCAGCACCTCGCCTCGCCTCATCCACGAGGATTGCGTTTGTAAGTCAGCTTGACCAGGAGGGCTAACGCTATTGCGCCACAGGTAGTCTCCCACTTGCCAATGGCCTCCGATAGCGAGGTAGCCACGTACACCAACATTGGCTGCAGCCCCGTCGAGCACACTTCCAGCAGAAGCATGCAGCCGTTGCCAAGGCTCGATCGGGTCAACATCGAGCCGCACACCCATATCTGCTCCAGTCCACGCGACTGGGCAATCTTTTAGAAACGTTATACGCGGCGCTGAGAGGCTGATCTCGAGAATCGGTGCGTGCGGCATATTTCCGACCAGCAAATTACCAGCCTGGGCAGCGCCAGTATCAGCAAACCCAGCAGGAGGAATGCCCAGATGCTCAGCGCCTGAGCGACCAGCGTCTTGTATGCAAACAGGCCCTCGTACATGCTCAAAACGAATGCTCATAGCTCGCTTTGATCGATAAACTTGACAGTATCACCAGGTGCGAAA
>ENA-ORXU01002035-ORXU01002035.1-marine-metagenome-genome-assembly--contig:-NODE-2035-length-14596-cov-5.051450_pt1 | contig 14596 bp, 13 predicted proteins | sample MGYA00237869_ERZ511484 | MGnify/ENA metagenome assembly ERZ511484
CGGATGCCACGACACAAGCATTTCGAACGGCGGCCAAAGCAGCGCCAGCCAATGAGAGAGCTGAACAAGATGGGGAGGAGAGCTCCGACTCCCCAAATCGTGCAGAGAATGGGGGACAAGGGCCTCACCCCCCATTTTCTGCCCGCTGAATCTGTGTGTACTTATGTGATTCCGATCAACTAGATTCGCGTTTTCTCTCTTCGATTTGGGGTGCCCGACGTTGCTGTGGAGCCGTCCCCAACCCCAAGAGCCTAAACTGAGCCACGTGGAGCATTCGGGAGACACGTTTCTGACACGTATACACATTCGGACTTGGGGAAGACGTTGTTGGGTGTGCTCTTAGGGGAGTGGGGCCCCCGCAACGGTTTCCGCCCGATTTAGGACGAAGGGCGACGACAATGGGAGGCACCGTCGTCGCCGGCAAGTAAGCCGTGCCTGTTGTCTTGTACCTTTGGCGGCCCCTCTTCCGGGATCGGGTGATCCTATAGGGGGCACGTTCTTGGGGCGGCCGCGGTGGGTTGCTTCCCTCCTCGGGACCGTGTAGCCACGGCTACGGGGTTGTGCTACATTTTGCGCTCTGGGTGACACCAGTTTGGTCCCACGCCCGGTTGCACGACCCTCGGCCCCGATCTCGAGGTTGTACCGGCCCGCTGTATGACCGCCTCAAGGCACGCGCCGCGGCCCTCGGGGCCATGGACCGCGTCGCTTCCTCTTCTTCTTCCTCTTCCCTCGCCGGGGGCGCTCCCCGCGCGGTCGTGAGCGACGGTGACTTCGCCGCGGTTGCCGGGGCCCGGCCGGACGGCAGGGGCGGGCTGCCATCCTTGCCTGACCTCCTCTCCCTGGGGCGAGGGGGCCCGGCGGCGTCGACGGCAGGCGGTAGTTCGGTGGCGACGGTGGACGGCACGTCGCTTTTTGATCCCAACCACGCGCATCCCGCGGCGACCGACCTAGCCGTCGACTCAGACCAGGGGCTGACGGGGATGACATCCCAATGGGGTCCGGGGGGGCCCGCGAACACCCCCCGGGACATGGCGCGTCGGAGCGGCGTTTTCGCCCCGCCGAGGCGCCGGGACGCACGTGCGACCCGTCTGTCCCCTGCGTCCGCCGCGCGCCGACGGGCGGACGCGAAGACGACGGAGTTGGACACGACGGAGGCGGAGGAGACGTTCTCCGCATGGGCGGCGGGGCGCCGTGGTAAAGCTAGGCGTGGGTCCCGTCGGGCGGGCGGGCGTCGCCCCGAGCCGGTCGCCGACACGACCGAGTCGCAGTTGCTCATGGCCGATATGCAACAAGAGCTGGGGGAGCTTCGCCGCCTGCGGGACCAGATCGCCGAGACGGCCTCCTCGGCAGCCATGCCGGAGGCGCCGTCCGCGCCTCCTCGCGCGGCCCCGCGGGCGGAATTGAGTGCGTCCACCCGGTCGGCGGCGCATACGCCCGGTTGAGTCACCTCCCCAGCGGGCGGCGTCCATGCCGGGGCCCACTCCTTCGACAGTGAGGCGGAGTTGGAGGACACGGCCGAACCGGCGTCGTCGATGGCGGAATTCCGCGAGTCCATCGTGGGCGAGGCGGTCCGTCGTCTGCGACGCGACCAACGGTTGGAACGGGTCACGGACCCCCGTTTTGTGCTCCTGTTTAAGGCGGACGCCCATTGGTTGTACGACCGCACGCCCGGGTTCTCGCGCACGCAGCGGGCGCAGCAGCGGTAGAACCGGCGTGACCTCAAAGAGATGATGCTCTCGGAGGACCGGCGTTGGGACGCCAAGGATCGGGTGAGCGTCATCAACTTCCTACGAAAGCTGAAGAACTCCTGCGACGCCCTCGGCGTGACCGAGGGAGCCGCGGTGTACCTGCTTCAGTCGCTGGTCTTCGAGACCGTCATGGTGGTCATCCGCCGCGTGGTGCCAATGGGCAGCGACACGGCGGCGGTGGCCGCCCAGCCCAAGTTCAAGCGCATCATTCGGGAGCTGCTGGAGGAGTACTTGGACGGGGACGTCCTCTCCAACCGCCTCCGGGAGCTGCAGTGCGCGAAGCAGCACGCCTGGGAAACCGCAGGGCAGTTTGGCGACCGCATCGTGGCGTTGAACGCCGCCCTCGGGGCACTCCTGGACGAAAAGGAGCCAAGGTGGTCCTGGTGCAGGGCGTAAGGGAGTCCCTCCGGGCCGCCGCGCGGCTGAACAACACGGCCGGTCGGTCGTTCACCAAGCTGAAAACCCACCTCGACAGAGAGGAAAAGTCGTCGCGCGCGCTGCACAAGACAAAGCTGGCGCCGAAACCGCCAGCCCGGAACCGGTTGTCGCTGACGCCACGGAGCAAGGCCCCAGCATCTGTAGTACTACGGGGACCCCTATGCGCCAGGGGGCCGCTGCGGGGACGTCGGCGGCGCCGAGGGACGCGGCACCCAGCGGGGGGTGGCGACGCCAGCGGTGGTGGTGGCCGACAGGGCGGCGACGAGAGCAAGGACGCTGGCGCGCATACGGTTGATCCTTCAGTTGAGCGAACAGCGGGATTCGGGTTCGTCATAGCCCAGCGTATCGAGCTGGCTGATCTGGTGGAGATATTCCTTCTGGGGCGAGACCGAGACGATCATTCGGTCGTTCGCCAGCAGGACAGGCGAACGAAGCTGCTGGTTCCACGGGCGGAAATTGACCTTCGTGCCCTTGAAGATACCCAGTTCGAAATCATCGCTCAATACGTAGTCACGCACGGTCGCCGGATCGGCGCTGGCGGTGCGCGTGACCCCTTCGCCGATGACCCGCAGGGCGAGCCACACCTGAAAGTCGAGCGTACGGACCCGCCGCTCCGCGATCCTCTCGAATCGCCGCTGGAATTGGGTCGCGCCCCAGGCTTCGTTGGCCGGATGCCAGCCGACCGGGCGCAGGCCCGCCGATCCGGCCACGGGCCGCGCGTCCCACGTGTGATAGGGCAGATATGCCGCAAAGACATCGGCCTCGTCGGCGGCGATGACGATATCGTGCTTCTTCGCCCGCTGGGTGAAGACCGGCATCTGCTTTTGCACCAGCACATGCCCCGTATCCGTGCGTCGCCCGCCCCCCGTATCCTCGAAGACCTTCTCGTCGACGATCTTCGCGCCGAAGCGTTTCGCGGCACGGCGCAGGGCCTCGGCGAAGGCTTCGTCCTCGGGGTGCGATCCGACGATCAGGAACCACTTGCTCCAGCGTTTCCACATCAGGAACTGCGCCAGCCCGTCCGCCAGCATCGCCCGGCTGGAGGCGACATGCAGCACATTCGGGCGACACTCGTCGATGCGCAGGCTGTCGTCCTCGGCCTGCGCATTGAACAGCAGGACATCGCGCTCCTGCGCATGGTCGGCGAGTGCGAGAACGTCCTCCGCAGAGGCCATCAGCACCACGAAACCGACACCCCCGTCGATCAGCGCATCGAGAGCCTCCCGCGCTTCGTCCGGCGTGGTGCTGGCGGTCGTCACCTCGTAGGCATGGCCGAGGAATCGCCCCGTCGTATCGTTGTCCGATTTCCCCAACTCGGCACCCGCAAAGCCGAGATCCTCCGGGGGCAGGTCGAGCCGCGACAGCGGCAGCGGCGTCTCCCGCTCGACCTTCAGGATACCGATCCGTGCCGTCACGGTTTCGGCGGCCCGTGCCGGAACGCTCCACAGGAGCAGGGTCAGCATGATGAGAATACTACGCATGGTCCGACCATTTCAGGCCGTGCCGCCTCCCGTCAACCGCCCGGTACGTGGAATCTCCTATGAGAATTCTAAGGGGATCACGCCTTGTTTTCGCCGGAAGGCCCGTTAGGCTCGATAGGGATACGGGCGGGAAAACGCCCTGAAGAATAATCCTCGGGAGGGATACCCATGAAAAGTCTCGGCCTTGCCCTTGCAGCGGCGATCGCCTTCGTACCCATGCTCGCCAATGCCCATGGGCCGACGCGCCAGAAGGTGACGGTCACGCAGGAAGTGAGCGCCTCGCCGGAGGAGGTCTGGGCCTATCTCGGTGATTTTCAGGATATGAGCTGGCATCCGGCGGTGCATGAGACCAACGGTTCGAACGGCAACGAGATCGATGCCACGCGCCTGCTCACGCTCGGGGAAGAGGGCGGCCCGACCATCGCCGAAATTCTCTATAAATACAGCGATACGGAAAAGAAGCGCAGCTACTCCTACCGCATCACCTCGGTGAAGGTCGAGACGCTGCCGGTCACGAACTACTCGTCGCATCTGACCGTGAAGCCCGGTGAGGATGACGGCACGTCCATGGTCGAATGGAAGGGTGCGTTCTATCGCGGCTATCCGAACAACGATCCGCCCGAGCATCTGAACGACGAAGCGGCCAAGAAGGCCGTGACGGGCATCTACGAAGCCGGGCTGAAGGCGGTCGCCGAGCATTTCGCCGCCGGGAACTGAGGATGCGGCGGACAGGTATAGGGGCGGCGGCGGGGGGACTCGCCGCCGTTCTGTCGTTCGGGGCCATCGCCGACGAGGCTTTCGTCACCAACCAGTCGAGCGAGGATGTCAGCATCATCGATCTCGACACGGGCGACACCCGCGCGACGGTATCCGTCGGGGGCAAACCTGCCGGCATCGCGCTGTCGCCCGATGGCGGAACGGCATGGATCGTCAGCCCCGAGAGCAAGACGGTCAGCGGGATCGACACGGCTGCAGGGAAGGTCACGCGCCGGATCGTGCTCGATGGTGGCCCGCTCGGGATCGCCGTGCATCCCGATGGTGAGACGCTCTATGTGGCCGATTGGTACGATGCGAAGGTGCATGTGATCGATGCGGCGCAGGGCAAGGCCGTCGGAAGCATCGCGGTGGGCCGGTCGCCCTCGGGTCTTGCCGTCACTCCCGATGGCGGTTCGCTTCTCTCCGCAGATCGGGATTCGGATCAAGTGTCCGTCGTCGATACGAAGACGCGAAAGCGCGTGGCGACCGTCCCGACCGGCGAGCGCCCCTTCGGAATCACGATCCATGACGGGCGCGCCTATACTGCCGATGTCGGGTCGAACACGGTCACGGTGATCGATATCGCCGCCCGCAGGCCCGTCGGGCGGATACGGGTCGGCGAACGCCCCTACGCGGTGGCCTTCGCCAGGGGCCGGGGCTTCGTGACCGATCAATATGCCGATACCGTCACCGTCTTCGATGTCGAGACCCTGACGGTCATCGGCAAGATCGATGTGGGAGAATATCCGGAAGGGATCGACGTGACGCCCGACGGCGCGCGGGTCATCGTCGCCAACTGGTTCTCCAACACGATTTCCGTCATCGATGCCGAGACGCTGGACGTCGTCGAGGAATACGATACAGGAGACGGCCCACGCGCCTTCGGCCTCTTCATCCGCGAAACCGAGTGACGCCTACTCTCCGCCCCTGCCATCCCCGCGAAAGCGAGACCGAGTGACCCTCATCCTCTTCAACAAACCCTTCGGCGTCCTCCCGCAATTTACGGATGGAGAGGGCAGGGCGACCCTGGCCGATTTCATCGACGTGCCGGGGGTCTACCCGGCGGGACGGCTGGACCGGGACAGCGAGGGGCTGCTGCTGCTGACCGATAACGGACGGCAGCAAAACCGGATTTCGGACCCGAAATACAAGATGCCGAAGACGTATTGGGCGCAGGTCGAACGTATCCCCGACTTCGAGGCAATCGATGCCCTGCGACGGGGCGTGACCCTGAAGGACGGCAAGACGCGCCCTGCCGAGATCAAGCGGATGGATACGCCCGCCACGCTCTGGCCCCGTGATCCGCCCGTACGGGCGCGCAAGACCGTGGACGATTGCTGGATCTCCATAACCATCACCGAAGGCCGCAACAGACAGGTACGGCGCATGACGGCGGCGGTGGGGCATCCGACCCTGCGCCTGATCCGGGCACAGGTGGGCGAATGGTCACTGGGCGACCTGGCGAACGGAGAGTGGCGTCACGCCTGAAAGGTTATACCGGTGGTGGTGATCGTCGACCCCATCATGGCCCTTGTCCATATTCAGGCCGTTTCCTGAAACATCTCGCGCCCGATCAGCATCCGCCGGATTTCGCTGGTGCCTGCCCCGATCTCGTAGAGTTTGGCATCCCGCAGCAGCCGCCCGACCGGATACTCGTTCGTATACCCGTTCCCCCCGAGGCACTGGATCGAATCGAGCGCCACCTGTGTCGCCTTTTCCGCCGCATAGAGGATGCATCCCGCCGCATCCTTGCGGGTCGTCTGGCCCCGATCGGCGGCCTGCGCCACGGCATAGACATAGGCGCGGCAGGCGTTCATCGTCGTGTACATATCGGCCAGCTTGCCCTGCATGAGCTGGAACTCGCCTATGGGCGTTCCGAACTGCTTGCGCTCGTGGACATAGGGCACCACCGCATCGAGCGCGGCGGCCATGATCCCCACCGGCCCCCCTGCCAGCACGATCCGCTCGTAATCGAGACCGGACATCAGCACCTGCACCCCGCGCCCCTCCTCGCCGAGGATATTGTCGAAAGGTACCTCCACGTCCTCGAAGACCAGTTCCCCGGTGGCGGAGCCGCGCATCCCCAGCTTGTCGAGCTTCTGGGCGACGCTGAACCCGGTCATCTCCTTCTCGATCAGGAAGGCCGTGATGCCCCTCGACCCCGCATCCGGGTCGGTCTTGGCATAGACCACCAGCGTATCGGCACCGGGACCGTTGGTGATCCACATCTTCGTGCCGTTCAGGATGAAGCGGTCGTTGCGCTTTTCCGCGCGCAGCTTCATCGAGACGACATCCGACCCTGCCCCCGGCTCGCTCATGGCCAGCGCCCCGATATGTTCGCCGGAGCAGAGTTTGGGCAGATACCGTTCCTTCTGCTCCGTCGTTCCGTGCCGGTTGATCTGGTTCACGCAGAGATTCGAGTGCGCACCGTAGGACAGGCCCACCGACGCGCTCGCGCGGCTGATCTCCTCGATCACGAGGGTCTGCGCCAGATAGGTCATCCCCGACCCCCCGAAATCCGGGTCCGCCGTCACGCCCAGAAGGCCCAGCGCGCCCATCTTCGGCCAGAGCTGATAGGGCGGCTCGTCCGTCCGGTCGATCTCGGCGGCCACGGGCGCGACCTGCTCGGCGGCAAAACGCTGCACCATCTCGCGCAGGGCATCCATGTCCTCGCCGAGGCCGAAATCCATTCCGGTCGTGAACATCGCGGCTATCTCCTGTTTCCGTCGCTCATCATGTTACATCCGCCAGACGCACCGCAAACCCGTTTTCGCGCAGGGTCGCGACGAGGTGGGTGACGTGCTGGCGGTCGCGGGCTTCGACGACGATGTCGAGTTCGGCCTTCTTCAGCGATACCGTCTGCATCATCCGCTGGTGGATCACCTCCACCACGTTCGCACCCGCATCGCCGATGATGCGCGAGATGTCGGATAACTGCCCCGGCGTGTCGGCAATCTCGAAGGTCAGCCGCGCGATGCGTCCGTCCCGCACCAGGCCGCGCAGGATCAGGGTCGAGAGCAACCGCGAATCGATATTGCCGCCACAGATGACCAGCCCGACCTTCTTGCCGCGCAGCCGTTCGAGATCGTTCTTGATGACTGCCAGCCCCGCCCCCGGCGCGCCCTCGACCACCAGCTTCTCGTGGGACAGCAGATCGAAGACGGCGGTTTCGATATCGGGTTCCGTCGCGCTCTCGACCCGGTCGACATGCCGGCGGATCAGGGCGACGTTCGCAGCACCCGGTTCGCGCACGGAGATGCCCTCGGCAAGCGATGCGCCGCCGAAATGGGTAGGCGTATTGTGAAAACGCGCCTTCACGGCGTCGAACAGCAAGGCCTGCGCACCGATGATCTCGATACCGGGCTTCATGTCCTTCGCGACGACAGCCATGCCCGCGATCAGCCCGCCGCCCCCCACCGGCACGACGATCACGTCGAGATCGGGTTCCTGTTCCAGCATCTCGATGGCGACCGTACCCTGACCCGCCGCGACGACCGGATCGTCGAAAGGATGGATCAGCGACAAGGCTTTCTCGCGCGCCATGTCGAGCGTGAATTGCACGCTCTCGTCGAAGCCGGTGCCATGGATCACGACCGTCGCCCCGAAATCCTCGGTGCGCTTGACCTTGTTGAACGGTGTCCCCTCCGGCATCACGATGGTCGAGGGGATGCCGAGCCGCCGGGCGTGATAGGCGACGCCCTGGGCGTGATTGCCCGCGCTGCACGCGATCACCCCTGCCGCTGCCTGCCCCGGTTCCATCGTCAGCAGCTTCGCCAGCGCCCCCCGCGCCTTGAAGGCATTGGTATGTTGCAGGTTCTCCAGCTTCAGATACAGGTCTATCCCCAACTGCATCGACAGCCGGGTCGCCCGCACCGTCGGCGTTCGGATCGTCGCCTCCCGGATCGCCGCATGGGTCTGCCGGACCAGCGCCGGGGTCAGCACGTCGCCGCTCAAGCCGCGTCCTTCATCATGTGCCGCGAGATGATGACCCGCATGATCTCGTTCGTGCCTTCCAGAATCTGATGCACCCGCAGGTCACGGACGATCTTCTCGATCCCGTAATCGGCGAGGTAGCCATAGCCGCCATGGATTTGCAGCGCCTCGTTCGCCACCTCGAACGCGGAATCGGTGACGAAGCGTTTGGCCATGGCGCACTGTTTCGAGGCATCGGGCGCGCCTTGATCCAGCTTCCACGCGGCCTGATAGAGCAGGGCGCGCGCCGCTTCGAGCTTGGTTTCCATATCGGCCAGCTTGAACTGCACCGACTGGAAATCGGCGATGGTGCCGCCGAAGGCCTTGCGCTCCCGCGCATAGGAGAGCGCCGCATTCAGCGCCGCCTGCGCCCCGCCCAGCGCACTCGCCGCGATGTTCAGCCGTCCCCCGTCGAGGCCCGCCATGGCATAGCGAAATCCCTTGCCCTCCTCGCCGAGCAGGTGATCCGCCGGAACCTTGCAATCGTCGAACTGCACCTGTGCGGTCGGTTGCGCGCGCCAGCCCATCTTGCGCTCGTTCGCCCCGAAGGACAGCCCCTCCGTGCCGTCTTCGATCAGCATGGCCGAGACACCCTTGGGACCATCGCCCCCCGTGCGACACATGGCGAGATAGAGGTCGGTATGGGCCGCGCCGGAAATGAACGCCTTGGTGCCGTTCAGCTTCCACTGGTTCCCGTCCTGCTCGGCCTTCGTGCGCAGTGCAGCGGCATCGGAGCCGGAACCGGGTTCGGTGAGGCAATAACTGCCCATCACCTCCATCGCGCACATCTTCGGCACCCATGTCTGGCGCTGTTCCTCGGTGCCGAACCGGTCGATCATCCACGCGACCATGTTGTGGATCGAGATGAACGAGCCGATGGAGGGACAGCCATGGGCCAGCGCCTCGAAGATCAGCACCGCATCGAGCCGCCCCAGCCCCGAGCCATCCACATCCTCGCGCACATAGATGCCCGCCAGCCCCAACTCACCCGTCGAGCGGACCACATCGGCAGGAAAATGCCCCGACTCGTCCCATTCGAGGGCCTTCGGCGCGAGCGCATCATCGGCAAACCCGCGCGCCATATCCTGAATGGCGAGTTGTTCTTCGGTCAGCGCGAAATCCATGTGCATCTCCTCCCGGTTGCCCCGAAGATAGGGCAAGCCCGGAAGGAGGGAAACACTTGCTTCGGCGCGCGGTCCGCTTCAGGCGGATTTCAGTTCCGACACGCTCGGCACCGGCAGGCCCGCGCGTCCGATGCAGCTATAGCCGAAGCCATGGGCTTCCATGGTCGCCGCATCGTAGACGTTGCGCAGATCGACGATCATGGGTGTCGCCATCAGGTCCTTGACCCGCCCCAGATCGAGGGCACGGAACTGGTCCCATTCGGTCAGGATGACGAGGGCATCGGCACCCTCGATGGCCTCGTAGGTACCTTCGCACCAGACCGGGCCGTTGAGCAGCTTGCGGGCCTCGTTCATCGCCTCGGGGTCGTGGACCTTCACCCGCGCACCCGCCTCGATCAGCGCCGGAACGATGTCGAGCGACGGCGCATCGCGCATGTCGTCGGTATTGGGCTTGAAGGCGAGGCCCAGGATCGCGACGGTCTTGCCGGTCACGAAGCCGCCCATGGCCGCCGTGATCCGCTGGGCCATCGATTTCTTGCGCTCCGCATTCACCTCGACGACCGATTGCACGATATCCAGCGGCGCTCCGGCCTCCGTTGCGGTCTTCGTCAGGGCCAGCGTATCCTTCGGGAAGCACGAGCCGCCATACCCCGGACCGGCATTGAGGAACTTGCCCCCGATGCGCTTGTCGAGACCGATCCCTTTCGCCACCTGCTGCACATCCGCACCCACGGCTTCGCAGAGATCGGCCATCTCGTTGATGAAGGTGATCTTCGTCGCGAGGAAGGCATTGGCGGCGTATTTGATGAGTTCCGAGGTGCGCCGCTGCGTGAAGACGATGGGCGTCTCGTTGAGGTAGAGCGGGCGATACAATTCCTGCATCGGCGCGCGGGCGCGCTCGTCCTCGATGCCGATGACCACCCGGTCGGGGCGCTTGAAATCGTCGATGGCCGCCCCTTCACGCAGGAATTCGGGGTTCGAGACGACGGCGACATCCGCTTTCGGATTGGCGCGGCGGATGACGGCATCGACCTCGTCACCCGTACCGACGGGAACGGTCGATTTCGTGACCACGACCGTGAAGCCTTCGATCATCGAGGCGATTTCCTCGGCGGCGGCGTAGACGTAGGTCAGGTCCGCATGACCGTCCCCGCGCCGGGAGGGCGTTCCCACCGCGATGAACACGACGTCGGAATTGCGGATCGCCTCGCGGGCTTCGGTCTCGAAATGCAGGCGTCCGGCGGCGACATTCTTGGCGACGAGCGCCTCCAACCCCGGTTCGTAGATCGGGATGCCGCCCTCCCGCAGGGTTTCGATCTTCGCCGCATCCTTGTCGATGCAGGTGACGGTGTGGCCGAAATCGGAGAAACAGGCCCCCGAGACGAGGCCGACATAGCCGGTGCCGATCATGGTAACGCGCATCATGCTCTCCGTATTCCGTGGGTCGCCTCTGCGTTTAGGCCGACAGGGTTAGCATATAGTGTGCGAACCATCTGCTTTCACGATGGCGCGAAACAATGCACCGGCTTCATCGTGCAAGCCGGTGCCGGGTTTGGGCGTCGTAGGCGCGATTTCCATCGCCCATGCTGTTTCGGCGTGGATAAAATCATCGAGAACCGCGAGGCGCGCGCCGTCGCCGCTCTCGCTCGCCTTGCTCTTGAGGACGAGAAGCCGGTCGAGTTCTGCGGACAGGTCGTCCGGCAGGTCGATGCCATCGCGCAGGTCGAAGAAATTCATCGGTGGCGGCCGGTCGGGATGCATCCGCATCCACCGGATCGCCATGGCGGGGCGGGCGACGTAGAAATACCGCTTCAGGTTCACGCTGTCGCGCGCGTCGATATGCTTGTTCCACTGCTTTTGCGCGAGATGGAGATAATGGTGCAGGCAGGCGGGGCCGTGGGCGATCTTCGATGCAAACGACAGCATCGCATCGCAGGCCGCATCGTCCCAGCGATACCGGATCGGGCTTTGCAGCCATTCCAGCAGAACGGGATTGGGTTTCAGCAACAGGGACACCGCCTTGCGGATATCCCATCCGTTCACATCCATCACCGCATCGACCGGCAGTTCGATCACATCGCGGCCCGGTTCCAGCGACAGATACCAGTCCACGGGCCGCGCGTAGACGAAGCGCACGTCGTAATCGCTGTCCGGCGAGGCAAAGCCCCAGGCGCGCGAACCGCTCTCGATGGCGAACAGCAGCCGCACGTTCTCGCGCTTTTCGATATCATCGAGAATGTCGTCGATACGGGCGCGTATGGTCGGATCGATCATCATGCTTATCCGTATTCCGGCAATTCTGCCTCTGCAACCTGTGCTTCCGGCCCTTTGACGGTGAGGGTAACACCATCTTCGGTAAAGGTTCGGTCGATCACCGTGAGGCCAAGACCGGCAAGATGCCCTTCGAGGGCAGAGGCATCGGCGAAGCTCGCTTTTACGGTACGCATGACGATGCGATGCCATGGAACGAGCGTCGCTGCCTCGATGGCCAGAGCCGCCGCCCCCGAATACGCGCGGGCGAGGCCACCCGTGCCGAGTTTCGTGCCACCGAAATACCGCGTGACGATCATCCCCGTATCGACGATCTGCGCGCCCATGAGGGTCTTGAGCGTCGGCATCCCGGACGTCCCCGCCGGTTCGCCATCATCGCTGGCATGATCCTCTATTGTATTGCTGTCGGTCATGCGGCGGGTGGCAGTGACGTGGTGCGAGGCTTTGCGGTGAGTCTGCCGGATTTCGGCGAGCCGTTCGTCATAGCGCGCGATGGGAACGAGAACCGCGACGAACCGCGATCCCTTGACCTCCAGTTCCGCTTCCGCCGCGCGCTTTGGAGTGAGCCATTTCATGATCGCATGGAGGATGGAGAGGCGGCGCAGCGCAAGAGAAATCGGTAATGGATCAGCTTGAAGATATGCTGCCGCTGCAATGCAGAAGTGATGGAATGAGATCGCCGAGGGCGGTCATTCGTGATGCATCGCTTGCGCGCTTCGCGCGCCCCACCCAACCCTCCCCGTGAAGAACGGGGAGGGCTTTATATCGCATTGGCGTCGTAGATTTCGCTTCCCTCCCCGTTTACGGGGAGGGATCGAGGGTGGGGTGCGCCCGAAGGGCGCATAAGCAGTTCATCGCAAGCGCAACCTCCTGCAACGGTGCGCTCATTGCCAACAAACTCATTGCCAACAAACGGCACACTACCGATTCTACTCCGCCGCGATAGCCGCAGGACCACGCTCTGCGACGTCGAAGCGATCGAGCATCATCACCTTGTCCCACGCGGCGACGAAGTCGCGGACGAACTTGCCCCCCGCATCCGAGCAGGCGTAGACTTCGGCCAATGCACGAAGCTGCGAGTTCGAGCCGAGGATCAGGTCCACGCGCGAGGCGGTCCATTTCTTCTCGCCGGTCTTGCGGTCGGTGCCGACGAACTCGATTTCCTCGGGGGTCGTCTGCTCCCACTTCGTGTTCATATCCAGCAGGTTGACGAAGAAATCGTTCGTCAGCGTACCGGGCTTGTCGGTGAAGACGCCATTGTCCGAACCACCATGGTTGGTACCCAGAACACGCATCCCGCCCAGCAGCACGGCCATTTCCGGCGCGGTCAGAGTCAGAAGCTGCGCGCGGTCGAGCATCATTTCCTCGGGAGAGACCGAGAACCGGCCCTTGGCGTAGTTGCGGAAGGCATCGGCTTCGGGTTCGAGCGGCTCGAACGACTCCGCGTCGGTCCATTCCTGCGTCGTGTCGGTGCGACCCGGCGTGAAGGGCACTGTCACGGCATGACCGGCATCCTTCGCGGCCTTCTCGACGGCGGCACAGCCACCGAGGACGATGAGATCTGCGAGGGAGACTTTCTTGCCACCCGCCTCGAAAGTGGATTTCACCCGTTCGATAGCATCGAGCGCCTTGGTCAGATGGGCCGGTTCGTTGACGTCCCAATCCTTTTGCGGTGCCAGACGCACCCGCGCGCCGTTGGCCCCGCCGCGCTTGTCGGAACCCCGGAACGACGAAGCCGACGCCCAGGCGGTCGAGACGAGCTGCGACACCGAAAGACCGCAATCGAGCAGCTTGCCCTTGAGCGACGCGATATCGGCATCATCGATCAGCGCGTGATCGACTTCCGGCACCGGGTCTTGCCAGATCAGCACTTCCTCGGGAACTTCCTTGCCGCGATAGAGCGCGCGCGGACCCATATCGCGGTGGGTCAGCTTGAACCATGCGCGGGCGAAGGCATCGGCGAACTCGTCGGGATTGGCGTGGAAGCGGCGCGAGATCTTCTCGTAGGCCGGATCCATGCGCATGGCCATGTCGGCGGTGGTCATCATCACCGTGACCTTGTCGCCGGAGCCATCGACCTGCGGCGCATGGTTTTCGGGCGCGAGGTCTTTCGGGTGCCACTGGTTCGCCCCGGCGGGGCTTTTCACCAGTTCCCACTCATACCCGAACAGCATGTCGAAATAGCTCATGTCCCACGTCGTCGGCGTCGGGGTCCACGGACCTTCGATGCCGCTCGTGATCGCCTGAACGCCCGAACCGGTACCGAAACTGCTCTTCCAGCCCATGCCCTGATCGGCGATGGTCGATCCTTCCGGCTCGACGCCGACATGGGAGGGATCGCCTGCACCATGGGCCTTGCCGAACGTATGGCCACCGGCGGTCAGCGCGACGGTTTCCTCGTCGTTCATCGCCATGCGCGCAAAGGTTTCACGGATATCGCGGGCCGAGGCGAGGGCGTCGGGATGGCCGTCCGGGCCTTCCGGGTTCACGTAGATCAGGCCCATCTGCACGGCGGCAAGCGGATTAGCGAGATCACGATCACCGCTATAGCGACTGTTCTCCTTGTCGCTGGTCGCCAGCCATTCCCCTTCGGACCCCCAGTAGATATCCTCGTTCGGCTCGAATACGTCGGCGCGGCCGCCCGCGAAACCGAAGGTCTTGAAGCCCATATCCTCCAGCGCGCAATTGCCTGCGAAGACCATCAGGTCGGCCCAGGACAGCTTGCGCCCGTATTTCTGCTTGATCGGCCACAGCAGCATCCGTGCCTTGTCGAGATTGCCGTTATCGGGCCAGGAGTTGAGTGGCG
>ENA-ORXU01002036-ORXU01002036.1-marine-metagenome-genome-assembly--contig:-NODE-2036-length-14581-cov-3.857488_pt1 | contig 14581 bp, 15 predicted proteins | sample MGYA00237869_ERZ511484 | MGnify/ENA metagenome assembly ERZ511484
ACTTTCCTTTTGAGATACATGGGATGGCTCGGACAAAGACTGCTGGCAAGCGTCCGTGACTGCTGAGGAGGAGTGGGCTTGGATGGAGGCAGGAACAGCGCCCGCAGGCTTTGTTCGATGGCGTTAGGAGAAGCGCGAGGTGGTGTGTTGGCAGAACCGGTAGCATGCGGCAGTAAGCCGATGCAAGCCACTTGTAGCGCGAGCTTTTAAGATGGATCAATCACTGATCAATTTTTGGAAAGAGGTGATGCTACTACGTACCCTGAATATAACACACATACTGCACGGAGGCGCTAAAGGCGTGGATATGCTAGCCGACCGCTACGCCACCGAAAATCAGCTACCTAAAACGGTAATAAAACCCGACTACGAAAACCGTGGAAAATACGCCCCACTAATCAGAAACACCGAACTGGTAAACCTGGCCGACAAAGTAATCTGCGTATACGCCGCCGACCGAATAAGAAAAGGCGGAACGGGCGACACCTACAAAAAAGCCACCAAAGCCGGAAAACTGGCCGCCGAACTAATACCCGAAAAGAACCAACTCACCAAACCACTGCGGCTCTTCTAGGCCACCACAGCCACGCCACACGGACCAAACATGAAAAGCTAAATACCTTTCTTCAATTGACGAGGGAAGGCTCAGAGAAGGGCTGCTGGCAAGCGTCGGTGACTGCTGAAGATTCGCGGGTTTGGACGGAGGCAGGAACAAGCGCCCGCAGCTCGGATCTGAAGCGTTAGCAGGCGCCAGCAAATAAAGAGCATGCGGCCATGAGCCGATGCAAGCCGCTTCTTGCGCGCTGGCAATAAAGAGCCATCAGGCAAAAAACTATTTTAATGAAATGGTTTTGAATTCCGGGAGCGGGATGCCAGATTTCCCACCGAAGTATGGGAGATGGGTTTGGTAATATCAGTAGTTGGGAGTTTGAGCCAAGGGTGCTGCGACTCAGTTTAGAGCTTTGCGTGAAGAGTAGTAGCACGAGCGTCAGTGAACAAGTGTTTATTTTCAAACGCTTGGAAACGGGCTTTCCGAGGCATAATCTTAAAAAAAACACTAACGTCTTCGAGATGCGGAGTGCGACGAAGAAGCATTCCGTCATCCTCGATTGTTGGCAGCAGTTTTTCTGTTTTTATTTGAAACTGAATAGAGAATAACCTAATGCTATTCCTAACCATGTTTTCTTGTTATAATTCCATTTTTCGGAATTATCGCCTACACTATAATCCCATCCTATGAATCCACCTAGGTTTATTTTATTATAAGATAATGCTATTCCAAATCCAAAGCTTCCAACTCCTTCTGTAAATTCTGTTCCTTCTGATATTGGTTCCGCAGCAGCACTAGTGTTTTTATTATTTAATTTTATGGTAGAAGCTCCAAATAATACACCTGTTGTTAATCTGAATATATTTGTAATGTTATCAACCTTTTCTCTATAATGGAAACTTGTACGGCCGAATATTGTTCTTCCGAAAAATAGGTTTACGTTAAAGGCTGTACTAAATTCTTATCGTCATTTTTGAACCTGTATTTTATTGGGATGGCTAAAGTTGAGGCTGTCCATTCATTGAATTTCAATTTTATCGTTTGTCTGTTTTTGAGCTTGTAATAATACGTTTCCCTCGTTTTATACTTGTCTTCCTTATCTAATTGTAAGTTAGGATTAACAATTATTTTATCTTTATCAAATTTTACATAACCCTTGGTCAATGTACTAGATTTTACTTTTTGATTTTTCTTTATTGATTGTTTCTTTTGAAAATCATTGTCTATTGTTATAGTTTCATTAACTTTTACTTTTTTCCCTGAGACTTCTTTTTCTATTTGATAACTTAAAACACTTCCAATTTTAAATATACTTTTAATGCTATCTTTTTCTGTCGGGGCCATTTTTGAAAACTTTACTATCTCTTCAATCATAAGAAAGACTGTGTCATTCTTTTCTAATATTATTTGGACAGGAATTTTATAAGATTTTCTAAATGATTCTTGACCAATTAGGTTGGTAGTAATTAAAATAAAAAAAAGTAATAGAAATGTTTTCATAATTAATATTGTTTTAAGGTGTTTAGTTTTTCATGATAATTGCTGCTAACGTTGAGGGTCGGCGCTGCGTCTTTTACCATTTGATGCCTGACGTCCGGAGCGACTCTCGTTCAATCAGGCTCGCTTGATGATTCATCTCCACCATGAATCTTTGTTGGGACAGCTCACATCGGGGAGTGCTAATTAACTGCCACCATCTCAGCACCGAAACAGCGCCGACCCACAACGATGCTCTATCCTTCGAAGCGGAGGATAACAGAGCATTGGTTTATAATTACAGTATTTTCGCATAGCTGCTATTGATGGCTATATTTTATTGTATCCAGTTTCCTTTTTAAGTTTTCAATGTTATTTCTTAGTCTATACTTAGAAAATATTATCCCAATTATTTTCCCCATAAATCCCATTACAAAAACAAAAAACAAGATATTACCAAATATTTTTAGCGATTCATTTAAAATCTTGGAATAATTAATAATTAAATATAGTGTTGAAATAATCAAACTTGTTAAAACAAAATAATAGCCCGTATCGCATCCACAAGGTTGAAAATCCTTATCTAAAATTTTTGTCCAGTTTTCATTTTCTTCCTTACTTAAAGAGTCTAAATTCAATTCAATGGATGTACAATCAGAGATGTTATCCAAGATTGATTCTAAATCATTTTTACGTATGACTACCAATATATTCTCCATAAACACTTAGCCTTTAAAGTATCTGTAGCTTAAAATTATCAATGAAATTAGTACGACAAAAATGTAAAGACCAATTTGAGGTTTTGCTGAACAATTTCTAGAGTTTTTTGGTATTTGCGATTTTAATTTTTGATTCTTCATTTTTAATACTTTTACAAGTATGTACAATGTCGGCTTGACCTGATGATGGAAATTTGCCAGTTCGTCAATGCTTGAGAAGTTGATAAAACAGTAGGAGACATTAAATTTGTAGGATTATTATCTCTATGCTGCAAAAAACAAGCATGTCCCATTTCATGAACTATCATATTATATTGAGTATTGGGCTCAGTCATTACATAATTTGTTGTTGGTCCCATACTACAACCATCCGTAGGTTCGGGTGTAACATTATCTACAACAATAACAATTATTTCTGCTCCATATCCAAGAATTCTTCTCCAACCATCTTCAAATTTGCAAAGTGATGATGCAAACTCATAAAATGAACCTTGAATCCACCAGTCACTAAAATACCCTTCAGCATTACAAGGGTAGGTTAATGGGTTATTTGGAGCATCTACTGCAGATATACAAGTACCTGTAAATTTCAAATTAACATTACATAGTCTGTCCATATGTTCAATCGCAGAATCAATTTGCAACTGAATATCACTTTGACTTGCTAATGGTTTTCCATCATGTGTAGGTATTAAAATTCCAAAATACATTTTCTTTCGCCACCTAAGTCCTAAAAGACTGCCAATGAAATCGAATATTCCTACAATTCTCCAGATGATTTCAGTTAACCAATTTAGTACAGTACGAATTATTCCTCCAATTATCGGAATGCTCAATACAAGACTAACGATAAAGGCAGCAATGTCTAAGATAATCGAAACAACCTCACACACAACCCGTGTTATCCATTTCCCAACCGTTACTATTACCCATCTAACTACCTTCACAAGAAATGAAACTAAGCTACAAACCCATTTCCAACCAAATGGATTGTACCAAGATTTTTTACATTCTTCTTTTGTTCTTTCTTCCCATTCTTCAATAGGCTTTTCAACTTCTTCTTCAACCCATTCTTGAACTTCTTTACATATTCTTCCCATAATTTATTGGTTTTTGTTTTTATCAATTGGCTACGGCTAGTATAAAAATCGTAGCCTGTCGCTAGGCGGCTATGATTTCTTATACATTATTAGCCACTTTTTTCTTTTAATGTGTCATTCTTATTGGTTCAAACGTCAATATATGAGCTAATTCAAAAAATGGGCGATTAAGACAAGTATTTGATATTAAACCGTCTAGATCATTTTCTCTTCTCAAAAGGTCGTTAAATGATCTTGATGTGGGGCTTCCAGATGGTCTATTTGCAGCATCAACAACATTAATTCCAGTTAGAAAGCCCGATAAACTCGCCTCAGTACCAAAATTAGTTGGATTTATATGTGTAAAGAATGTTTGTGTCTCTCCACCATGACAACCACTACAGGTGTTTAAAGAGAATATATGCCTTGCATCATTACTGTTTATAAATGTTATACCTGGTGAAGTTGTGCCATTCCAATGATGCACATTTGGTGGAGTCCCTGTTGGTGGAAAAGTCGTATGTGACTTACCTCCCAAAAATTCTGTTGTTGGTGTTGAACTGGTAGAGTTCAATGGGACATTTTCAGGAATGATATAGTCATTATTCTCGATATCCGTTTGGTTCGTATTAATAAATGCCACCAATCTTTCTACATCCGCATTGCTTAGTTTTGCATTATATTTTACTGCTGGTTCTTGCTTTACAGTCACCAATTCAAGTTGACCTGATGTATTCAAATTAAACTCTCTTAATTCCCAAGGAGATCCTAAAGCTATTTCGTTAGTTCTTATTTGGTTTATCGAGTTTTCGTTTGGTTTAGCAGGGTTTGTTCCTGAAGGCACAAATTGGTCTGTAATATTCTCTAAAGCAATGTTATAAGCATTACTTCCTAAAGTTAAAGAATTTAGATCGTCCCATTCTTGTGCAAAAGCTTTAACTGAGCTACAACTTCTTTTGTTAATCCCGTATTCAAAAATTACTGTAAATTGCATTGAATTACATGTTGGTGTGAGTGCATTAAATACAAATCTACCTTCACCTGCATTGCTAAATCCATAGCCCGAACTTCCTCTTAAATCGAGTCTATTTACTATTGCAATCAGTTTATATGGAGCAAACTTCATGTCTAAAATTCCTCCTGCTGATACAGAACTCTTATTTTCCCAATCTGTAATTATATTTTGTATTTGGTTTCTTGCAGAGAGAGTTTCACTATTAAGAGATTGATTAGAATTCCATGTGTTAAGCCAATTTCTTACAAAATTTGAAACTTGTAAATCCGTTACAATTGTACTGGAATTTGGTGATGCCATTTGTCTCATCAATTCACCGAATGTCCAAGCACCGTTTGGATTTCCTGATTGTGTACACGGATTAAATGTTCTTGACGGGTCTTCTACAACACCTAAATCCGTAATCATAAGAGTCTTTTTTTGGTCTGACAAACCTCGTAATCCTCGAACAATATCTATAGGTATAAGAGTGGGTTTACCTTTTTGGATTCTCTCAATGTTAAACTCTTTTAAATTATCAAATCCATCAGTTTTCATAGCTCTGTTTTTAAATAATATTGGTCTTTGGTCAGACAATGCTAACTTTTGTCTTTGGGAAAGTTCAGATTTTATGTCATTCAGTTCTTCTTTCATATTTATGGAAAATTTGTTATCTCCCTCTACTTCATCTGCACCTTCCCCATCATCTCTTAGAATTACCTTTTTATCATTTAACATTAGTGCTAAATACTGACCATCTATTAATCCTTTTTCAAATTCTGCAATGAATTTCACATTGTTCTTGTTATTGTCAGGTTTGTCCAATTCTTGCAGGAATACGTTTTTCGCTATTGGTGGGGAAATTTCATATTTAAGATTAACTTCAATTTTTTTGACTAAATCTTGGTAGTCATCTTTTTCTTTAAAATTTTCACATGAGGAAAATAAATAGCAAATTCCTAAAACTAAGTAAACTGAATTTTTCATTTTTTTTGTTTTATGGTTTAATATTATTTGATTCAAATTGTGGCTAACGTTGTGGGTCGGCGCTGTGTCTTTTACCTATTGATGTCTGACGTCCGGAGTGACCTCCTTGCAATCAGACTCGCTTAATGACCTAGTCTCCGTCCTAGGTCTTGTTTGGACTGCTCACATCGGGGAATGCTAATTAACTGCCACTAACTCAACGCCGAAACAGCGCCAACCCACAACGATGCCCTGTCCTCCAGAGCGGAGCGGAGGATGACAGAGCATCTATGATATAACCGCAACATTACTATCTCTACTTTCGGTTTTGTCCAGTAGAAAATAGCTAACATATTGATTTACCAAATACTTCCGAGCTTTCGCATCAAAAGTTATCATCCTGTTTTGTTGAAATAGTAGTAAGGGTATTATATAGGGACCGTAAAGTGGACATCAAACGAATGTCGTATCCTCTATCCGGTAATTTTTCTGTCATAAGTATTCCTAAAGTTATAAAGAAAGATGGAAAATACAAAAGTAAAAAGTCAATATCCCCCGAAATAGCTAGGTCATGGTTTCATTAAAAATTCAATAAACCAATCGCAAATAAAAAGAGCAGCTGCACGATGACCAGGAACAATTGCTCACCCTAGCCCAGCGTAAAAGCGAGCTCTTGTGACCAGCCTTAACTCTATGGAAAATCATCAAACCCCAACTTCAACTCCTGACAAATATCCCTAATCTCCTCGTGCGTATAAAAAGTAAAATGCGGATTCAAATAATTAGCAATCAAAGTAGAATTCAAACTAGCCGGAAATAAATTCTTGATCTCGGAATATTTCACGCCCAGCCTTTTAGCCAGCGCCTTTCTAAACCGTTTTTTGACTTTTACCTTTTTAACAACTTGCTGGAATCTCGTTTCCCACTCGTAGGACTGGATCAGTTTAAATTTTATGATCTTGTATTCCAATCCCATTTCATAGCAGATATCCGCTTTGTCTTTTTTCAAAATCTTAAGGTATTTTTTCAGTTTATTCCTGGTTTTCATAGCAGTTAGTTTTTAGAGATCCTTTATTATTCTTTCGGTATTTTCAAAAAAGTACCATTTGGGGTACGGTGGCAGGTGTGGCAAAGCTGTCAACTGTCTCTAGGAAGTGACATACCTATCTGCAAACCACTGCCTTTTTCTACTAGCTTCTTACCGGATGTTGTCAATCTCTTTCAAATGCTTTTATCATCCAGAAATTAGTCTATAATTTATTAGGTGTGCCAGGGAAAAACCTGTCATAGTTGTCACACTTGTCATCTTTATTCTGATAAAGTATATTTCTGAATGACTAATTATTCGGAAGAGAAAGAGTGACAACTATGACAAGTGTGACAAGAATGTCACTGGCATAGTTAGAATCCACTATTCCAGTATTACCGGTTTCTTCGTATATTCTCCGTACTTTCCACTGGCGGATTGGCTCAAATATCCCTCCTCCAAAAGTTCTCTCAAATACCTGGCTCCCGTACGGGTAGCCATATTAAGGTTGGGACAAATAGCGTATCTTCCTTCCTCATAAACCGGTCTGGTAATTTGTTAAAAAATAACTTCTTTCGCTCTTCCTTAAATTGACCTCCATTACTCCTGTTTTTAGGTAATCCATCAAACATAAAAAGAGCATGTTCACAGAATACTTCTACTAAAGCCAGCGCCACCTCAAAATCTTCTTCCCTGCAAATCAGATCCATCGCCAGGTTCTTCTCCTCAAACTTTCTAATCGCCGATAAAATCATGGCCAACCTAAAACAGATCAATCCCATTCGCATGACAATACTCAACGCATCTCTTCCATAATCCCGTTTCGTTATTCCTCATCCTTCCAGACTTGACAGCCTTTCCGTAGCAAAGCCGGTAACTTGTCATAGACCCTCACAGGAATCGTCGGAAGCCTCTCGGAAGGCACCTCTACCACCGAATTTACTACCGGATGAGGCTGATAATTATAAGCACTCGTTATCGCTTGTTGTATTTCGGTATTATCAAATTCAAACCGCTTCTTACTCTCCTCAATTGCAATCTCCAGGGGAATCCCGGCATGAATGCAAAACACACCAACCCGATAAATAAAATTATTTCGATTTCCTTCTTCAAAGGTCATTTCCCCATCGGTTCGTGCTACACAGATATCAAAAGCATCCGCATAATCTAGCGTCAGACTGGAGGATTCCTCTACAAGTTGGGGAGCTCTACGAGGAATTAGATTTGGGTTTTTGTTGGCAGATTCGGCAGGCTTACTTTCAGATGCAATAACTTTATAAATACTACTTTCTGGATTAAAATAAATCTCCGGATCATAAGACATAAAACAAAGTCGCGTAATATCCTTTCCACTTTTATCAATCTTGACACCTAGTTCTTTTTCGTAAAAACGCATCACTTGCCGATAAGCCATCCCATGCATTTTCATCTCGGAATCTACCGCCACAATAACCTTTAATCCTCGTCCACTTGGACTAACGAATACCACTCTTGTAAGTGCTATTCCTCTAATTTTCAAAATCAAATAAGGCAGAGCATTCGGATCAAGTTTATCAATATCCAGAATCACCAGCGGATTATAAGTTTTCAAAAAAGACATCTTCCGACCTCCCTCAAACTTGCCAGAAACCGTAAAAGCGACTAACCCTTTCTTCAATTGATCTACCTTTTTCTTGTTCCCACTCTCCACCAATCTTCGAATCTTCAAAATCGATTCCTTGTAATGATCACCCTTGATTCCTTCGACAATCTGCGCCAAAGTTCGGTCACCAATTTCTGTTATAAAATTTTTAAAAAGAGAAATGTTTTTCATAATATTTTTTTTACTATTGATTTAATAATTTAAAATTGCTTTCCAGTCAACTAGCCCAACAGTTCCGTAAAAGACTTTCCTCCAACAGCGATATAAATATCTTCATCCAGAGACACCATACAGGTGGCTGTTTTCCATTTACCCGATAATCCCAAAAATCTCGCACCCGTAAGTTTCTGGTAGTATTTAACAGCCAATTTAAAGTTGGTGGGATGTTTTTCTGGAGTACTGTTTCCATTTACCAGGATCACCAAACCACATTTCAAAGCATTCTCGAAACAAGCCAACACAAAAGGATCCTTTCTCAATAATGCTTTTACATCCTTCCTGTCTCGTTCATTCAGGTACGGAATTTCCAGTAATAAATTTCCGGAATAGCTCACCATTTCCAGCGTCTCTTTCTTCATAATAAAATTACCCGACACTGAAAATCTGGGAATTATCCGATTAAGCTCATTACATTCATCACCTGGATCATGTTGATGACTATACCGTAATCTTTCGATCAGGTACCGATACTTCCCCGTCTTGATTTGATTTAAAATATTGAAGAGCGGCAACATTCTTTTGGGCCGATTATAATAATTGAAAATGGTGATGATAGACATGATGATTAATTTTGTAAGTTAAAAAACAGGACGGACCACGAGACATAAGAGCATATTCCGCCCGGGCCTTGATGTGCATCAAAGCAAAAATGAAATAGACCTCCCGACCAAAAAGGTGGGAAAATTTGATAATTAGAAAACTAGAATTGGAGTATTACCCGGAGGAGATTGGCGTAACTCATTCCTCGGCAACCGGTGGTTGGTAGTGCTTTGCCAGAAAAGCCTCAATATCAGACATCCGATAATAGATCTTCTTTCCCATTTGGGAAAAACCAATCTTGCCCTCGTTTCTCCATATCTGAGCGGTACGATGAGAGACCCCCATTAACTTGACAAAATCTTCAGTACCAATAAAATGTTCCGCTGGAGAAGTAATGTTTTTCATGTGCTCCTTCATTTCTTGCAAGGAGTCTTTAATTGTCTCAAATTCAGATTTAGATAAAATAATTGCTTCCATAATAAATATGTTTAAGTGTAAAATAAAAAGATTAACAGAAGCAAAGTAATTAAAATAATTTGTTTTAAAATCCCAAAAAATAGACAATCGTGAATTTTGCATCCAAACCAGCTAACGATAAATTAAACCAACTAAATCAGGTTCAAAATTGAAATTATTCATACCTTTCATAATAACAATAATCATATTATGTCTAAATCCTAATTTATCCCAATCAGGAAAAAACAATTCATCTACATTCAATTTCGTCTTACTACTTTCAGATGCTACTTATATCCTGTTTCGCCAGGGATAAACTTAAAATAAGCATTAGGATTTTAAAAGACTAAAATTCAAATAATTGTCAAACTTTAACACTTTTTCTCAAAAAACATTATTAATTTTTTAATTAAAACTACTGTTATTATCTTCAGTACAATACTACCACCAGAAATAGACAGACAAAATTATTACTTCTCGTGACCTTCAGCATCAATTTCAGATTTAATACCTCTAATAACTTTTCCTACTTCTGTTTGTATTGTTTCAAATTTAAAACGCCTCCCTTTAATATTGACGTATCGATCACAAATATATCTAGCTTCAGTTGCATAACAAGGAGGTCCGATAAACCTCCCCGTCTCGTCCCTTGGCATATTATTTAAAACATGGTGATCTACCAACGCCTTTCCAGTTCCTTTCCAAACTTCCGCTTCTCGTGTCCTACTAACAATCTCTATCCTAACATCTAAAAGTTTATCAACCAGTCTTACAAAAACACTGGACTCACTAGCATTTTCCACCTCTCTAAGATAAGTAGCCCTGTGCTTCTTACAGATTGAAATGTGCTTTTTGTAGTTATCAGTCTCTTCCATCCCTTTCATTAGCTTATTTACACAATGGTACATCACCTGTGGTTCTTCTACAAAATCAGTAGCAGAAGGCGGATCAATAGTTTGTTCTGACTCTGTAGTTGATATTAATACGCATTCATCTGAGATAGCCTTCATCATCAAATCAAATCGCTTCATAGAAGGTTTCATCAGACTAAAGTCCTCGTTTAACCTTAACAAGTCATCAAAGTCACATAGCCAATGCAGAGGAGATTGCATAAGACCAGATTGATATTTCAAAAATTTTGGAAAATCAGTATAAGATAATTCAAGCACAGTTTTAATCAAACAAATACAATATTGACGGTTATCAAACCGACCATCATCCTTCAAAAAATCCGGAGCGAAACTGGAAACTCCTCTGCTAGATATATCGTATGGTTTATCCTTCCCATCTCGAATATCTACAATAAAGTACGACCTAAAATTTATCCAGATAAATTCAAGAATCCATTCCTTACGAGTAAACAGCGCTTCCCATTCCTTGCTATTCAGCATCAGTAGTATATTTTGATAATAACAGACCAGTCTTACAGCACATCATTGTCCTGTCCCTCCCTGATCAGAAAGTATACACAGTAGCCCCAGGCTACGTAAAATAGTTCTTCGGTGGATAAATCTTAACAATAAAATGCTCTTACAGCGTATTACTTGTTATGCGTCGGTGGGTGGAAGTTAGTGATTGGGCACATAGTATGAAGTCGTCGAGTACCAAAGGTAATAAATAAATTGACAAATAAAAACAATTTGTTTTATTTTATTTTTTGGATGGGACTTCACAGATGATTGTTTCTAATCAGGACAAGGGTCATAGTTGTCATACCTGTCACTTCTGTCCTGGATGAATGACCGAATTTATTAAATTAATATTGCTATTAGAAGTGACAAGTAGGACCATTATGACAACTATGACCCTTTTCCTAACTCAGAGAATGAAGATTACTCAGAAAAGGTTATTGCAACTACATTTAAATCAATATTTCATTTATAATTTTTTCTTTTCTACATCATATGACTGATAGGTACCATCCCTCATGAAATTCGAAGCAGAATATGGAATTTCCTAATCTTTGATTGCAAACATTAAAAGTACGATTTGATAAGAACATATTTTTTCGTTTTGCGATACATCCCGCAAGACGAAAAAGCATGTTCTTATCCTCGCTTGTTTATTTCATTTTGTTTTTCAATTCATCTTATGTTTTTCTCTATATTCCGATGGACTTAGACCTTCCTTCTTTTTGAATAATCTCGAAAAATATTGTGGATACTCAAATCCCAATTCGTAAGCTACTTCAGCAATACTGATATTCGGTTTTAATAAAATGTTCTTGGCTTCGTTAATCAAATATAGTTGCAAGTGTTCGGTGGTGGTTTTACCGGTTTCCTTCTTTAGCGTGTCACTTAGATAGCGTTGCGAAACTGACATCTTATCTGCAATATATTCTATACCTGGAATACCTTCCTTCTGTAATTGTCCGGATTCAAAATATACTTCCAGCTGTTGGTTAAATTGCTCCAGTAGATTATTGGATAGTTCTTTTCGATTTAAAAACTGTCTTTCGTAAAACCGATTGGCATATTTGAGCACCGTACTTAATTGAGAGATGATAATATCTTTGCTAAATTCATCCTGATTGTTGTTATATTCTATCTCAATATTCTCCACAATGGATTCAATTTGCCCTTCTTCTTTTGGTGAAAGATGTAAGGCCTCATTTACGGAATAAGAAAAGAATCCGTATTTCTTAATCTGCTGTGCCAACTCAGTTCCTTTGATAAAGTCTTCGTGGAAGTTTATCGAGAATCCTTTTTGCTCAAAAACAACGCTACTATCCCATTGTAAGACCTGTCTTGGCGCGAGGAAAATTAAAGCTCCATTTCTGAAATCATATTTTGTTCGTCCGTAGTTCAATTTTCCTTTGACAATCTTTTTTAGACTAATCGTGTAACAATCATTGGTGATTGGCGGCGAACTGTCCTTTGGACAAGGAAGAAAATTCTCACCGGTCGCATTCAAGATGCTTATCATTGGATGCTCGGGGCGAGGTAGTTGCATATATTCAAAATATGCGGATAGTGTTTTGAAATGTTGCATATAAATTACTGAGTTTTTAATTCTTTCTGTACTAAAACCAATTGCTTATTATAGTCTGCAATTCTGGCATGGGCCGTACCGTCAATCAATAAAATAACGATCATCATGGCAATGGTGGTAATCATACTTGCCCGCCAAATAGGTTTGTCGATAAATACAATGACAAGAGCGCAGACAGCAATAATAAAAGGAATAACTTTAAACACAATGATTTGGTACTCTTTTAATGTAGATTTCGCACGAGCAAGTTCTGACTCTACAAAAACCAGGGCGTTCTGATGGTAAGCAACTTCAAACTGTGTAATCCTTGATCTATTAGTGAAAAATAAACCAAGCCCTATCGTCATTAATAAATTACCTGCTACCAAAGTAGGAATGATGTATGCTCTTGCCATATCCGTTTTTCCCAATTGCCAAAAGCCAACACTCGCCAAAATAAAAAGGACGCCAAATAAAATAAAAAATGGGGTTGAAAATAATTCGGATTTTACCCAATCGGTTGATACTTTTAAAATATCCATATTTATGTTTTTTTATATTTCTAATTTAAATATTCCACTCAACCCCAGTCGCCTGTTCCGAAATTTCCCATAACTTTTCCGCCACGACTTTATCCTTTGCGTGTGATTCCAGTTTATGTGCTCCCACCGGGCCTACCCAGTTACCTCTACCCGTAGGTCCATAAAAACTGCTTTGGTCCAGGTCCTTTTCCGTAGCACACATCAATTGGGGATACGCCCCTTTTTCGGCGGATTGTGTCAAGGGCGACAATTTCATCAAACCAAAAATAATCCGCATCATCAAACTGCCACTGGTATCGATAAGTGAGGTTCTCGATGCACCCGGGTGACAGGCATAAACTTTAACATCCGTTCTTCCAGCTTTTTTTAATCTATTTTGTAACTCATAAACAGACATGATTTGTGCAAGTTTACTTTGACTATAAACATCATTTGGTTTATAATTTTTGTCCCAGTTCAGATCGTCAAACTTAATAGTCTTAATCCCCATATCGTATCCCATACTCCCGACCGTCACTATCCGCCCCTTTGATTTTTCGATCAGTGGAAAGAGCAAACCTTGTAATGCGAAGTGACCGTAGTGATTTACACCAAGCTGACTTTCAAAACCATCCACCGTAAGTTTTTGCTTAGGTACCTGGGCAATAGCGGCGTTACATATCAAGGCATCGATACGGGACACTTTCTCAAGAACCTCCGCCGCTGCTTTTCTCACCGAAGCCTGTTCTGCCAGATCCATCTGTATATTCAACACGTTAATATCATTACCAAGCGCCGCCCTTAGAGTGTTGATAGTAGCTTCCGATTTTTTGGGATTACGATTCAGCATCACCACTTTTGCACCCTTTGATAGAAGTATCCGGGCAGCTTCGAATCCGGTTCCACTGGTCGTTCCGGTTATGACAAATGTTTTACCACTTAAATCTCCTATTCTTTCGGGCGTCCAGCCTTGTTTGCCAAATTCTTGTGTATTCATCTTCTATTAATTGTTTATAGTGAAAAGAATAACACAAAAGTAGGAAGGAAACCGGATTAGTGGTTTATACAAAATTTCGAATCTTTTATATTTTTTGGTTTTTCTCTTATTAATATCAACTTTGTTCCATCCAAAATAATTTTATCACCAGCTTCCTCTCTCGACTACTGGCCAAGATCGTTTTTACTCACCTCATCAAATCAATTTTCATTCATAATATTTTACAAAAAATAGGTACTGATTCAACGGCCCTCCACGATGTTAATATTTAAATACGAGCGGAGGATTGCAGACATAAAATCTTCAATTCTCCTATACCCAGGAGCTACTCCAGGGCTAGTCCGTCTTTTAAATCTATTACATAAACCTCATTTAGGAGATCACTTAAAAAACCATTTAAGCAACACCCCTCAAAGCATCAGATC
>ENA-ORXU01002039-ORXU01002039.1-marine-metagenome-genome-assembly--contig:-NODE-2039-length-14569-cov-2.908501_pt1 | contig 14569 bp, 13 predicted proteins | sample MGYA00237869_ERZ511484 | MGnify/ENA metagenome assembly ERZ511484
GCACGGGTGCCGGTACCCTGAACGGCCGCCGCGATTGCGGCGCACCCCGAACGGCCGACCCAAGGCCCCAGATGCGAGGTACTGCGTGAATTTCAAGAAGGGCGAAACCGTCATCTACCCCCAGCACGGCGCATGCGTCGTGCAGGGCACCAAGAAGATGGAGTTCTTCGGTGAGAAGCAGGAGTACCTGATTCTCAAGACCGTCATCAACGAGATGACGTTGAAGGTCCCGATCGAGAAGACCGACGACGTCGGGGTGCGCCCGCCGGTCTCGGCGGACGAGCTCGAGGACCTGGTCTCCGTGCTCGCGAAGCCCGATCCGCGTGTGCCCTCCAACTGGAGTCGTCGCTTCAAGAACCACCAGGAGAAGCTCAAATCTGGCGATGTGTACCAAGTCGCTGAAGTGGTCCGGAACCTCGCTCTTCGTGAGCAGGCGAAGGGGCTCTCGGCGGGCGAGAAGTCGATGCTGACCAAGGCGCAGAACGTCTTGATCAGCGAGCTGTCGTTCGCCCTCGACGTGACCGAGGACGAAGCGCTCGATCGGGTTCGTCAAGAGCTTGAGGTCGAGGCGGCCTGAGGGCCAGCCCGACCGGAGATTGGCGACCCTCGGGTCGGAACCGAACCGAGCCGGGGGTCGACCGCAAGGTCCCCCGGCTCTGGTCGTTTATGACGGAGCGATCGGGCCGGCGGGTTCGGTGCTGGGAGCTTGCCCGGGAGGGCTCATCCGAGCCCGAGCATATCGAGCAGAATCGTCGGGACCTCGTCGACTCCGGAGCGCAGTAGCCGGGACCGCTCGCGGTTGACCGGGTCCCAGTGGGCGCCGGGGTGCTCGGCCCACCCGTGTGCTGCACCGGTGTCGCAGGCGTTCAGGTAGGTGCTGAAGTCGTTGAGTTCGGGATCAGCGCCTGGCTGTCCGTGACCGGGGATGATCAGGTCGCCCATGGGCCGGATGGTCTCGAGCGAGTCGATCCAGGCACCGGGATACATCTCGAAGCCGAGCGGAACCACTCCGAACGACGCCATGGCGCCGGCGAACACCACCCCCGCCCCCGGAACCGCCACCACCAGGTTCTGGTGCTGGTGTCCACTCATCGGAATGGCGGCCACCGCCGGGGTCAGCTGGACCGGTTGGGCCACGATGTGGGTGACCGGTCGGGTGCGCATGTCGTCGGGAAAGCGGACGGCGATGTCGGGGAACATGGCCCGGTAGACGTGGGGAGCGGGGTCTTGGTCCAGCAGCGCTGAGGCTTGCTCGCTGCCGTGGACCGAGGCGGCGGAGAAAGCCCTCGTCCCCCCCGAGTACTCGATGTGGCTCGAGGTGACCACCACCCTTCGGACCACCACGTCGAGGCCGGCGATCGCTTCGGTGAACTCGATGGTGGGCTCGCCGCCGGTGAGCGTGTCGATCACCGTCGCGCCGTCGCCCTCGACCACCACGCCAGCATTGGGGTGGCCTGAGTCGGCTCGATCCGACAGCCAGGCGTACACCCCCGCTGCCACTGGTTCGAGCTGCCCCATCGCCCCGACCCTATCGGGGGTGGATCGGTGGCCGGTGCCCACCTGGTTGGTCGGATCGCCCTGGACGCTTCGGCGTGTTACTGGCGGGTAACAACATCTATGATGACGAGTGTGACCTCATATCGTGCCCCCATCCGTGATTTCCAGTGGGTCCTCGAATCGATCTGCGATCTCGAGACCCTGTCGAAGATCGAGGAGTTCTCCCACGCCGACCCCGAGACGTCGATCGGTGCGCTCGAGGAACTCGGACGCTTGATGTCGGAGGTCTGGGCCCCGACCAACGTGATCGGTGACACCCAGCACCTGGTGCTCGAGGATGGTGTCGTCACCCATCCCGACGGGCTGCCCCAGGCATATGAGAAGCTGGTCGAAGCGGGCTGGCACGGGCTTCCGTTCCCGGCTGAGTACGGGGGTGGGAGCTTCCCGCTCACCGTCGCGACGTGCATGTCGGAGATGATGATCTCGGCGAACCTCGGTCTCGCCATGTGCCCGGGTCTCACCTGGGGCGCCGTGGACGCCATCCTCGCCCACGGCAGTGAGGAGCAGAAGGAGGTCTATCTGCCCAAGATGGTCTCCGGTGAATGGGGCGGGACCATGAACCTGACCGAGCCTCAGGCGGGGTCCGACGTGGGTGCACTGACCACCAAGGCCACTCCGGCCGACGATGGTTCCTGGCGGATCAAGGGAACCAAGATCTACATCTCGTTCGGCGAACACGAGATGACCGAGAACATCATCCACCTCGTCCTGGCTCGCACCCCGGGCGGCAAGCCCGGCACCAAGGGCATCTCGCTGTTCATCGTCCCCAAGTTCTTGGTGAACGAGGACGGCTCCCTCGGCGAGCGCAACGAGGTCACCTGCGTCTCGATCGAGCACAAGATGGGTATCCACTGCAGCCCGACCTGTGTGCTCGCCTACGGCGACGACCAAGGTGCCGTCGGCTATCTCCTCGGTGAGGAGTTCCAGGGCATGGAAGCCATGTTCACCATGATGAACGCCGCCCGGATCCTCGTGGGTCTCCAAGGCGTCGGTGTGGCCGAGATGGCCTGCCAGGCAGCGCTGGAGTACGCCCAGGAACGCCGTCAGGGTCACGCGATCGGGACCGAGCGCGATCCGGCCGGCTCACCGATCATCGAGCACCCCGACGTGCGTCGGAACCTGATGACGATGCGGGCCTTGACCGAGGCCACTCGCGGCGTTGCATTCCTGAACTCCGAGGCGTTCGATCTCGCCCACCACCACCCGGACCCCGACATCCGCGCCACCGCGAACGAACGGTGTGACATCCTCACACCCATCACCAAGTCCTGGGGCACCGACGCAGCGGTCGAGGTCACCTCGCTCGGCGTGCAGGTGCACGGCGGCATGGGCTACATCGAGGAGGCAGGCGTTGCCCAGTACTTCCGAGATGCCCGAATCGCCCCGATCTACGAGGGCACCAACGGCATCCAGGCGATGGACCTGGTGGGTCGCAAGCTCGCCATCCGTATGGGTGGAGCCATCGAGGACCTCTACGGCGAGATCGACGCCACCATCGCGGGGCTCGACGGTCTGGGCGGCACCATGGCCGACGCCTCGGCTGAGCTGACCGCCCAGCTTGCCGAGCTGAGGACTTCCACCACCTGGGTGATGGAGCACGGCATCGCCGATCCCATCGATGCCCTGTCGGGTGCGACCCCCTTCCTCAATCAGATGGCATATGTGGTGGGCGGTTGGGTCATGGCCCGCAGCGCGATCGCGGCCCACACACAGCTGGCCGGTGGCGAGGACGACTTCCTCGAGGCCAGGGTCACCGTGGCCCGCTTCTACCTCGAGCAGATCCTGCCCCGAGCGGGTGGACTCGCTCACTCGGTGCGGGCCGGTAAGGGCGACCTGTTCGCCCTCACTGCTGGGCAGATGGGCTCCAGCTGATTCTCGACTCGCTCGACCGGGCGCCGCCTCGCTGGTGGCCCTGAGCGCAGCCCTTGCGCAGCGCGCACCACCAGAGCAGGGTGTTGCCCACTGTGCTGACCGTTCTTGCCTCCATCCCGAGCCCCCCGTGGCGTTCGCTCGGCCCCTTCCAGGCCTACGGCCTGATGATCGCCATCGGGGTGCTGCTCGGGGTCGAGCTCGCTCGCCGTCGATTCGCCGGCAAGGGCGGTGATCCGGACGACTTCTCCAACATCGCCGTGTGGGCGGTGCCCGCCGGTCTGGTCGGCTCGCGGGTGTATCACGTGGTCACCGACTACCAACGCTTCACCGACGACTGGGTCGACGTCTTCAGGATCCGCGAAGGCGGTCTCGGCATTCCCGGTGGACTTCTGTTCGGGGTCGCGGTCGGGGTGTTCATGGGCCGCCGCAAGGGGATCAGCCTGCCGGTGGGGCTCGACTGCGTGGCCCCCGGGCTCGCCGTTGCCCAAGCGGTGGGTCGCCTGGGCAACTGGTTCAACCAGGAGCTCTACGGGTCGGCATCGAGTTTGCCCTGGGCGGTGGAGATCGACGCCCAGTACGCCCCCGACAACGTTGCGGGGACCTTCCACCCGGTGTTTCTCTACGAGGGACTCTGGAACCTGACCCTCGCATGGGTCTTGATCAAGCTCGACAACCGCAAGGTCCTGCGTCCGGGTTCGATATTCGCCCTGTACGTCATGGGGTACGCGATGATCCGCTTCATCCTCGAGTTCGTCAGGGTCGACGAAGCCACCCAGCTCTTGGGTCTGAGGGTCAACATCTGGGTGTCGGGCGTGGCGTTCGGGCTCGCTCTGCTCGCCCTCGTGCTGCGCCGGGGCGAACGAAGCTCTGAGGAGCGTGAGCCCTACCCAGGACGAGATCACACGAGCCTCGACGACGACTTGGCCGAGCCCGAGCCGCGCCGTGTCAGTCGAGGCGGCTGAGCCCCTCGGAGCGGAGCGCTTCGTTGGCTCCGGGCCAGTGCTCGATGGCCCACTGGCCGAACTCTCGGTCGGTCAGGATCACCCCCGCCAGGCCGAGTGCAGGCTCAACCCACAACAGGGTGCCGGCCCGTCCGAAGTGCCCGAAGGCGTCGGGTGCGGCCGAGGGAGCGGTCCAGTGGGGCGATTTCGTGCCCTTGATCTCCACCCCGAGGCCCCAAGTGTTGGGTGCTTGGCGTCCGTAGCCGGGAAGCACTCCGTCGAGGTCGGGCCAGGCAGGTGTGGCGACCTGCGCCAGTGTGCTCCGATGGACGAGCCGAGGGCTCAGGAGCTCTCTGGCCAAGGCGAGCAGGTCGGTCAGGCAGGAATGGGCGCCGTGGGCTGCTGTGCCGTGGAGTCGGGTCCAGGTCATGCCGAGCGGTTGGGTCACCGCCTCGTACAGGTACTGGGAGAAGTCCATTTCCGCCGCAGCCGACACGTGGGAGGCCAACAGTTCGAAACCGGCGTTGGAGTAGATGCGCCTCGTGCCGGGATCGGCCAAGACGATTTCGGAGTCTGGGCCCAGTCCCGAGGCGTGTGCGAGGAGGTGAGCGACGGTGGAACCAGGCGGGCCCAGGGGTTCTTCGAGGGCGATGGTCTCCTCTTCCACCGCGACCCAGAAGGCCACAGCTGCGAGCACCTTGGTGACGGATGCAAGTTCGAAGACGGTCTCACCGTTACCCTGCGTGGCAAGGGTCCGAGAGTGACTCGTGACTCCCATCGCGACTTTTGTCGCTCCCCAATGCTCCACTGATGTGATGTCGACCATCGACCGTGAATCTACTTCGCCGCTGCTTGCCAGCCTGTTCGCCGATGCTCTGGCCCTTCCGTCGGGTCCAGAGGTGAGGCTTCCCTCCCCGAGCGCCGGGCGCAGGGTCGATCGCGCCTTCGCGTTCGTCGACCTCTCCGGTTTCACCGCCCTCACCAACCACGAGGGTGACGATCGCGCTGTGGCCGAGCTGAGCGTCTTTCGCTGGGCCCTGCGTGAGATCGCCGGGAAGTACGGGGTTCGAGTGGCCAAGTGGCTCGGTGACGGCGCCATGCTCGTCGGCGTCCAACCGGTGGAATTGGTCGAGGCGGTCATCGACTTGGTCATGCACATCCAAGAGCATCAGCTGAGCCTGCCGTTGCGAGGCGGCTTGGCTGGCGGCCCGACCCTGCTGTTCGAGGGCGACGACTACATCGGCTCGGCGGTCAACCTCGCGGCGCGCCTGTGCGACGAGGCCGACGACCACCAGCTCTTGGCCACCACCGAGATCGCCAGCCTCCTCGGGGCGACCGACAGCCAGGCCACACCGATGAGGATCCGCGGGTTCGACGAGGTGATCGACGTCGTCGATCTCTCACCCCAGTTCGGGCCCGGTCGCTGAGGCTTGGTGGAGCCTGACTTCACCGAGCTGGTGTGTGACGCAGTGGCGGCGCTCGAGCGCGGTGAGGTGGTCAGCTACGGGGAGATCGCCGCCCAGGTCGGGCGGCCCGGTGCAGCGAGAGCGGTCGGACGGATCCTGTCGGGCTCCGATGGGACCCTGCCCTGGTGGCGGGTGGTGACCAGCACCGGACGGCTCGTCCCAGGGCACGAAACCGAGCATGCCGCATTGCTCGAAGCCGAAGGGGTCGAGGTGCGCTCTGGGCGCGTGGTGGCTGCCTCCTGAGCACTGTGACCGTTGAAATCACAAGCGTGGTCTAGGCTCATCGCTTGGAGCTGGCACCCGACTTCGGTGCGCTCCAGGGGCAAGTTCGTCGCTGTTGAGAGAACCGTCACGGCGTTTCTGGCCCACCCGTGACTCAACATCGACGTACCAATGGAGTACCCATGCCCACCACTTTCGCCGACCTCGGCGTGTCCGACGACATCGTCTCGGCCATGGCCGACAAGGGCATCACCGAGCCCTTCCCCATCCAGGCGATGACCATCCCCGACGCCCTCGCCGGCCGAGACGTCTGTGGCAAGGCCAAGACCGGCTCGGGCAAGACCCTGGCGTTCGGCCTTCCCGTGCTGGAGCGCATCTCCCAAGCAGAGCCCCGTCGTCCCAAGGCGCTCGCCCTCGTGCCCACCCGTGAGCTGGCAACCCAGGTCTGCGACGAGTTGGCCGCGCTCGGCGAATCCAGGGACCTGAGGGTCATGGCCGTCTATGGCGGCACCAACATCGAGACCCAGATCGATCAGCTCGCCGATGGCGTCGACTTCGTGGTGGCCACTCCCGGCCGCATGATCGATCTGCTCGAACGTGACGAGGTGTCGGTGGCCGAGTGCGAGATCGTCGTGATCGACGAGGCCGACCGGATGGCCGACATGGGCTTCATGCCCCAGGTCCAGTGGATCCTGCGTCGCATCGAGATCGAGCACCAGACCCTTCTGTTCTCCGCCACGCTTGACGGGGCGGTCTCGGGCCTGATCAAGAGCTACACCACCGACGCCGCGATGCACGAGGTCGAGTCCGACCAGATCACCGTCGATCAGATGATCCACCGCTTCATCGCCGTGCATCAGATGGACAAGGTCAAGGTGACCGCTCGCATTGCGGACAACTCCCAACGGACCCTGGTGTTCGTGCGGACCAAGATGGGCGCCGATCGGCTGGTGACCAATCTGGCGAAGGAAGGGGTGCGGGTGGCGGCCATCCACGGGGACCTGCGCCAGACCGCACGCGAGAAGTCACTGGCCCGCTTCTCCGACGGCAAGCTCGATGTGATGGTGGCCACCGATGTGGCCGCTCGCGGCATCCACGTCGATGAGATCGACACCGTCATCCACTTCGATCCCCCCGAGGATCACAAGACCTACCTGCATCGCTCCGGCCGCACGGCGCGTGCGGGGTCCGAAGGGCTCGTGGTCAGCCTCATGCTGTGGGACCAAGAGATGTTGATCAAGGTGCTCCAGAAGCGGATCGGGGTGAAGATCCCCGTGGTCGAGATGTTCTCCAACGACGACCGCCTGGACGACCTGGCCGGGTGGGATCCGGAGGCCGACTCGGCCTGAGGGTCTGGTGAGCCTCGACCCGACCGACCGTTGGATCGATCGCCTCTTCGCGGCGAACGCCGGAGCGTCGGGTCTCGACACCCACCGAGAGGTGCTCATCTCGGTCGCATCCTCGATGGCCGAGCGCGTCGGGCTCGATCCGAGCCTGATGACGCTGCTCGGCGGGCGTCGGGCCGGCAACCACGAGCCTCGACCGTCATGTCCGATCGATCTCGATGACGAGCTGGACCATCCGAGGTTGCTCGGTCGGCTGAGGGAGAGGTTGCTCGGTCCCGGTCTGCGCCGCTCGACCGGTTCCCACTACACACCCGCCGTTGTGGCACAGGGCCTGTGGGAACTGGCTGCGACCCCTGGCTTCGTCCGACCCCCGAGAATTCTCGATCCCTCGTGCGGGGGTGGATCGATGCTGCTTGCGGGTCTTGACGGCTTGATCGACCGAGGAGTCTCGCCAGAGGAGGGAGCGGGCCTGGTCTGGGGGCGAGATGTGGATCAGTTGGCCGTAGAGGTGGCAGACGCGAGCATCCGACTCTGGGCGGCGGCTCGAGGGGTCCAGGCGGTTCCCGACATCGCCGTGGCCGACGGCACACTCGACGAGTGGGAGGCGAGGGTCGACCGACCCAAGCTCCTGCTGACCAACCCGCCATTCGGAAATCAGCTCTCGGCCCGGACCCGGCGATCGGCCGAATCTCGGGCGATGCTGCTCGAGCGGTTCGGTGCCGACGCCGGTGGATATCTCGACACCGCAGGGGTCTTCGTGCTCCGAGCGTTGACCGAGCTGGGGCCGGGCGACCGGATCGCCACCCTCGCGCCCGGTTCGCTCGCCTCGGCTCGGGACGCTGCCGGGATGCGCGAGCGCCTTCTCGAAGCCGCAGACCTCAGGCATTTCTGGGTGCTGGGTCGCAAGGCCTTCTCGGCCTCGGTGGACGTCATCGGGATCGTGGCCGACGTGACCGAGACCCGGCCCAAGTCGGCGCGGGTCGGGGCCGAGGTGTGGACCGGTACGCCCCGGACGAGTGTGGGAACGGTCGCAGGAGCGCTGGCGGGGACGTCTTGGTCGCCCCTGCTCGCCGCCGCACACGGGGTGCCCGAGGTGCGGGTGAGGGGCGAGAGAACCATCGGTGATCTCGCCACCGCAACGGCAGGTTTCCGGCGTCACTACTACGGGCTGGTCGAGCATCTGATCGAGGCCGACGATCAGACCGACGGTCGATGGGCGCCCTTGCTCACCTCGGGTTTGATCGACCCTTTTGCGCAGCACTGGGGCCGGCGATCCTCGCGAGTGGCTCGTCGGAAGTGGAATGCGGTGGGGGTGGACCTCGATGGGCTCTGGGCGCGGGAGCACACCGAAGGGGTCGCTGCGTGGGTGAACGAGCGCCTGCGCCCGAAGCTCGTCGTCGCCGCCCAGACCCGCGTGATCGAGGTCGTGGCAGACCCCGAGGGCCGGTTCATCCCCGCCGTGCCGACGGTGTCGGTCGAGCCGGCTTCGTCCGACGACCTCTGGTTGCTCGCAGCTGCCTTGGGAGCGCCGGTGACAAGCGCCTTGGGCTGCCAGCGCACCGCAGGATCCGCGATGGACGCCTCTGCGCTGAAACTCGCAGCGAGAGAGCTCCTCGAGTTGCCGCTGCCGAGTGACACCGACTCGTGGATCCTGGGCGCGAGCCTGGCTCGCAGACTGCACCACACCCCATCCGAGGACCTGTGGGACGAGTTCGTCGAGGTGATGGCCGCCGCCTACGGCCAGATGAGCGCCACACCGACTGCCTCGGGCGTGTACTCCGAGCGAAGAGGGGAGCCAGGCTCGATCGACGCCTGGTGGAACGCCCGACGCCCGCGACGCTCGCTCGGCAAGTGACGTCGACGACGATCGGGCAGCCACGCCAGCTCGATGCGGCCGGTGCCACCCCAGCCGGACCGGTGCGGTTTCATTCCCTGGCTCGGCCGGGAAGCTCGCCGACCATGTCGTCTGGAACGACGATCTCGTCGAACTCCTCGGCGCTCAGGTGCCCGAGGGCGACTGCCTCCTCGCCCAACGTCGTTCCGTTGGCGTGCGCGGCCTGGGCGATCTCGGCGGCCTTGGCGTAGCCGATCTTGGTGTTGAGTGCGGTCACGAGCATGAGGCTCTTGCCCAGCAGCTCTTCGATGCGGGCCCGGTTCGGCTCGATCCCGGCGACACAGTTGCGGTCGAAGCTCTCGCACGCGTCACCGAGGAGTTGAGCGCTCGTCAACACGTTGTAGGCCATCACGGGCTTGAAGACGTTGAGCTGGAAGTGACCCTGGGTGCCCGAGACGGCGACCGCCGTGTCGTTGCCGATCACCTGGACGCACACCATGGTCAGGGCCTCGCACTGGGTGGGGTTGACCTTCCCGGGCATGATCGATGATCCGGGCTCGTTGGCGGGGAGAACGATCTCACCGATCGCTGTCCGAGGGCCGGAAGCGAGCGCTCGGATGTTGTTGGCGATGTGCATCAGGCTGACCGCCAGGCGTCGCAAGGACCCGCTGATCTCGACCATCGCATCGTGAGCGCTCAGACTCTCGAACTTGTTCTCGGCGGTCACGAAGGGATGACCGGTCAGGACGGCGATCTCGGCCGCCACAGCTTCGTCGTATCCGTCGGGTGTGTTGAGCCCGGTGCCGACCGCCGTCCCGCCGAGAGCGAGTTCACGGACGCGTACGAGACTGTCCTCGATCGCCTCACACCCTCTCTGGAGTTGCATCGCGTAGCCACTGAACTCCTGGCCGAGGGTGAGCGGCGTGGCATCCATCAGATGGGTGCGGCCGGTCTTGACCAAGGCCATGTGTTCGTCGGCCTTCGCAGCCAGCGCCGCCTGGAGAGCCCGTACCTTGGGCAGGGTCTGCTCGACGATCTCTCGCTGTGTTGCGATGTGCATGGCGGTCGGGAAGGTGTCGTTCGAGCTCTGGCTCATGTTGACGTCATCGTTGGCGCCGACGAGCTTCTCCGATCGGAAATCGCCACCCATGAGCTCGGTCGCCCGGTTCGCCACGACTTCGTTGACGTTCATGTTGCTCTGGGTTCCCGAGCCGGTCTGCCAGACAACGAGGGGAAACTGGTCGTCGTGACGTCCGTCGAGGATCTCGTCGCACGCGGCCTTGATGGCCTCGGCCTTGTCGGCGCTGAGCCCCCCGGAATCTGCGTTCACGATTGCTGCGGCCTTCTTGAGCTGAGCAAAGGCCCGGATGATCTGGATCGGCATCTGATGACCGCCGATGTCGAAGTTCTGGATGCTCCGCTGGGTCTGGGCGCCCCAGTACTTGTCGGCCGGCACCTCGACCTCACCCAAGGTGTCGCGTTCGATTCGGACTTCACTCACGACCGGCATCCTCCGACTCAACTGTTCGGTGCATCGTTCATCGATGGGGGCACCTCGCCGCACTGTACGGGCCCTCGGGGCCTGGTGACTTGACCGGTGGTGGGGCAGCGTGCTCGGATGTCACGGTCATCTGGAGAGGCCCTGCGGGGCCCGGCAACCTGGGGCGGACACCCAAGGTGCTCACCCACTTCGGTGGGGATGTGGCCTGAGAAGGCAAGCAAGTGTCCACAGCGATCGCCGCCGTGTGTTCGCACCCCGGGTACGGAGGAAGTTCGTGCCCACCCGAGATCGAGAGCCCGAACGAAGCGGCGTGGACACTTCGGCGCGCGCCACGGGAGCCTGGCTCGAGGGCGACGACCTGGGGGAGCGCCGCCTGGTCGAGGTGGCCAGCGGACGACCCTTCTCACTCGAGGCGGGGGGCAGGCTGTCCACGGTGGAGGTCGCCTGCGAGACCTGGGGCACCCTGGCCGAGGACGGGTCCAACGCGATCCTGGTGTGTCATGCCCTCACCGGGGACTCTCACGCAGCCTCGGCGCAGCAACCGCTCGCGGCCCAGCGCGGCTGGTGGCACGGGCTGATCGGTCCGGGTCTCGCCATCGACACCGATCGTTGGTTCGTGGTGTGCTCCAACGTCCTCGGTGGATGTCAGGGAACCACCGGCCCCGCGTCGCTCGATCCCGAGACGGGGATGCGGTACGGGTCGAGCTTCCCGCTGGTCACGATCAGGGACATGGTGAGGGCCCAGGCAGGGATGGCGGCTGAGCTCGGCATCAACCGGTGGGCGGCCGTGGTCGGCGGGTCGATGGGCGGCATGCAGGCCCTCGAGTGGGCGATCATGTTCCCCCAGCGGGTGGGGGCACTCGTGGCCATCGCGACCGCTGGTCTGGCCTCGGCTCAACAGATCGCGTGGAGCCGAGTGGGGCGTCAAGCCATCCGGCTCGATCCGGCATTCGCCGATGGCGACTACTACGAGGGCCACGGCCGGGGTCCGGTCGATGGGTTGGGTCTGGCTCGCGAGATCGGGATGATCCACTACCGGAGCGGCGCCGATTTCGACCAGCGCTTCGGCCGCAAGGGGCTTGAGCGAGTGGAGGGTTTCGGACTGTGGGACGAGTTCGAGGTGGCCCGCTACCTCGGGCATCACGGGGCCAAGATCGGCCAGCGTTTCGACGCCAACAGCTATCTGGTGCTGAACCGGGCGATGGATCTCCACGATCTGGGCCGAGGTAGGGGTCTCGAGCGAGCGATGATCCGGCTCGAGGCGCCGGCGTTGATCGGTTCCATCGACTCCGACATCTTGTACCCGCCTCACCAACAGGCGGTCTTGGTCGAACTGCTCTCCTCGCTCGACCACGACGTCAGGTCGTTCCTGATCAACAGTTCGGCCGGCCATGACGCTTTCCTGATCGAGATCGACCAGGTGGCCGCCGCAGTAGGACCGTTTCTGGATCAACGAGCCGGTTGCGGGTCTGCCTCGCGCCATCTGCAACCCATGGAGGTCACCGGTGACATCTGAACAACGACCCGAGACGCGGGTCGTCCGAAGCGGCCGCAAGCACAACGGCGGCGCCCTCGCTCCGGTGCTGTGGGCCTCGTCCACCTTCGTGACCTCGACGGTCGAGGAAGGTCGTCGCATGGCGACGGTGACCGACTCCACCCAGTTCTACAGCCGTTACGGCAACCCGACCGTCGCCGGATTCGAAGACGCGATCGCCGAACTCGAAGGGGCTGAAGCCGCTCGCGCGTTCGCGTCGGGAATGGGAGCGATCAGCGCCGTGGTGCTCGGCTTGTGTTCCAGCGGCGATCACATCGTGGCCCAGCGCCAGCTCTACGCCGGCACCCAGCTCCTCCTCCAGGGAGCGTGCGCCCGATTCGGGATCGACGTCACCTTCGTCGACGGCACCGAACCCGGAGCGTTCGAGGCGGCGGTGATCCCCGGCAAGACCATGCTCGTGTTCGCCGAGACGCCCGCCAACCCCCAGCTCGACGTGATCGATCTGGCCGCCCTCGGTGCGATCAAGGGACCGATGACGGTCGTCGACTCCACCTTCGCCACCCCGCTCGGCCAGCAACCTCTTGGCCACGGTGTCGATCTGGTGATCCACTCGGCCACCAAGGCGATCGCCGGCCACAACGACGCCACCCTCGGGGTGGTTGCGGGGTCTCGTGAGTTGCTCGACTGGCTCTGGGGTTTCGCCGTGCTCCAAGGCGCCAATGCCAGCCCCTTCGATGCGCTCAACGGGCTGAGGGGCTTGAGGACCCTGGCGGTCCGCCTCGCTCGTCAGTCCGAGACGGCCGAAGCGCTCGCCAGGGTGATGGAAGCGCATCCGGCGTGCGCACAGGTGCGTCACCCGGGCCTCGAGTCGCACCCCCAGCACGAACTCGCTGCCTCCCAGATGTCCTCGATGGGAGGCCTCGTCACCATCGAGCTCGGCGGAGGGCTCGAAGCGGGGCGCGCCTTCGTCGAACAGACAGAGCTGTGTCAGCTCGCCACCTCGTTGGGTGGCCCCGAGACCTTGGTCACCCACCCGGCTTCGACCACCCACGTGGGCCTGAGCCCCGATGAGATGAGCGAAACCGGCATCACCGAAGGCACGGTCAGGATGTCGGTCGGCCTCGAACACCTCGACGACCTGACCGCAGACGTGGTCGGCACCCTCGACGGGCTCCTCGCTCCCTCGATTTGACCGACAGCCAGGTTCAGCCCGAGATCATGGCTGCGACGAGGCGTTCGAACGCAGCGTCTTCGCGTCGGCGTGCCTGGGTGGTCGCCTCCAGGCGGCCGGCGAGGAGGAGCCGTTTGGTCTCGACGAGGGGGCCGAGCGCGTGCTGGGCGATCGAGTCCGCCAAGGCCATGGTCTCCTCCAACAGCGTGTCGTCGGGACACACCCTGAGCGCGAGGCCGTCGGCCACTGCCTGGTGAGCGTCGATCCATGGTTCGGTGAAGATGATCTCGGCGGCGCGCTGGCTCCCCACGAGGCTGGGCAGCAGGAGACTCGAAGACGCCTCGGTGGTCACCCCCAGGCTCATGAAGGGCACCTTGAGCCGGGCTGATTCGCCGATGAGGGCGAGATCGCAATGGAGGAGCACCGTCAGGCCGAACCCCACGCCCAAGCCGTTGACGCCGGCAACCAGGGGCTTCTCGAACGCCTCGAGCACCGGCATGAGGCGCTGGAAACCGGGAATCTCACCGTCGGGGAGCCTGTCGTCGCCGGTGAGCAGGCCGAGATCCTGACCAGCGGTGAATGCCCGACCCGATCCGGTGATGACCACACAGTGCACAGTGGGGTCGTCGGTGGCGGCCTCGAGGGCATCGGCCAGGCCACACCACAAGGCCTGGTCGAAGGCGTTCATCTTGTCGGGCCGATGGAAGGTGAGGAGGCGGACCGCTCCTCTGTTCTCGGTCAGCAGCACGTCCTGGCTCACAGTTCCCCCTTCGGACCGCCGGCCGGCGGCGCCGGACCAGAGTGTCGCGCGGGCGGGCAGGGCGTCGATCTTCGTCCTGGCGTCGGTTCCGGCGATGATGTGTGCGTGGGCTGGCGCGGCCGGTGTGGGTGACGATCGCCACGAGTGCTCGTCGCCGACCGGGGCGGGCGAACACCCAGGTGAGAGGACGAAGGTGCCCGAGATCATCGAGGCCGAGCTCTACCGCTCGGCAGCCGAAGCCGCCGTGGGTCGCCCCGTCGTCGAGCTGCACATGCCCGACGATCGGGCGGTCCGGGGCGAACGCGATGCCCAGCAGGCTCGCCGCGAGTTGAGCGACGCCCTCATCGGATCGAGCTTCGGCGCGGCAGGACGTCATGGCAAGGTCGTGCTCCTACACACCGAAC
>ENA-ORXU01002041-ORXU01002041.1-marine-metagenome-genome-assembly--contig:-NODE-2041-length-14562-cov-5.906317_pt1 | contig 14562 bp, 11 predicted proteins | sample MGYA00237869_ERZ511484 | MGnify/ENA metagenome assembly ERZ511484
GGCTACCTGACGCGTCGTCTGGTCGACGTCGCCCAGGACATGGTGGTGGTCTCGACCGATTGCGGCACCACCGAAGGCTTGGTGATGAAGCCGATCATCGAGGGCGGGGACGTGGTGCAACCGCTGCGCGAGCGTGTGCTCGGGCGGGTCAACGCCACGCCGATCATGAAGCCCGGTTCGGTCGACGAGGTGCTGATGGAAGCCGGCACGCTGCTCGACGAGTTCAAGGTCGACGAGATCGAGACCGCCGGTGTGGACGAGGTGATCGTGCGCTCGGCCATCACCTGCCAGGCCGATTACGGTGTCTGCGCCAAGTGCTACGGACGAGACCTCGCTCGTGGACACATCATCAACATCGGCGAGGCGGTCGGTGTCATGGCCGCGCAGTCGATCGGCGAGCCGGGCACCCAGCTGACGATGCGGACCTTCCACATCGGCGGTGCCGCGTCCCGTTCGGCCGCGGCCAGCAGCGTGGAGTCCAAGTCGGCGGGCAAGGCCAAGCTGCACAACATGAAGGAGATCACCAACAAGGACGGCAAGCTGATGGCGGCATCGCGATCCGCCGAACTGGGCGTGATCGACGAGTACGGTCGCGAGCGCGAGCGCTACAAGATCCCGTACGGTGCAGTGGTCAACGTCACCGATGGCGAAGACCTGGATGCCGGCGCGATCCTGGCCACCTGGGACCCGCACACGCACCCGGTCATCACCGAGGTGGCAGGCTTCGCACAGTTCGTGGACTTCGTCGACGGGGTGTCGATGAACGCCGAGGTGGACGAGATCACCGGACTGACTCAGATCATCGTCACCGATCCGAAGGCACGCGGCGGCTCCAACAAGGACCTGCGTCCGCAGGTCAAGCTGGTCGACAAGGACGGCAACGACGTCAACTACGTCGGTACCAAGATCCCGGCCAACTACCTCTTGCCGCAAGGCGCGATCGTGTCGCTCCAGGACGGCGCCGAGGTGGGTGTCGGCGACATCATCGCCCGCATTCCACAGGCGTCCTCCAAGACGCGTGACATCACCGGTGGTCTGCCGCGGGTGGCCGACCTGTTCGAGGCCAGGAAGCCGAAGGAGCCCGCTATCCTGGCCGAGACGTCCGGAACGGTCAGCTTCGGCAAGGAGACCAAGGGCAAGCAGCGCCTAGTCATCACCGGTCCGAACCAGGAGCACTACGAGGAGCTGATCCCGAAGTGGCGCAACATCAACGTGTTCGAAGGCGAGACGGTGGTGCGCGGCGAGATGATCGCCGATGGTGAACCGAACCCGCAGGACATCCTCAGGCTGCGCGGCGTGGAGACCCTGGCGGCCTATCTGGTCCAGGAGATCCAGGACGTCTACCGACTGCAGGGCGTGGGCATCAACGACAAGCACATCGAGGTGATCATTCGCCAGATGCTCAGGAAGGTCGAGATCGATCAGCCCGGGGACACGCGGCTGCTGCGCGGCGAGCAGGTGGACTACTCGCGCGTCATGGAAGTCAACGCGGCGACCCAGGCCGAGAAGCCGGATGCGGAACCGGCCACGTACTACAACCTGCTGCTGGGCATCACCAAGGCCTCGCTGGTGACCGAGAGCTTCATCTCGGCGGCCTCCTTCCAGGAGACCACCCGGGTGCTGACCGATGCCGCGGTTCGCGGTGCGCGGGACGATCTGCGCGGTCTGAAGGAGAACGTCATCGTCGGTCGTCTGGTGCCGGCCGGTACCGGCCTTGCGTTCCACAACGATCGCAAGAAGCGTCGCGAGAAGCTGGACATCGACGAGGCGTTCGAGACGGCGCTGGATCAGGAGGCCTCGCTGGCAGCTGGCATCCTGCCGGAGGATGGCGAGCTGTTGCCGATGGGCCTGCTGCCGGAGGCCGGTACGCAGGCGGCGTCCGATCAGAACGTCAAGGGGCAGGAGCCCACCGCCGGTTGATGCGGTCGGGGGACAAGGACGTTCCCCGTCGGCCGAGCCTGCAGGCCGTCGTCCAGGCTGCCTGCTTCTTCCACACCGTTCGATAGATCGACAGCGCCGCGTCCAGCGACCCGGCACGGTATCGCGACCAGCGACAAGATCCTTGGTCGCAGGTTGTACGGTATCCGCGCACGGTCGGCAAAGGGCATGAGGGAGGCGTTCCGTTCGACTCGTCTTCGATCAGCGATCCAGCCGGCGAGTTCTTGCGCCGAGTGACGCGGCGGTTGTCGCCAGTGATCATCGGATCCCGTCCGGCGTCCCGAGCTGTCTCTGGCGCTCTACCCGGAAGCCCGGACCACCTCGACGAAACGGCCGCTTGACGGGGTAGGCCTCGGGCGGACTCGTGCTGGCAGGTTCCGCGAGCCCGGGCAGCCCGGGCAGCCCGAGATGGCACGGCGTTGCGCGTCCAGATCGACCATGCTACGGTCCATAAACGTTATGAAATAACATAATGAAAACGGAGCCCGAGCCCATGCCGTTCGTCCCTGCAAGCGATCCCGCACGCTCCCGTCCCTGGAGGCTCGCCGGCGCGGCCGGCACCGCCGCGCTGTTGCTGAGTGCCTGCGGTGGCGGGTCTTCCTCGGACGAGGATGGAGGTACCGATGTCGATATCGACTCGATCGGACGCCTGGCGCTGTACGACAGCGGCGACCCGGCCGTCGCGGTGCTCGATCTGGACTCGGGAGACGTGCTGCGGCGCTTCGCCCTGCCCGGCGGCGAGGCACGCCTGTACACCAGTCCGGGCCAGCGCTACGCGGTCGCCGTCCAGCGCGATGACGACCGGGTCTCGTTCGTGGACGGCGGGCTGTACACCGAGGATCACTTCGATCATTTCCACGACTACGCCGAACTGCCCGCCTTGCTGGACTTCACGCTCTCCGGGACCCGGCCGACCCACTACAGCGCCCACGAAGGGCAGGGCGTGATCTTCTTCGATGCACAGGACGGGGTGCCCTCGACGGTCACGGTCCTGTCCGATGCCGATGTGGCGGGCGGCAGCGTCACCGCCGAGCTGACCCTGGCCAACAGCATGCACGGCGCGGCCAAGCTCGTGGACGATCGCCTGTTCGTCACCTTCCGCGACCCGTCCATCACCGACACGGTCCTGCCGGCGGCGATCGAACGCTACGCGCTCGTCGACGGCACCTTCACCCTGGAGCAGCGCTACGAGGAGCCCTGTCCCCGGCTGCACGGACACGCGGCCAACGAGGAGGCGATCGTGTTCGGTTGCGGCGACGGCGTGCTGGTGGTCGATCTGACGCAGGAGGGCTACCCCGCCACCAAGCTTGCCAACCCCGAGTCGATGGCCGAGGAGGGCAGGGTCGGCACCGTGTACGCCCACACGGCGGTCGAGCAGATGGTCGGTGCCGCGGGCGACCAGTCGTTCGTGATCGATCCGGATGGTGAACCCGCATTCCGGGAGCTGCCGCTGCCCGACGGCGTCTCGCCGGTTGCCCAGGGGTTCAACGTCGACGGCGAGACGTACTACCTGCTCGGCGACGACGGCATGCTGCGTCTGCACGACGTGGTGGCGGACTGGTCACCGTTGGCGCCCGTCGCGGTCGCCGACCGTGTCGGGGAAGAGGATGCCGCGCCGGTCGTCGTCGCCTCTGCCGCGGGCGAGCGGCTGTTCGTGCTGAACACGAACGGACGACAGGTGATCGAGGTGGACAGCATCGACGGCACCGTCGTGCGCACCATCGATCTGGATTTCACCGCGACCCGCCTGGCCTGGCTGGGCCTGCCCGAATCGCGCGACGATCGGCAGGACCGGTGATCCATCTCCTCGCCCTCGTCGATGTGATCGAGACGCGCCGCTGATGCGGATCACGTCTCGGCGTTCGTTCGCCCCGTTGCCAAGCCTGGTGACGGCGTGGGCACTGACGGCGGGATCGGCCGGCGCCGCGAATCCCGAGCTGGGCTTCGTGCTCGACGGGTTCTTCACCTCCGACACCGCCGCGCTGTCCGATCGCGGCAAGGGCTTCGGACTGGGTCACACCGAGCTGTCGCTGAACGCGCCCGTGGACGATCTGTTCACCGGTCGGTTGACGGTGGTGCTGGAGAGCCATGCCGGCGAGAGCGGGATCGAGCTTGAAGAGGCCTTCGTGGATACCGTGTCGCTGCCGTTCGGAGTGAACGTCCGGGCGGGTCGCTTCCTGTCGCAGGTGGGCTACCTGAACGCGCGACACACCCACTCGGACGACTTCGCGCAGCGGCCGGCGGTGTACCGGGCGTTGCTCGGTGGCCACTGGTTCGATGACGGCGTGCGTCTGGGAGCCCTGTTGCCGACACCGTTCTTCTGGCGCGTCGGCGTCGAGGCGTTCGACGGCGAAGCGCTGGCCGGAGGCGAGGGAGACGATGCGGTCGGGGTCTTCACGCTGGCGTCCACCTGGGGTGGTGATCTCTCCGGGTCCAGCAGCTGGCAGGCGGGCGTGTCGTACCTGCGGCACCGTCTCGACATGGCCAAGGAGACGGTCGGGGAAGGAGCCGGGGGCGAGGCGACCGGAGCGCATGACCATGCTCACGATCACTCGCACGACGCGGCGTACGGCGGCGAGAACGTCTACCTGCTCGACGCCGTCTGGAAATGGGCGCCGCGTGGCAACGTCCGGGAACGTCAGCTCGCCGTGTCGGGCGAGTACCTGCGCGCCGACGGACTCGGCGAATTCGCGCGTGGCGGCGACGTGCACGAAGGCTGGTACGCCGCGGCGGTCTACCGTTTTCACCCGCAATGGTCGGCAGGGTTGGGTCACGGCGAAGTGGAACTGAAGGCGGCTCACGGCGACCATTTTCACGACCAGTCGTTGCGCGAAACCGATCTCGTGCTGACCTGGGCGCGATCGCACTTCTCGCAGCTGCGCCTGCAGGCGAGCCTTCAGGATGCGGAGGGCTTCGACGAGGCGAGCGATACCGTCACCTTGCAGTACGTCATGACGCTGGGAGCGCACGGTGCCCATGAATTCTAGCGGCCGTGCGTTGCTGCTGTGCCTGCTCGGTTGCTCGGTCGTCCCGCCCGCTTACGCCGCGCTGGACGTGCTGGCCTGCGAACCGGAGTGGCAGGCCCTGGCCGAAGCGCTCGGCGGTGATCGGGTACGGGCGGTGTCCGCCACCACCGCCTTCCAGGACCCTCATCACATCGAGGCCAGGCCGTCCCTGATCGTCAAGGCTCGCGATGCCGACGTCCTGTTCTGCACTGGCGCGGAACTGGAAGTGGGCTGGTTGCCGCTGCTGCTCGAGAAGTCCGGCAACCGGCGCATCCAGCTCGGGCAGCCGGGCCACTTCCTGGCCGCCGCCGAGGTGACGCTGATCGAGGTGCCGATCGTGGCGGACCGAAGCCAGGGCGATGTCCACGCGGACGGCAATCCGCACGTGCATCTCGACCCGCACAGGCTGTTGATCATCGCCGAAGCGTTCAGCGCGCGACTGCGGACGATCGATGCCGAGCACGCCGAGCACTATCGGCAGCGGTTCGCGGCGTTCTCGTCCGCGTGGCAGGCGGCGATCGACGGGTGGGCGCGCAAGGCCGGACCGCTCAGGGGCAAGCGGGCCGTCGTCCATCACAGGAACTGGAGCTACCTGCTCGACTGGCTGCAGATCGACACCGTAGGAGACCTCGAGCCCAAGCCCGGCCTTCCCCCCACCAGCGCTCATCTCGCCGAGCTGCTGCAGCGCACGCGCCAGCTGCCGCCCGACTTCATCCTGATCGCGAACTACCAGGGCACCCGGGGTGCCCGGTGGCTGGCGGACAACAGCGACGTTCCGCTGCTGGAGCTGCCGTTCACGGTGGGCGGCGGCGACGGTGCCGACGATCTCGAGGGCCTGTACGAGTCGATCCTCGCGATGCTGCTCGACGGCGCTTGAGGTGGAGTCGCCGTGGCTGCAGATGGACATCCTGTGGCCGGCCTGCCTGGCCGGCCTGCTCGTGGTCGCGACGCATGTTCCGCTCGGGCAGGAAGTCCTGCGTCGCGGGATCGTCTTTCTCGATCTGGCCATCGCCCAGATCGCAGGGCTCGGACTGATCGCGGCGGGCACGCTCGGCGTCGACGATCATGCACCGTTCGCTCGCCAGCTGATCGCGGTGCTCTGCGCGACGGCGGCGAGCCTGCTGCTGTACCGGTTGCGCAAGCTCGACCCCGAGGAGCAGGAAGCCTTGATCGGCACCGCCTTCGTGCTCGCCGCCACGGGCAGCATCCTGCTGCTCGCCTCCGACCCCCACGGTGGCGAGCGGTTGAAGGAACTGCTGGTCGGGCAGATCCTGTGGGTGACGGGCACGCAGCTCTCCTGGGTGGCGTTGATCTACGCCGTCGTGCTGTTCGCATGGTTTCGGTGCCGGCAGGGTGGCTGGGCCTTCTACCCCCTGTTCGCGATCACGATCACCGTGTCCACGCAACTGGTCGGGGTGTACCTGGTGTTCGCCAGCCTGATCGTTCCGGCGCTCGCCGTTCGGCACCTGCACGGGCGTGGCGCGCTGGCCTGGGGCTACGGCATCGGTGTGCTCGCCTACCTGCTCGGGCTGTTCGTGTCCGCCTGGCGGGACTGGCCATCGGGCGCGACCATCGCCTGGTCCCTGGCGCTCGTCGCCCTGGCCGGCTTTCACGTCTCGTCGCGGTTCGCAACGCCCCCACGCCCACGGCGCAGCGTGGCGTGACGTGCGTGGCCGCCGACGATCCATCTGCCGTCGTTGCCGACCGCGGCGATACCTGATCATCCCCCTGGAGCTCCACATGCACCTCTCGTCATGCACGCCCTGACATCCGATGCCCTTGCCCGGCCGCCGAGCTGGCACCGGGCAGCGCACGCTGATCACGCTCGATCCGCTATGGCCCGGGTGAGCCTGGCGACCGCCCGGATGTGTCCACAACGACGCCACCATCGGAGATGACCACCATGCAGGCCCGACCCGACGCGCGCGACAGGCTGCCCGTCACCGTGCTGTCCGGCTTTCTGGGAGCCGGCAAGACCACGCTGCTGAACCACATCCTGAACAATCGGCAGGGGCGTCGGGTGGCGGTCATCGTCAACGACATGTCGCAGATCAACGTCGATGCCGCGCTGGTGAACCGTGAGGTCCACCTCGATCGCGTCGAGGAACGGCTCGTCGAGATGAGCAACGGCTGCATCTGCTGCACGCTGCGCGAGGACCTGCTGGTCGAGATCGACCGTCTGGCCAGGGAGCGACGCTTCGACTACCTGGTGATCGAATCCACCGGCATCTCGGAGCCGTTGCCGGTCGCCGAGACCTTCACGTTCCGGGACGAGGACGGTCTGGGCCTGTCGGACGTCGCGCGGCTAGACACGATGGTCACCCTCGTCGATGCGGTGAACTTCGGGATCGACCTGGACCGGGCCGACAGCCTGCACGAGCGCGGCGAGTCGCTCGGCGAGCAGGACGAGCGGACCGTCTCGGACCTGCTCCTGGATCAGGTCGAGTTCGCCGACGTCATCGTGCTGAACAAGATCGACCTGGTGACGGCCGTCGAGCGCGAGCGGCTCGTGCATGCGCTGGGCCAGCTGAACCGGGAGGCCGAGATCGTTCACGCCCGCTTCGGCGACGTGCCGCTGGACAAGGTGCTGGATACCGGACGATTCGATTTCGAGCGCGCCGCCCGCTCGCCGGGCTGGCTGGCCGAGATGCGCGGCGAACACGTTCCCGAGACCGAGGAGTACGGCATCTCCAGCTTCGTCTACCGCGCTCGGCGCCCGTTCCATCCGGCCCGTTTCGCCGAGGCGCTGAAGAACGACTGGCGTGGCAACGTGCTCCGTTCCAAGGGATTCTTCTGGCTCGCCTCGCGCCCGCACGCCGCCGGCGAGTGGGCGCAGGCCGGCGGCATCGTGCGCCACGGCCCGGCCGGGCTCTGGTGGGCCGACGCGCCGCGCGAGCACTGGCCGGGTGAAGCCGAGCAGCGCGCTCTTGTCGAGGCCGAGTTCGATGGCGAGTACGGCGACCGGCGTCAGGAGATCGTGTTCATCGGCCAGCACCTCGAGCCTGCGCACACGCGCCGGACGCTCGATGACTGCCTGCTCGACGACGCCGAGATGGCGATGGGCATGGAGGCCTGGAAGCGGTTCGAGGATCCGTTTCCGCCCTGGTTCGCCGACGAGGAGGCCGATCCTTCGAGTACCGCATCGTGACACGACGCGTTCATCGAAGGTTCGCGCTGCTCCTGCTCGGTGCCGGCCCGCGACTGGCCGGTGCGGTGCTGCTGTCGACGTCGCTCTGGGGCGGCTTCCTGTGGGCGATCGCCTCACCGGGTGGCTCGTGACGACCGCGCTCGCCTTCCGGAACCTCTCGCTCGGCTACCCACGGCAGCGCGCGGTGCACGGTCTCGACACCGAGATCGTCGAGGGTAGCCTGACCGCCATCGTCGGGCCGAACGGCGCCGGAAAGTCCACGCTGCTCAAGGGCGTGATCGGCGCCCTCCCACCGCTGGAGGGGCGCATCTCTCTAGGCGCGGTGAAGCGGGAGGACATCGCCTACCTGCCGCAGCGTTCGGCGATCGAGCGGGACTTCCCGCTCTCGGTGCGCGAACTCGTCGCAATGGGGCTGTGGCGCAAGATCGGCCCCTTCGGTCGTGTCGGGCGCGCCGATCGCCCGCGCCTTGCCGAGGCCATCTCGGCGGTCGGTCTCGACGGCCTGGAGACGCGTAACATCGGGTCGCTGTCGGGCGGGCAGATGCAGCGCGCGCTGTTCGCGCGTCTGCTGGTGCAGGAGGCGCGGCTGGTCCTGCTCGATGAGCCCTTCACCGCCATCGACGCTCGCACGGTGGCCGACCTGATCGGTGTCGTGCGGCGCTGGCACGGTGAGGGCCGCACCGTGCTCGCGGTGCTGCACGACATCGAAGCGGTGCGCGCCCATTTTCCTCGCACGCTGCTGCTGGCGCGCGAGCTCGTCGCCCACGGACCGACCTCGGAGGTGCTGACGGCGGCGAACCGGTTCCGCGCGCGCCAGATGTGCGAAGCCTGCGACGGCCCGCCGCACGTCTGCGGGCGGGGTGTCGCATGAGGGGCGCCGCGTGATCTGGGAGGCCGTGTTCCAGCCGTTCATCGAGTTCGGGTTCATGCGCCGTGCCCTGCTCGGCTGCCTGGCGATCTCGCTCGGCGCCACGCCGATGGGCGTCTTCCTGATGCTCAGGCGAATGAGTCTGACCGGCGACGCGATGGCTCACGCGATCCTGCCGGGTGCCGCGGTGGGCTACCTCGTCGCCGGCCTTTCGCTTGGCGCCATGACCGTCGGCGGGCTGATCGCCGGGATGGCGGTGGCACTGCTGTCCGGTTTCGTCTCCCGCGTCACCCGCTCGCGCGAGGACACCAGCCTGGCCGCCTTCTATCTCGTCTCGCTGGCGCTGGGCGTGCTGATCGTGTCGACCCGCGGCAGCAACATCGACCTGATGCACGTGCTGTTCGGCACCGTGCTCGCGCTCGACGATGCGGCGCTCGCCCTGCTGTGCAGCATCGCCAGCGTATCGCTCGTGACGCTTGCGCTGCTGTTTCGTCCGCTGGTGCTCGAGTGTGCCGATCCGGAGTTCCTGCGCTCGGTGAGCGGGTTGAGCGCGGTGACGCATTTCGGTTTCCTGGCACTCGTGGTGCTGAACCTGGTCGCAGGCTTTCACGCACTGGGCACGCTGATGGCGGTCGGCATCATGATCCTGCCCGCCGCCGCGGCGCGCTTCTGGGTCGAGGGCATCGGCGGTCTGGTCAGCGTCTCGGTCGCGATCGCGATGCTGTCGAGCCTGTGCGGTCTGCTCCTCTCCTACCACTTCGACCTGCCCTCGGGGCCGGCGATCATTCTCGTGGCGGGCGTCGCCTACGGGCTGTCGCTGTCGATCGGACCGGCGGGAGGGCTGCTCCGGCAAGCCCTGGCGAGCCGCCGCCTCGAAGCCTAACGGCACTCGCCGACAAGACATCTTTCACCGAAAGGACACCCCCATGACGACTCGACGATCTGCCTTCACGCTCTTCTTCTCCTTCGCGTCCGTCCTGCTGTGGCTGGCCGTGCCCTCCGTCGCGCGCTCGAACGATGCGATCCCGGTGGTCGCCACCTTCTCGATCCTGGGTGACGTGCTGAAGCGAGTGGGTGGCGAACACATCGCCGTCACCACGCTCGTCGGGCCGAACGGCGACACGCATGTGTACCAGCCGACGCCTGCGGACGCGCGCGCCGTGCGAGGAGCGACGCTCCTGGTGGTCAACGGACTCGAATTCGAGGGCTGGATCGATCGGCTGATCGACGCCGCCGAGTTCGACGGCGAACGGGTGGTCGCGACGAAAGGGATCGAGCCGATCGTCTTCGGCGGGGAAGCGCATCACGATGACGGCGAGGATCACGCCGAGGACGAGCACGTTGCGGGGCAGGAGCACGCCGAGGGTGAGCAGGTGGCGGACGTGGATCACGCCGACGACGAACAGGCGGGGCAGGGCGATCACGGGCATGGCACCCACGATCCGCATGCCTGGCACGATCCGAGCCTGTTCGCGGTCTACGCGGGCAACATCGCCGATGCGCTGGTCGAGATCGATCCCGGGAACGCTGCCGACTACCGGGACAACCTGGCCGCCTACCGCACGGAACTGGATGAGCTGGACGCCCAGATCGGCGACATGATGGCGGCCATACCGGAAGCTCGCCGTACCGTGGTGACCTCGCACGATGCCTTCGGCTACTTCGCTTGCGCCTACGGCCTGAGCTTCGAGGCGCCGCGCGGGCTGAGCACCGAGGACGAGGCCTCGGCCACCGACGTGGCCGATCTGATCCGCCAGATCCGCGAGCGGCGCCTGCCGGCGGTGTTCGTCGAATCGATCGGCGATCGGCGCCTGCTCGACCAGATCGCCCGCGAGACCGGTGCCGTGATCGGCGGCACGCTCTACACCGGCGCGCTGTCGGATCCCGACGGGCCCGCCGGCACCTACCTGGACATGATGCGTCACAACGCGATGACGCTGCGGCAAGGGCTCGAGCCCAGTGGCCCGTTCGGGAAGTAGGGGCCTGTGAAGGAATAGAGGCCACATCCTTTATTCCTTCACAGGCCCTGAAGTGACGCTCAGCGAGCCTGTCCGCCGGGCTGGCAGTGCGCGCTTCGTGCTGCGACACGATCAGGTAGGCGATCACGGACGGGCAGCTCTGGTGGGCGAGCAGCTTCTCGCGCCGATCCGTCTGCTCGTACGAAGCGATGTCGGCGTGGCGATCGTGTCGGGCGAGGCTTCCGGTCGCGCGGCTGTTGACACGAAGGTGTTCCGGCCCTAAGATTCCGCGGCTCGGCACCGCCCGCATGGCCAGTCGGCCCGCGACGCCTTCGTGCCGCCGGTTACACCCCGGTTACACCTTTGTCCTCGGATGCGTGCCTGCCAGCCCGCCTCCGTGCTTGTCCCCGGCGACGATCCGGGTCATTTCCGTCGCATCCCGACACGAGCGATTACAGAACAGCATCCATGGCCACCATCAATCAGCTCGTGCGCAAGCCGCGCAAGCGCAAGAAGGAAAAGTCCAACGTTCCCGCGTTGCAGGCCTGCCCGCAGAAGCGTGGCGTGTGCACGCGGGTGTACACCACCACGCCCAAGAAGCCGAACTCGGCCATGCGCAAGGTCGCACGGGTCCGGCTGACCAACGGTTACGAGGTCACCTCGTACATCGGCGGTGAGGGTCACAACCTGCAGGAGCACTCGGTCGTGCTCATTCGCGGCGGTCGTGTGAAGGACTTGCCGGGCGTGCGCTACCACACGGTGCGCGGCAGCCTCGATACCCAGGGCGTGGATTCGCGTCGCCAGGGTCGTTCCAAGTACGGCGCCAAGAAGCCGAAGGGTTAAGAACACATGTCACGTCGCGTACAAGCACCCAAGCGGGACATCCTCCCGGATCCCAAGTACGGCAGCGTCCGTCTGGCCAAGTTCATCAACATCATGATGCTCGACGGCAAGAAGGCCGTCGCCGAGCGCGTCATCTACGGCGCGCTGGACGTCATGAAGGAGAAGGGCATCGCCGAGCCGGTCGAGGCGCTCGAGGCGGCGCTGGAGAACGTGTCCCCGGCGGTCGAGGTCAAGAGCCGTCGGGTCGGCGGCGCTACCTACCAGGTACCGGTCGAGGTCCGTCCGGTGCGCCGCAGTGCGCTGGCCATGCGCTGGATCATCGACGCGGCGCGCAAGCGCGGCGAGAAGTCGATGACGCTGAAGCTGGCCGGCGAGCTGGCCGATGCGGCCGAGAAGCGCGGTTCCGCGGTCAAGAAGCGCGACGACGTGCATCGCATGGCCGAAGCCAACAAGGCGTTCTCGCACTACCGCTGGTAGTCGCTCGCACGCGCCACCCACTCTTGCCCCGGCCCCTGATCGAGTCCTTAGTGCGTGGCGCGTAATACCCCGCTTTCCCTGTACCGCAATGTCGGCATCATGGCCCACATCGACGCGGGCAAGACGACGACGACCGAGCGGATCCTGTTCTACACCGGCGTCTCGCACAAGCTGGGCGAGGTGCACGACGGTGCGGCCGTCATGGACTGGATGGCGCAGGAGCAGGAGCGTGGCATCACGATCACGTCGGCCGCCACGACCTGTTTCTGGGAAGGTGCCGAGAAGGATCGAAAGCGCCACCGCATCAACATCATCGATACCCCCGGGCACGTCGATTTCACCATCGAGGTGGAGCGTTCGCTGCGGGTGCTCGACGGGGCGGTCGCGATCTTCGACGCGGTCGGCGGCGTGGAGCCGCAATCGGAGACAGTCTGGCGTCAGGCGAACAAGTACGCCGTGCCGCGCATCGCCTTCGTCAACAAGATGGACCGCGTCGGGGCGGACTTCTCGCGCGTGGTCGATCAGGTGCGCGAGCGTCTGGGCGCGGTGCCGATTCCCGTGCAGCTGCCGATCGGGGCGGAGGAGGACTTCGTCGGCGTGGTCGACCTGGTGCGCATGCGGGCGCTCATCTGGGACGACAGCGACCTGGGCTTCACCTACCGGACGGACGAGGTGCCGGCCGCGCTGCTGGACGAGGCACTCGCGCTGCGCGAGGGGCTGATCGAGGCGGCCGCCGAGGCCACCGACGAGGCCATGGAGAGCTACCTGGAAACGGGCGAACTCGACGAGAAGACGGTCCTTGCCAACCTGCGTCAGCGCACGCTGGCCAACGAGATCGTGCCGATGCTGTGCGGCTCGGCGTTCAAGAACAAGGGCGTGCAGCCGTTGCTGGACGCCATGCTCGATTACCTGCCGGCTCCGGACGACGTGAAACCGGTGGAAGGCGTGGTGCACGGCGACAAGATCGACACGCGAGAGGCCTCCGACGAGGCACCGTTCGCCGGTCTGGTGTTCAAGATCGCCAACGACAGCTACGTCGGGTCGCTGGCCTTCTTCCGGGTCTACTCGGGCGTGGTCAGGCAGGGTGACATGGTGTTCAACCCGTTGCGCGGCAAGAAGGAGCGCATCGGGCGGCTGCTGCAGATGCACGCCAACAACCGCGAAGAGCTCAAGGAGGTGCATGCTGGCGACATCGCCGCGGCGGTCGGTCTGAAGGAGGTCGGCACCGGCGATACGCTGTGCGACCAGAAGGCCCAGATCGCGCTGGAGCGCATGGAGTTCCCGGAGCCGGTGATCTCGGTGGCGGTGGAGCCCAAGACGCTGGCCGACCAAGAAAAGATGGCCACCGCGCTCGGCCGGCTCGCCAAGGAGGATCCCTCGTTTCGCGTCGGCACCGATGCCGATTCGGGGCAGACGATCATCAGCGGCATGGGCGAGCTGCACCTGGACATCATCGTCGATCGCATGAAGCGCGAGTTCAATGTGGTGGCCAATGTCGGCAAGCCGCAGGTCAGCTACCGCGAGACGATCAGGAAGACGGTCGAGATCGAAGGCAAGTTCGTGCGCCAGACCGGTGGGACCGGCCAGTACGGCCATGTCTGGCTGCGCCTGGAGCCCCTGGCGCGCGGTGAAGGCTTCACGTTCGCGAACGAGGCCAAGGGCGACAAGGTGCCGAAGGAGTTCGTGCCCTCGGTCGAGCAGGGCGTGGTCGAGGCGCTGGCCAACGGAGTGCTCGGCGGCTACCCGACGCTGGACCTGAAGGCCACGCTGTACGACGGCAGCTTTCACGACGTCGACTCGACCGAGATCGCCTTCAAGATCGCCGGCTCCATGGCACTGCGCAACGGGGCGATGCAGGCGGATCCGGCGCTGCTCGAGCCGATCATGAAGGTCGAGGTGGTGACGCCCGAGGACTACATGGGCGATGTCATGGGAGATCTGAACCGGCGACGCGGCGTGGTGCACGGCATGGACGAGCAGCCGGGCGGCAAGGTCATCCGTGCCGAGGTACCGTTGGCCGAGATGTTCGGCTACTCCACCGACCTGCGGTCGGCGACGCAGGGCCGGGCGGTCTATTCCATGGAGTTCGAGAAGTACGAGATTCCTCCCGCGACGGTGGTCGATGCGGTCCTGCACCGCTGATCCCCGTATCCTTCCAGCCTAGCTGTTCTCCACCCGCCAGCGCGGCTCGCTCCCCGATCGGGGCGGCCGCGCATCCCAACCGAATACCCGAGAGGTCACACCGCAGTGTCGAAGGAAAAATTCCAGAGGAACAAGCCGCACGTGAACGTGGGCACGATCGGCCACGTGGATCATGGCAAGACG
>ENA-ORXU01002042-ORXU01002042.1-marine-metagenome-genome-assembly--contig:-NODE-2042-length-14551-cov-2.705610_pt1 | contig 14551 bp, 10 predicted proteins | sample MGYA00237869_ERZ511484 | MGnify/ENA metagenome assembly ERZ511484
GGTGGCAGTGCTGGCTCCTCGGAGGAGGGTAGTGCCCACTTGCACGAAGCCTGCGGTAGACCCGCCCGCCATGAGCCCAATGATCCACTGGAGCATGGGCGACTCGATTTCTAGGAAACTCGTAGCCAACAGGCCGCCTGCCAGCACGCTGCCGGGTACTGCGATGGTATCGAGGGCATTGTCGAGCCAAGGTATGTAGTAGGCACCTACCTCTACCACACTCGCTGTGGCAAACACAGCCACCGCGCTCCAGCTTGCGAGCCAACTGAATTCCACGCCAGGACTAATCCACCCTTGGGTGGCCGCAAGGCTCGCAAGTAAAGCGGGTACGAACACGCGAAACCCACTTGCTGCGGCCAAGCCAACTCCGAGGGCCAGAGAGAGTACTACTTCCATTCGCGCAGAAGGTACATGCTCACGGAGATGCAATCGGTTTTGCCGAAAGGCCAGCTTACGGCATAACCTTACCCCGAAGGCTCTGCGTTAGCATAGTTCGACCCAGCTTTCGCCAAAACTCCGCCCTATGACCTCCAAGCCCCAAATCGTCGCCAACTGGCTGCCTCGCTATACCGGAATGCCGCTCAAGGATTTCGGACGGTACATTCTCCTCACGAATTTTTCAGGCTACCTCGCCAAATTCGCGATGTGGGGCAACACCGACATCATCGGAGCCGACAGGCCGATGCCTTGCGCCACCGTCGACGGGATCACCATGATCAACTTTGGGATGGGTTCGCCAAATACCGCAACGGTCTGCGACCTACTAACGGCTATCGGCCCACCCTCCGACGATGCCAAGCCCGAAGGCAAGACAAAGGGCCCCAAGGCCGTGCTGTTTTTAGGTAAGTGCGGCGGCTTAAAAAAGAAAAACAAACTCGGCGACCTCATCCTCCCCATCGGCGCTATACGCGGTGAAGGGACCAGTGATGAGTACATGCCTGCCGAAGTGCCGGCCCTACCCGCATTTGCCCTGCAGAAGGCAATCTCAACCACAATTAGAGAGGCAGGAAAGGACTACTGGACAGGTACGGTGTTTACCACCAACCGCCGCGTTTGGGAGCACGATCGTAAATTCAAGAAGCGACTTCGCGACGCACGCGCCATGGCCATCGACATGGAAACCGCGACGCTCTTCACAGCGGCCTTCAAGAATAAATTTCCAGCAGGTGCACTTTTACTCGTGAGCGATACCCCCATGATTCCTGAGGGCGTAAAAACGTCGAGCTCAGATGCCCGGGTCACTGAGGAATACGTAGACCTCCACGTGCGCACCGGCATCGACTCACTGAAGCAGTTGATGAATAAGGCGCAAACGGTGAAGCACCTTCGGTTTTGATGACCAGCTTCGCGGTCAAGTTGTGAATAGGCATTGCTTCGCTCGCCTAGAGTGGTGACGACCAGCTTCACGGTCAAGTTGTGATGCACGTGTTGGGGCCCTCACAACTTAATGTGGATGAGCCCTAGCGAATCCACACTATCACAATTGGGCGGCAGCGGAGCGACCCGCCCTCACAAAATGAGCGCAGCAAATTACATTGCGAGCGCAGCGAGTCATTTACAGGGCGGCAGCATCCAAGAAGTACACCACCTTCAGCGTCAACGTGTTATCAACGCGCTCGTTGCCTAGTGCGCCGAAGTTGGCCAGGTAGCCTTCGGTATCGCTGCCGCCGAAGAAGCTTTGAGTTTTGTAACTCAAGAAGACATCAGAGCCTGGAGCGAAGCGCCAGCGATAAAAGAGGTCGACGTTGAAGGCATTGAAATTTTGGTCGTGGACCAGCTCACCGCCAGGCGTTAAGCCTGTATACGTCGTAGCTCGAGGATAGCCGTCCGAGAAGGTCTCGAAGAACTCAACGTGATTGACGCGACTCCAGTAGTGGCGCGCCCGCAGGTTGATGTTCATGTTAGCGTTGAAGCTGTACTCAGCACTCGCTTCGAGTTCTACTTGTGGTACATCTCGGTAACTTCCTAAGATGCCATCGTCCTTCAAACCATCGAAGCCGATGACTCGCTCGTCATCGAGGAGCCTGTATGGTGTTTGAGCGGCCAGTAAGTCAAATCGATCGATCGCTGCAGCACTGTGGCCTACGTAGCCAAGAAAGCGCTTGCCGAGGCGCACATTGCCACGGACGCGCATCGCTAGCCGATCGCCTACACGTACGCGTGGGCTTACACTTAGCTGGATGTTTTTGCTGCGACCGTCGGAGTAGAAGGTGCCGTATTCGCCGCGGATGTCGAGCGCAAAAGGTTGCCGATAATCACTCGATATAAAACCGCCAACTTCGAAGTATTGAGGTATACGGATAAAGCGTCCAGGGGTACGCGAATCTTGATATTCTCTCGCATCAGTTAGCTCGGAAAAGCCGCGCACACCAAAGGTGAAAAACTTGCGAGTTGTGAACCTGGACCTGCCACCAAACACCGTGGCAGTTAGTTCGCTGGGTTCGTATAGGTAATTGGTCGCAAGGAAAGAGCCCACGCTAGCCGAGTTGAAAGGTCCGAAAGGCTCGAACCAATTGTACTCCGCATAGACTTCGCCCGAGCGCTCGTTGTTGAAGAAGAGAAAGCCTAGGTCGTTTGGGTCGTAGGTATCACTCTCTTCGGTATAGTTGGCGCCGTAGCGGAGGCGGCCGGTAAGGCGATCAATGCTAAGTTCGACGGTATGTCCAAATACGTCCTCACGAATCGGCTCACCCTCAGTTTGGGGTATCGGCAAGCCGTATTGCTGGCTTATTGCAGCGCTGCCATTGATGCTCCAATCGTTGGCCTTGTCGCGAATGTCCCAAACCGTGCCCGTAAGGTTCGCGTCGTAGTTCGACCCACTGCGTAGTACCGTGGTGTTGATGAGCGTGACGAAGGAGTTGTTGGCGAGGTTCTGATCCAGACTTACCACCGAGTAGTTGGTGGTAGGAGCTGTGCGTACCTCTCGCTCTTGTCCGTTATCGGCGTCGCGTATCGTAGCATAAGTAGGGCCCTCGACTGCATTAAATACGCCGATGCCCAGCCCATTGGCCATGCGCCCCGACACCTTCGTAGCATTGAGCAACTGTGTCCGGGTTGGATTATCTATGACCTCTTCGCTCTCGCTCAGCCCCTCGTATGCATTATCGAAATTGATTGGAAAGCCACCCACGCGCCGCGAGTAAAAGAAGCTGCCTTTATTGAAGAGTTCGACCCCCTCGGTGAAAAATGCTCGGTTTTCGCTGAAGAAGATTTCGTTGGCACCGAGATTGAGTACCTGATCATCAGAGCGAGCATTCGAAAAGTCCGGAATGGCCGTCATGTCGAGCGTGAAAGCATCGGAGAGGCCGTACTTTAAATCAAGCCCTCCGCCTAAGGACGTGCTGGACTTCACCTTCGTTGATCGTCTCGGATCGGTGTTTACGTTCGCCCCAGCGGTAATGAAAGGTGTCGCTTGCAGACGTATAGGTGGTCGTATGTCACTGATGCCGGTCAGCTTGCCCATTTGGGTCGTTGCACGTGGGCCTTGCGGATCGATAGGGTTCCAGAAGCTCTCCTCGCGATAGCGCCTTACTTGGCGTGCGAAGTTGATGTCCCAAGTCTGTACGGCTTGGTCGGGAAATCGGAGCGCGGAGTAAGGAATGCGCAGCTCGGCCGTCCAGCCGTCAGGTGTTTTGGCGGCAGCTGAAGCCCACACACCGTCCCAGCTACGGTCTCCACTCTGCATGATTTGATTATCGTCGCGGGTGTCGCTACTAAATTTCGAATCGTACTGTACACCTGCTGGCGTGACGATGAAGTTGGTCGCATTGATGCCGTCGCGGTAGGGATTGATGGTGACCCCAAACCAGTCCGTGTTGCGAAGGCGGTCGCGCTCGCTGAGTTGAGCGAGTATGCTGTCCGGGGCACTGTCGTACATCCGTGCCGCCACGTAGAGGGCAACATCATCGTAGGCAACCCAAACCTGTGTACGCTGCTTGCTAGCCGAGAGCGGTTGAGGGGCGAATTGCGCAAAGCCTTCGAGCGGTAGCCTTTCGGCAAAACTCTCATCAACGATGCCATCGATGCGCATTGGCTCGCTTAGCTCAAAAGCTACTGCCTCGGACTGCGCATCCACAGCGGTAGTAGCTACCCAGAGGAGGCATCCGAAAGTGAAGGAGAAGCGAGAGTAAGCCATCGAATCGACGCAAGTAATTCTGCGCCTGCATGATCGCTACATTATACGGGATCAAAGGCCCTTGCGTTCACCACTTCAACGGATGCTCGTAAAACTCTTACCCTACAGCGTCATGATTGGCTCTTCACCGGGTTGAGGCAAGTCATCTATGGCGTCGCTAGGCGTTTGCTGAGACGGCTTGCGCTTCAGCAAGCCTCCAGCATCGAGCCAATAAACCACCTTGACCGACAGCGAATTGCTGATAGCATCGTCGCCGAGCGCGGAGAGGTTGTCGAGATAGTTCGAGCCAGCATCGCCGTCGTAGGCAGCGTTGGTCTTGTAGCTTAGAAAGGCATCAGAACCCGGCGCAAATCGCCAGCGCACGAAGCAGTCGACGTTAAAGGCATTAAACGTGCGATCGTGCAGCGGAGCACCACTGTCGTCAATGCCCTGGTAAGGAGTAGCGAGAGGGTCGCCAGCCAAGCTGAGCTCATGGAACTCGTCGTAGTCTACCTCACTCCAGTAGTGGCGAGCTCGGAGGTTGACGTTCGCGTTGGGGCCAAGGTTGTAGCCTACGCTGCCCTCGAGTTCGACGCTGCGCACGGCGCGATCGCCGATGAGTATGGCCGACGGGCCGAGTTCTTCAAAACCGAGGGCTGAAGTGTTTACGATCTGGTAGTTGGTGCCGGCAGCCTCGAGATTAAGCGCTTCGACTGCTCCCGGCGTGTGCCCCACGTATCCGCGTTGTCCTAGGCGCGCATCGGCGTTGCCCCCGAGGCGGACCGTGAGCTGATCGCTGACTCTCCATCGAGGCGTGACCCGAAAGCCAACTCGCCTGCGCTCACCTCCCGCCCAAGCCTGCCCAAGGCGGCCGTCGAAGGCTAAGGCTAAAGGCTGGCGCCAATCGGTGTTGAGGTTAAAATTGAGCTCGGAGTAGGCATCTTGGTTGATGCGTTGGCCAGGAGTCCGAGCATCGTTGTAGTCAGTACTTGCGCCGAGACTGGACCATCCGCCCAGTCGTGCACCCCAAAAGTTGCGGGTGCGCATTCTCGATCCAAAAAACACGCCCGTCCAAGTTGGGACGTTCGGAGCCCAGAGTCGCCCATGCCGGACGCCTAAATTGACATTCGCGCTGTTGAAAGGACCTACTGGCTTGAACCAGTTGTACGCGGCGCGCAGGCCAAACGACTGCTCGTTGTTGTTGCGCACGAAGCCAAGGTCGTTCGCATTGTAAGTGTCGGTTTCTAGGGAATACTCAGCACCGTAGGTGAGGCGTCCGGCCACCTTTCCGGCAGAAATGTTTGCCGTCTGGCCGAAGATATCGTCTCTGATAGTGTTCCCTTGCGATGACTGTTCGCTTGAGCGCTGAGGGACTCCATACTGCTGCGAAAGTCCTGCTCGGCCACGCACGCCAAAGGTGTTGCTGCGATCGCGCAGATCCCAAACGAGTCCGGTGAGGTTGGCATCGTAGGCCTCTCCCGATCGAAGCACATTCGTGTTAATGAGCGTCACGGTCGAACTGTTGGGCAAGTTCTGATCGAGGCTCACGACTGAATAATTCGTGAGTGGATGAGCCTCGACGGTGCGCGTACTGCCGTCTGCAGCAGTAACGGTTACTCGCTCACCTCCTTCAATAGCATTAAAGGCGCCAATGCCTAGTCCGCCACGGGTACGGCCGGTAACTTTAGTAGCGTTGAGCAGCCTGGCGCGATTGGGTAGGGCAGCGGCGGTTTCGTCGCTGGAGATTTTAGCGTAATCCTCGCTCCCAAACAGGTTTCCTCCAACCCGGCGCTAGTAGAACCAGCCACCTTTTTCAAACAGCTCGGTGCCTTCAACGAAGAAGGTGCGGCTTTCGCCAAAACGCTGCTCGTTGGGGCCCAGGTTGAGAATCTGATCGTCGGATCGGGCATTCGAAAAGTCCGGGACCAGAGTCATGTCCAGGGTGAAGGCCTCGTTGATACCATACTTCAAGTCCATGCCGACAGAAGCACCACCTTGAATGCTAGATCCAGTGGGAAGGACAGGGCTGTTGACGGGATCGGTCGCCCCGCTGGCAGATGCGGCGACAAAGGGCGTAAGCTGCAGGCGCAGACCTGGCTCCATGCCACGTAGACCGCGTAGTCTACCCATTTGAGAGGCACTGCCGTCGATGGCAGGATCGACTGGATTCCAAAAAGAACGCTCGTTGCTGCGCGCAATGGATCGCTCGAAGTTGATGTCCCAATACTGGGTGGCCCCCTTCGGGAACCGCAGCATACTGAAGGGGATGCGCATCTCGACGTTCCAGCCGTCTTCGGTTTTGGCGGAAGCTGAAGACCATACCGCATCCCAAGATCGATCGCCGCGGTGGATGTCCGTAGATCGCTGAGAGCCTGTAAAGATGCCGTCCACCTGGCCACCTGCAGCGGTTACTACAAAGTTGGTTGCGTTGAGGCCATCACGGTAGGGGCTAAGGCTTACGCCAAACCAGTCGGCATTACCGGTGTTGTCACGACTCGATATTTGTGTGAGGATGCTATCTGGATGATCGTAAAGCTTGGCGGCTACGTAGACTGCACTCTCATCGTAAGCAATCCAAACTCGTGTGGCGTGCTTGCTAGGGGCACCGGGCTGAGGAGCGATTTGCGTAAACTGAACCGATGAACTTGGCCCGTCGTACAGGGCCTCCTCCAAGTTGCCATCGATACGAATCGCATCCTCCAGTTGCACAGCATCGAGTGTCTGTACCTGACCGTCAGCCTCTGTGTCACTATTAGCCGTGCTACCCCCACCATTCGCAAAGGCAGAGAGTGAAAGTGCAGATGTGCAGCTAAAGAGGACAGCTATTCTTAACAATACAAGCACGGGCGCGTGAGCTAAATCGGGGATGATAGGGAGGAAGACTCCTGCCAAATAACGACAACCGACAGCGGAAATCATACCCTTTGTGTGAAATGAACACTAACCCTTTCATATTGGTAGGGTGGCTCATGCTTAATCGCCTCGATTGTGGTTTAAAATCCCCTAGCCGTTCTCCGAAAAGCCAGGATAATTGGTCATTCCGCCGTCGACGTAGATGGTTTCGCCGGTGATGTAATCGCTTTCGTCGGAAGCCAGCCAGGCTGCAACGGCTCCGATGTCTGTGGGTTTGCCGACTCTGCGGTAGGGGATAAGCTTGAGCAGCGCTTCCTTTTTAACGGGATCATTTACGACTTCGTCGTTAATGTCGGTGGCGATTGCCCCGGGACTGATGCTATTGGCGCGTATGCCTTTCGGGCCATACTCCTGGGCGATCGTTTCCATCATGAGTTTTACGCCGCCTTTTGCCGCAGCATAATTGATGTGACCGGCCCAAGGGATAATGTCGTGGACGCTGCTCATGCAGATAATCTTACCTGTGGCGACGCTCACATCTTCGCGGACGCCTCGGCGCAGAAATTCTCTAATCGCTGCTCGACAGACGATAAATTGTCCGGTAAGATTGACATCGATGACGCGTCGCCACTGATCAAGCGTCATTTCATGCGTTGGTGCATCTTTCTGTATCCCTGCATTGGCAACAGCGATATCAACGGTACCAAACTCGTCTATCGCTTTCGCGAAGAGGCGCTCTACGTCTTTCTCATCGGAAGTATCAGCTTGAACGATAACAGTCTTCGCGCCAGCGTCCATTTCAGCGATCTTGTTGGCCACCTTCTTAGCGCCTTCTTCGTCGCTGTAATAGTTGATCGCAACATTGGCGCCCTCTCGCGCCAGTGCCAACGCGACGGCCGCGCCTATGCCTCCAGAAGATCCGGTAACCACCGCTGATTGGCCGCTGAGGCGATGGTTGGGTTGCTGAGGCATGGTGAAGCTTTCTTGTGATGTGGGGAACACCAATGTAGTTGGTCCAATATTCTCGCGAGTAGTTGTTTCCTTTCGCGGTGTGAGCATTGAATCGTTTTCCTACACGACTCGTCGAGAGGATGTGCTCGTGGCCCAATTGTATAGTGCGTCTGTGTCGCCGGAGTTCGGTAAGCGCTTCAGTCGCATGCGGTTAATCACCTCCGTGGGGCTCGTGGCTCTAGGGTTAGGCTTGCTCTATTTCGACACGCTGCTAGGCTGGACGGTAGTCGCGTTGGGAGTTTACGCGTGGTTTTTCTATGAGCGGCGCTTGAAGAAAGCGTACAATCAGCAGCTCTCGCGACGCTTTAGAGAGCAGCATGCAGGGCGCAATGATGAGAAATTTACGCTATCCGTTTTGCCGAAAGGCTGATCGCTAAAAAGTGGAAAGTCGAGCAGCGTGGTGCCCTACGACTCGATTGCAGACCTCGTAGAGTTGCCAGACCACTACCTGCTACACTTGCCACCACGCGGCTATATCCCGGTTCCTAAACAACAATTGGAAGATGCACCAAGGCTGCGATCTGCTCTCGAGGGAAGGGGTGTGGTATATAAAAATAAAACTTCTTGGAAATGGGCCTAGCTTAAAGAAATTAAAAATGTAGAAGCCCCATTGTTCAGTTAGAACAATGGGGCTTTTATCTTGAGTAGGGACAAGGAATTAATACCCGCCTTCGCCGCTATCTCGGAACCAGTTGGAATTCGTGGTTCCTCCAAACGCTGCCCATTCTATGAAGTTATCGTAGACTTCATCGATACGCTTCTTCTCTTGCGGATAAGTAAATTCGGCAGGCAAACTTATTGCCCATGGAAGGTTGTTTTCATCGATGTACGAGAAGCCAGTAGTCAAGTCGGAGTCGTCGTGCTCGGTATTGAAAGCCGAGAGGTCTGCGCGAGAAGTTGGCGCGAAACCCGGGAGGTGAATTTCACGACCTCGGTCAAGGCTGCGAATCATGAAAGGATCGTAAGGTGCGAGTCCCAATTCTGCCGATGATACAGGCGTATTGAGCACGATCTTAAAGGTTGTCTGACCAACCTCCTCGTTAGGCTTCGTTTTGTCGGTGTTGATGATACCGAAGCGATCGCTGAAAAAGCCGAAGCCGTCAGTAAACACGGGTACGATCGTGGTCGACATTCCGGCTTCGGTGCCATTCGCACTAAGCTGCACGACGCTCTCATCGATTTGCGCAGTGTTGATTACCTGCTCAACCAGCGACGGATCGATAGGCAACTGAAGTGCAAGGCCGTGATTTTGCGAGGCACCGATTGCGCGGACTCTTACACGAGCTTCAATGTCCTGAATGAGGCCCTCGGCATTAAGAACTTCTACAAAGTTGAAGTCCACGACCAAGTCGTTGAAGTCGTAGTCGCCAATCTTTGGCCACATGTCTTCATACGCTATGGTGCCATAGACATTCTTACCGGGACTGTAAGCCTCGAAAGCGCGCTTGGCATCGTTCGGGTAGAGATCTAGGGCGTCGAGCACACCGTCCCCGTCCTGGTCTGCTGGCGCGTCTGCAGTTGCCACCTCAGTGACATCTACCGAACTCCAAGGCTGAGGCTGTACGAGAAACACTGCATCGTTGTAGTCTTCATCGCCCTGAGGACGATTAAGGTCTTCAAAACCAAGCACGAGGTGCTCTTCATCAGCGTCGGCAATTAGGATGCTATGCTTCTGGTTAGGCTCATCTGTGAAGGTGTTGAGCGCATCGATGGAGTAGCGGGTGGCCCAGTTGTCATTGACTATGCGAAACCAAGGATTCCAACCATTTGGAACGAGGAACCAGCCCACGGCAGTGCCAGCTTCAAAGCTGCCAACATAGACTTGGTCTCCAGTGCGGAGAGAACCGCCACTGCCTCGATAACTTATGTTCGGGAATGCGATGATATGCTCATCGATCTCGTTTTTGGATGTTGGTGGATTGGCCGGATCAAAGGTGAAGAAGCCAAGGCTGTTGGTGTAGCCCGCGCCCTCATGGGCAAAGGTTAGATAGAGCTCTCCATCCTCCTTAAAGACTACACTAATCGAATCGAGCAAGTTTTGAATGATTGTCTTAAATTCTTGAGAGCTAAGACTTACGTCAAGGTCATAGGGTAAACGCTGCTGCCAATTATTTTCTAAATATAGGTATTGGCAGATCACTTTGAGAAAGCTGGTTTGTAAATTAATTTTGAGATTTTCCAGACAAACCCCTGTCAAGGTCGAGCGATTGAAGTTGGTATTCCAAGCCAGAGTTCCCAACAAACTTGCCTGGGTTAAATTTGCTTGGGTTAAATTTGCCTGAGTTAGATCGGCTTTAGTTAAATCTACCTGGGTCAAATTTGCCTGAGTTAGATTGGCTTTGGCAAAATTCACCCTCGTTAAATCGGCTCTGCTTAAGTCGGCTCGAATCAGTCTGGTATTGCTCAGATTAGCCTCGGATAGATCGCTTTCAGCTAAGTGAACCCTCGTTAAATCTGCCCGATCGAAATTAACTTCGCTCAGTTTTGCTCGCTCTAAATAAGCATTGGTTAAATTTGCTTGGGAAAAATCTGCCTGCTGGAGATCTGCATGACTAAAATTAGTGCTGTCGAGTTGCGCTAGCTGAAAATTGGCTCTGGTTAAATTTGCACCAATAAAATTGGCGCTGTTGAGATTAGCCTGAGCTAAATTTGCTCCTAATAATTCTGCTCCTCGAAAATCAACTACTCGTAGATCGGCTCCATGTAGGTTAGCTAGGCTAAAGTTAGAGCCAGTAGATTCAGAGCCTCGATAGTTCGCACCGATCAAAATTGCTCCAGTCAGGTTAACCCCACAAAAGCTAGAGCCGCTTAAGTTAGCTTCCGTTAGATTTGCCCCAGTCAAGTCTGCACCGTCAAAATTCGAGCTACAAAAATTGCACTTAATTAATTTTGCGCCTGCCAAATTCACCCCTTGGAAATCAATGCCAAGCAAAGTTTCGTTACTTAAATTAATTCCCCGCAAATCTAGCTGGGTAAAGCGATCGCTTTTACGCCATTTGTTCCAGTGTTCGACACCCCGTTTGAGAATTCCCAAGCATTTTTTATCGACCATCAGTACCTATTATTGTGAATTTTAATAATTAATCTCGATCGTTGTTTTTTGCTCTAGATTATACAAAGCACTTTCGCCTAAATGCTAAATAACCCTAATTAATTTTATTTATCGATTAGTGAATTAAAGATAAATCTCGTATTTAAATTCAAAACAGCGTTTTATTTGGCGATCGACAGTACACTAGGAGAATATGTCACACTGGAAATATGAAGAGCAGTATTTCTCTCTTCGAGCGACAATTTTTGGTGGATTTAGTATCCTGAAATCTGCCGAATCCAGTACTCTTTTGTAAACGATTAAGGGATATACAAAACCATGGGATTATTCGATCGCCTTAGCAGAGTTGTTCGAGCCAACATTAACGATCTAGTCAGCAAAGCTGAAGATCCAGAAAAAGTCTTGGAACAAGCTGTCATTGATATGCAGGAAGATTTAGTGCAGCTTCGTCAGGCTGTGGCTCGGTCGATCGCAACTCAAAAACGTACAGAACAGCAATATAACAAAAATCAATCTGAAGCCAATAATTGGCAACAAAGAGCGCAGCTAGCCCTAGGTAAAGGTGACGAAAACCTGGCTCGCGAAGCGCTGGTACGCAAAAAATCCTTTGCCGATACTGCTGGGAGTCTAAAGACTCAGTTAGATCAGCAAAGCAATCAGGTAGCAACCATGAAGCGTAACTTGATTGCTCTAGAAAGCAAGATTTCCGAAGCGAAAACCAAGAAAGACATGCTTCGTTCGCGAGCTAACGCTGCTAAAGCGAATAAACAGCTACAGGATTCCATGAGCAACCTTGGCACTAGTAGTGCTATGGGCGCATTTGAACGCATGGAAGATAAAGTTATGCAGCTAGAGGCAGAATCGGAAACCGCAGCCGAATTAGGCGGTACTGGTATCGAACAGCAGTTTGCTGCTCTAGAAGCTGGTAGTGGTGTTGATGATGAATTAGCAGCCATGAAAGCACAGTTAAGTGGCGGTTCTGTAAATCAGGAGGCTCTACCTGCTGCCGATACTTCCACTAGTCCCAAAGACGATGTAATTGATGCCGAGCTTGATGAATTGCGTTCTCAGCTTGATAAATAAGCTAGGTTTACTTTCCAACCACAGTTTTTATCTGTGTATTTAAGACCAAAGAGAGCAGGTGATGTTTTATACCACCTGCTTCTTTCTTTGAAATGCTTCTTACGCCGATAAGCAAACTACAGCCCTAAGACTTTGCTTCTTACCTCTTACCTCTTATTACCTCTTACCTCTTACTTGTTACCTCTTACCTTTTACCTTCTGCTCTCTTCTCCTGACTAGCCAAAAGTTTATCCAGCATCGAAGAAGCGCGAGCGAAATCAGGATTTTGGGCGATCGCATGACGCAAGCAAGAGATTGCTTTTTCTGCCTGGCGTAGCTGCAATAGTCGTTGTGCCAACGCAAAATGTTCTTCTGCTTTGACTAGATGTGGCTTAAGGTTAAATGCTTCGTACCAACAAAGATATGCCTGCTCTTTTTTACCTATTTTCTGATAAACTCGCGCTAAATTACGGTATGTCTTGCTAAGCTGGGGATTTAATTCTATTGCCTCTTGGTAACAGCTAATTGCTTTTACCCACTGCTGTTTTTGAGCGTAAGAACTACCCAGGTTGTTCCAAGAAGTTGCCGAATCCGGCTGTATCTCTCGTGCCGATTGATTTTTCAGTTCGGGTAGTAGTTTAACTGCGGTGCTAGCTTCAGAAGAAGCGATCGCTTGAGAAGCTTTATTTGTCTGTCTCGATTTAGATCTGGTGAGTAATTGCCTAATTGGCTTATTAACTGCCGAAGCTCGTGGCGATTCACCGTTAGAGAGAGAAATCAGCCGGTGATAGAACACAACTGCCTGCTGCCATTCTTCCAATTCTTCCAGCAGCTTAACTAACTGAGCGAGTCGCGCCGACTGGGGTTCTTGCTCGACTCCATGGGTCAGAAAAATACTGGCTTCTTTCAGTTTTCCCTGTTGATAGAGGCGATCGGCAAAATCAAAATATTCCGCTGCCGAAAGCTTTTCTGGTTCGAGATTTACCGCCAGACAAAGACATTCTAAAGCCTGTTCAGGCTCGTCCAATTCTTCCCATACCTGAGCCAAATTACGATATGCTGCTGCTAGGTTAGGATTGATAATTACCGCCTGTTGATAGTAGTCTAGAGCCTGTTGCCAATTCTTTTGTTCTGCATGAAAACTGCCTAAATTAGCGTATATAGCTGCGGAGTTAGGATTAATTTCTAACGCCTTGGCATAGATACCCAAAGCTTCGGCTTTCTTACCCTGAATCTTTAAAATATTGCCCACAATTTTATAGGCATCTGTATTCTGTGAATCTAAATTAAGCGCATTTTTACAGGCAGCGAAGGCATCTTGCCATTTTTTTGACTGATAATAGATCCAGGCTTGTTCGACATATATCTGGGCGATCGCCTTTCGTTGCTGCGAATTTGGTCGATCTAAACTAGTAGCTGGCTTAACCAGCGCCAGAGAGCTATCGACCCGCAAAGAATTTTCCTGAGATTTATTATCGAGAGGAATTAGATTGGAAGATTTTAAAGTAGTGTTCATTCAAGAACCATCAGTTAAATAATTCGACAGTGAAGTAAGCTAAAAAACCCAAGTTTAGTATTGTCAAACACTCACAGGTAAATTAGACAGTTATTAGCGATGGTCAATCTTATCTCATGTAAAATAATTGTCAATTATCGCCGCTTATCTGAAAGCGATCGCCTCTAGAGACTTTGCAGATTCATAAACCCCCAGCACGGTTTTTAAGTCTAAGCCTCGAACAATATGACATATTTCCGAATATGAAGATATGACCATAAGCAACAACGTCGTAAGTCATGAAAGTTACTGTTGATACCTCAGTTTTGTCGCTCGCACTTATAAGGCAAAAACAACAGAATAGTTCAGTAGTCAGTAGATTTCGCGATCTAATTGCTGATGGTAGAGTAATTCTTGGTGCAGTTAGACAAGAAGTTCTTTCTGGTATCAAACACCAAGAACAGTTCGATAAGTTAAAAGATAGTTTTAAAGCCTTTCCAGAACTAAAATTAGGTGCAGAAGATTATAAATCAACCTGAGTTCGGGTAATCGATCGCTGCGAAAAAAGACTTAGTATCATCAAAAATGATATTAAACCCTATATTTATCAGTTTTATCGATAACACAGCCCAAAGTGGTATTTTATTCTCGATGTTTCATGTTTGAGTAAGGAAATCAATCACTATTCACAACACCCGATCGCGCTTTAGAACTTAACTCGAACTCACGTAAATTAGCAGCAGAATACTTCAATATTTGTCGTCGAAATGGTGTTCGGGGTGCAAATACTGACTTTCTAATTTGTGCAACTGCTAACCGAAGAAATTATGAAATTTTGACGACAGATAAGGATTTTATTGGTTTTAGTCAGTATATATCAATAGTCTTGACAAAATTATAAAAAATAATCTGAGATAAGAGAGATACCGCCTTAGAACTCTAAGCAAAAGATACAGAATACGAT
>ENA-ORXU01002046-ORXU01002046.1-marine-metagenome-genome-assembly--contig:-NODE-2046-length-14529-cov-4.576114_pt1 | contig 14529 bp, 17 predicted proteins | sample MGYA00237869_ERZ511484 | MGnify/ENA metagenome assembly ERZ511484
GGGGTTTACACTTTATACTAAAGTCTATTGCCTAGATCATCATCACTACTACCAAAGCCCACACACGTACCTTTACAAGCCTACGCACTACATTCCCACATCATACGTACTCTATGAAATTTAGCGAGCTCAAGCTTACCGAAAAACTGCTCGATGGCCTATACTACATGGGCTTTGAAAAGGCAACGCCCGTACAGGAACAAGCCATACCCATGATCCTCCAAGGCAGAGACTTACTCGCTTGTGCCCAGACAGGTACTGGTAAGACAGCAGCATTTATCCTGCCTGTCCTGCACAAGCTTAGCCTCAAAGAATCTGACAAGATCAGAGCGGTGGTCATAGCGCCTACAAGAGAGCTGGCATTACAGATAGAACAGCAGGTACAGGCCTTCGCCTATTTTGTAGATGTGAGTAGTGTAGCCGTCTATGGAGGCGGAGATGGTAAAGACTTTGATCGACAGAAGAAAGCACTCGTAGGCGGTACAGATATCGTCGTAGTGACTCCTGGAAAATTCATTGCGCACTTACAGAACAAGTACGTGGATCTCTCGCATGTAGAGTATCTGATTCTAGATGAAGCCGATAGAATGCTCGATATGGGTTTTCTGCCAGATATCGAGAAGATCATGTCCTACACACCCAAAGGTAGACAGTCACTGCTCTTCAGTGCTACCATGCCACCCAAGATCCGCGAGCTAAGTAAGAAGATGCTCAAGAACCCTGGCGAAGTATCCATAGCCATCTCCAAGCCAGCAGAAGGTCTGGTGCAGGCGGCATACCTCGTATATGACCGAGATAAGGCTGCACTCATAAGGCATTTGATTGCCGATAAACCTAGCTATGAGAGCATCATTGTCTTCAGCTCTACCAAGAAAAAAGTAAGCGAAATCGTGCGAGCCCTATCTCGTCAAAACTACAAGGTCCAGGCCATATCATCAGATCTGGGACAGTCTGATAGAGAAGATGCTCTGAGAAAATTCCGTAGTAAAGAAACTCGCGTCATCGTAGCTACAGATGTACTATCGCGTGGTATCGATATCAAGGGTATCAATCTGGTAGTCAATTTTGATGTGCCGCGTGATGCGGAGGACTACGTGCACAGGATAGGTCGTACTGCACGTGCTGATGAATCGGGCGTAGCACTTACCCTAGTCAATCCTGATGATGTGAGTCGCATGATGAACATAGAAAAGCTCATAGACCAAGAGGTCATGAAGGTGCCTCTTCCTGATGGATTTGGAGCTGGACCAGAGTATAAGATCACACGATCCTCACATGGAGGCGGAGGTCGAGGTCGAGGTGGCGGAGGCCATGGCAGATCAGGCGGTGGTGGACGCCACTCTGGTGGCAAAAACCGATCCCGCGGTGGTGGTGGTGGAAAAGGTCGATCTGGTGGCGGTGGCAATCGCAGCGGTGGCGGTGGCAATAGATCTGGAGGTAGTAAAGGGCGCTAGCTCATAGGGACACTACTCACTAGTCGCTCCACAGTAGGATGCTTACTGCCTCCCGCTGGTTCTATAGTAATAGTAAGAGACTCAGCATCCTCGATGTACTTCAGCTCTTGTAGATGCGGCGACTTGGTCTCTAGTAGGCCTACTGGTATCATCACCCCTTCTTTATCAGCCCATATTTGATAGGTCTCACTAGCGCTTACAGGTGGCAGGCCATGTGTCTTGAGATAGCCAGTCTTGAGCTCATCATTCCATAGCACTACAGCGTGACACTGCGTCACAGCACTTCCACTCATGAGACGATACATCTGGGTTGCCTCATGCTCATAGATAGCTATGCGCTGAGCAGCCATCTCAGCCTTCTCATCGCACTCTCTTGCGAGCATAGCGAACTCATGTTCCTGTGATTTAAGCTCTGACTGCACATTGTAGAGAGTCCAGATGCTATAGAGCATGGCCGCGATCAATCCTAGCCAGATAGCATAGTTCCATCCAGACCTACCCCTAGGATTTTTCGCTTTGGCACTGTCTCTAGCAATCCTATTACTTATCTTATCTGCAGTTAGTCTTGGCGGTTCTATAGCATTTTGTCGAGCGATCTGCTCGAGCGATTTTTCCATATATCCCAGTTCCTGACGGAGACTAGGATACTTCTCTAGATATTTCTTGACCTTCACGATCTCTGCATCAGTTAACTCTCCCAGAGCATATCGCTCCAGATAGCCAGATAGCATAAACTCCTCTTTACTCATTCCATCCTTCATAGCATGTATATAGACGTAAGTGCCATGACGATGGCCAATCGTGGCCCGGCTAGAGTTCTGAGATTTTTTAGCGCTCTGCGTATCCGTGACTTAACCGTGCCAAGAGGTATATTCTCTATAGTCTGTATGTCCTCGTGGGAGTAGCCTTGGTAGAATGACAGACTGAGCATCTTGCGATCCTGATCATCAAGCTGAGCTATCAATCCCTTGAGGTCATAGTCAGACTCCGTATTTTCTCCAGCTGATGTATCGGCAATAACTAGATCACTCCTTAGTTGCCTAGAGGCACGATCTCGTACGGCATTGAGCGCACGATTTTTAGCTATTCTATACATCCATGTGAAAGGAGCGGCGATCTCTTGATCATATGTCTGAGCTTTATTCCAGTAGCAGATAAAGCAGTCCTGAAGCACCTCCTCTGCGAGTGAATCTTCCTTAATGATCCTGATGATCACACCATATAGTGGAGCCGCGTAGCGCTCATATAGTTCTTTGAGAGCTTCTTGATCTTGACTCATCAGAGCGGCCATCAGTGCGTAGCACCTCGAGTCACTCGCTACTTTATCTGTAGAGGGGTTCTCGTGCTGACTCAAGGAGATGGTGTTGCTCATAGCTAATGACATACTCTGATGACTTTAAGCGTGGACTACGCTTACGCGCTAAATCAACTGTTGGACAAAGAGAATTATCAATTTGTTGAATAAGATGTGAAAAATAATTCGACAAAAGTGATCTAGCTGCACATAGTACGTGTACAACTCAGCAAATCACTCATTCATTAACGCTCAACATGGGCAACTAAATCACATTTTTCATGAAAACTCTATTTATCCTTTCAGCCCTGCTCATCTCAAGCCTCACACTCAGTGCTCAGTGTAACTCTCACAAGCAGAAATCCCATACCAAGACGATATCCTATAGCCAAAGCAGTCATCGCTCGCTGGTCGAGATCGCCGCTGGTGATGATCGCTTCTCTACACTTGTAGCAGCTCTCAAGGCCGCTGATTTAGTAGATGCACTAGAGGGAGATGGACCATTCACCATATTTGCTCCTGACAATACAGCATTTGATCGGTTAGCAGATGGCACTGTAGCTTCATTGCTAGAACCCGGATCTAAGAAGCAGTTGCAGGAGATACTCACTTACCACGTCGTAGCAGCTAATCTATCGAGCGACGATGTCACCCGCGCACTCAGCGCCACGGGTCGCGCATCGCTTGAGTCGCTCAGCGGTAAGAAAATTACAGTCCTCAAGAAAGGCTCAAGCCTATTTATCGAAGATGGTCAAGGGAATCTCTCACTCCTCAAAGCATTTGATATCGAAGGGACCAATGGTGTCATCCATGTCATTGACATGGTACTTCTACCCTAGTGTGTAACAGTTAGCACCACTTCCTAGTTAAATAACAGAAAAGGGGCAGACCTCACGCAGTGAGATCCGCCCCTTTCTTTATAGAGTATATAGCTTTTACTTCATCAGCTCTTGATAATTACACCAGTCGCCTCAAAAGCTATTACTTCTTCTGGCTCTGTGATCTTAGCTATTTCCTCTTCGCTCTTGCCGGCATCTTCAGCATAGTGACGCAGCATATCTACGCTCATCGTATCGCGAAATGCTCGGCCTTCCATGATAGCGGTCTTGCCTTCTGCTCCATCCGTAGGTACAAAAAATCCATAGTCTTTGAAGCGGACTTTCATAGCTGGGCCATCTGAGTTAGCGATGTCCATCCAGCAACCTTTCTTGGGACAGGTATCTAGTATTTCACCAGACAGCGTCACCTTCTCATCCTGCTTTCCATCCATATACTTGACAAGTTGCTCCACGGACATAGCATCTGTAGAGACGACCTCTTCACCGTAGTTGGTCATGGTCTCGCCATCAGCATCTGTGGTGGTCACGGATTTGGGCTCTGTGTTGCAAGCAACCAATAGTAGCATCGCAGCTACTGCACATAGTAAATTTTTCATATTGGAATAGTTTATATATCAAAATTAGTAGTTTTATCTCATCTACTAGCTCATGATAGCCTTGACTTGCGCAATCTTATCGGATGATGCAAGATAAGTAGCTATACACCATATCTCCAAAAGGCCCTTACTATGACACGACTCAAGATATTTTACTGGATACCTACTGTGCTCCTCTGTGCGCTCATGCTCTTCTCTGCAGGCATGTATCTCACTAAGACTGAGATGGTCACAGGCATGTTTGACGCACTTGGTTACCCGTCATATCTAGTCATACCGCTTGCAATTGCCAAGATTGCGGGCGTACTTGCTATCTTGACGAAGTGGAGCAAGATGCTCAAGGAGTGGGCCTATGCCGGATTTTTCTTTGATATGGTCTTGGCATCTGTTGCACATGTTTCCGTGGATGAGAGCCCAGCCTTAGCACTTAGTGGCATACTCCTTCTGGCTTTGTCTTATGGCTTTGATACTCGTCTCTATGGCAATGTATCCACTCCAGCGTGATCTGACGGCTCTATTGAGCTCTTGATTCCTCTCGATCTAGTAGGCGAGTGAATTTGGGCGGAAGCCCCATCTGTAAAGTCACGCGCTTAGCCTCTATGGGATGCGGCAACTCTAGTCCAGTGGCAGCCAGATAGACTCCCTTACCGAAAATTGTATGTTGATTACCCACGTACATCTTGTCACCCACGATAGGATGACCGATCGACTGCATATGGATCCTCAGCTGATGCGTCCTGCCTGTCTGTGGCCTCAGCGCTATGAGAGCAAGGCTTTTATAATTGCGAGACGGCACGCTACGGATTACTGAGTAGTGCGTAAGTGCCGATTTCTCAGCTACCTCCGTGTCTACACTTCCACTATCTGGTGGAGTGCCATGGACGATAGCGTGATAGGTCTTTTGTACGCGCTTTCGCGCAAATGAGTCTCCGAGACTCACCAGTGCTTTGCGACTCTTAGCCATGATCAGAAGTCCACGAGTAGGTACATCAAGACGATGAGCAGCAACGGGCCGAGCAAGAGCATCCGCCCTGCCTGATGGCTTAAATTTACCTATGACAGCGTTCTCTACGGTCTTGTACCTATTTCCATTAGTCGCGATGCCAGCTGGCTTATTGACTACGATCATATCATCATCTTCATAGACGATTGGCAGATCTATCTCAAGTGCCTTGATCGATTCATTTTTAGCGGCAGCTAGCTTGATCTCGTCTCCTTCCTTCACATACTCAGCACCACTGGCGAGTCTGCCATTGATCCTTATACGCTTGGCTCTAAGTGCTTTCTTGGTGGCGCTCTTGGAGCCTAGCTCTGGCATGGCAGCGCCCAAGTAATCCACGAGTCGTAGTCTCCTATTGATCGCTGCTATAGTGTGTGTAGTCTCGATGATATAATTGCTTGGCTCGTCCCTACTTGAAGTACGACAATGAGGTGTGCTAACCGTTTCTGAAATCATGCAGCATTTGGTCAAGCTCTGTCTCAGTGAAGACGAGGACCTCCCTCGGCTTACTCCCTTGAGCACCACCCACGATACCGATCGACTCCATCTGATCCATGATACGGCCAGCTCGATTGTATCCTAGCTGAAGCTTTCGCTGCAGCATACTGGTACTACCTGACTGGGAACCTACCACAAGCCTCGCTGCATCATCAAAGAGAGCATCAAGATCCGAGGCACTTACCCCATCTACTGACTTGCCCGTATCGTCTCCCGTATATTCAGGTAGTATGTACGGTTCCAGATATCCTTGCTGTGCGCTGATATGCTCGATCACTCGCTCTACCTCAGGCGTATCGACGAATGCGCACTGCAATCTGATGATCTTACCATAGGCACTGAGTAGCATGTCACCCATACCTGTCAGCTGATCTGCGCCACCTGTATCGAGAATAGTACGACTATCTACTTTCTGTTGCACCTTAAAGGCTAGACGAGCAGGGAAGTTTGCCTTGATCATACCTGTGATGATATTTACAGAAGGTCGCTGCGTCGCAAGGATCAAGTGGATACCCACGGCACGCGCTTTCTGCGCGAGTCGCGCGATAGGGATCTCGATCTCCTTACCCGCCGTCATAATCAGATCGGCAAACTCGTCGATCACTAGTACGAGATATGGTAAATAGCGATGGCCTTTGTTAGGACTGAGTCGACGACTAGTAAAGCGCTTGTTGTATTCTTTGAGATTTCTTACGCTAGCATCCTTGAGCAGCTGATAGCGCTGATCCATCTCTATGCAGAGGCTATTGAGCGTATGGATCACCTTGGTAGTATCTGTAATGATTGGCTCTTCCTGATCTGGTAGCATGGCCATGAAGTGCTTCTCTAGTCGACTGTAGAGCGAGAGCTCTACCATCTTAGGATCGATCATGATCAGCTTGACCTCGCTCGGGTGCATCTTGTAAAGCAATGAGATCAGCATCTGATTGATACCGACAGACTTACCCTGACCAGTTGCACCGGCTACGAGTAGGTGAGGCATCTTAGCCAGATCGGCTACGAATACTTCATTACTTATCGTCTTGCCGAGACCTATTGGAAGTGTAAGCTTAGCTTCCTTAAACTTGGTACTGCGAAACACCTCTCGCGCGCTCACGATCTGGCGCTTCTTATTAGGTACCTCTATACCTACAGTTCCCTTGCCTGGTATAGGGGCTATGATCCTGATTCCCAGTGCGCTCAGGCTGAGAGCGATATCATCCTCTAGGTTCTTGATCTTATTGATACGTATACCTGGCGCAGGTACGATTTCAAATAGCGTCACTGTGGGGCCTATGGTCGCAGTGATCTTAGTGATTTCAATCTTATAGTTACGGAGCGTCTCTATGATATTAGAGCACTGCTCTTGAAGATCAGACTTGTCTATCTCCATCTTTTCGTCGTCGTACTCATGGAGCAACTCTAGCGGCGGAAGCTTGTAAGAAGATAGATCTGCCTTAGGATCGTAGTTTTCTTTGGGTTGCTCTTCTACTTCACCACCGCCCTTGGGCTTAGGCCCTTCTTGTTCTTTGAAGAGATCGAGTGTCGGATCTGGTTGTGGTGCTTTATTGATCTCTAAGCTCGGATCTGCGATCGGCGCTTTCTTGCGACGTCGCTTAGCTCCCATAGCAAGTGGATCTACCTTGATCTCATGATCTAGTCCCAGTTCAAGTTGCTTAGCAGGTGTAGGCTTAGCAGCTGGAGAATCTTCTTTCTGATCTATCTGTATCTTGTCAGCATCGGCTGGTGTGGCGGCTTCCTCTGTGGTAGCGGCTGCTGCGCTCGGCTTCTCATCTGTGCTGGTGGTGGGTGTCCCCAAAAAGCGAGACAGGCTCGGAGCAAAATTCTTGAAAGGATTCTTAAAACCACGCTTCTCTACCGTATCTGTAGATCTATCTGCTGCAGCGGTCATAGCACCTGGTGCGCCAGCAAACTGCATCGCTAGCGGACGTCCAATAAGCGCCCACTGTCTGAGGTCTGGGTTGACTACCCAGATAAAGCTGGCTGCCATCAGGAAAAGTATAAAGAAGACCAGGCCTAGCGAGCCTAGGAAATTGCTGATCCATAGATAAAGTGACTGCCCTACTGCCCCACCCCACGGAAACGGACTGTGCGCAAAGGCAGCTGAGAATACTAGACTGAGGAAAAATGTCAAGAGCACCATACGTCTAGCTGGTAGCAAGAAAGTTGACCACGACTCCAGCCGGATGAGCTTGAGTGAAAACCGAGCAAGCAGCGCCACAAGCAGAAAGCTTGCCACGCCAAATCCCCAGTACATGAATCCACACGCCACAAATGCTCCAAATCTTCCAAGCCAATTGGCCATACGCAGATCACGCTCAGCAAAGATGGACCAGCTAAAGTGCAATACCTTATCCTGATCGACTTGCCATGTCATCAAGTAGCTCACCAGAGCGAAGAAGATCATAGCGCTGATAACTAACAGCCCTACACCAGTAATCCTGATATAACGTTGATCCTTGTAAAATGGAATCGAGGTGGTCTTGCGCGATTTGCGCTTACGTGTCTTTTTCTTAGCCATAGTTGAGTTGCCTTAGTCGGTGCAAATCGAGTTATCCGCACAAATATAGAGTGTTACATATTAAATATATCTTTAATGTGTAAGTTTTTTTGGCGAAAGCCAGCCTAGCTGTCAACTGTCATCTATGCAAAAAGTAACTTCGCAGCCACTTATCATAAATTGTTACATATATACTCGCCTATGAGTCATCATATATTCATCGCTGGAGCAGGAGGAATCGGAAGAGCGGCTGCCCTCATGATCTTAGAATCTCCTCATCTACAAGCTAAGGTCACACTCGGTGATGCTGATCCGCAAGCGCTACAATCTGCCATGACTTGGATCCAAGCAGGCACGGTGGCGCATAGAGATCTAGAATCTTATCAGATGCCTCGCGGTGCGGATGAGAGCATAGATGGAGCACTACTCGATCAGTGTGATGTGCTACTCGATTGCCTTCCAGGGGCACTAGCACCTACGATGGCGCAGTACTGTCTAGATCATAGCATGCACTATGCTAATCTAACAGAATATGTAGATGAGACCGAGCAGATCATGAAGATGGCTGACGGTGCTGAGACTGCTTTCATATTACAGACAGGACTAGCACCTGGCTATATAGATGTGCTAGGTATGCAGTTGGTAAAGCAGTTCAGAGCGAGACACGGAGATGGCAAGATCAATCATCTGCGTCTACGCGTGGGTGCGCTAAGTCAGAATGCTCGCAGCCCGCACTACTACTCGTTCACTTGGTCACCTATCGGTGTAGCTACAGAGTATGTAAAGAAGAGCGTCATCCTATCTGATGGTAAGGTAGAGCGAATTCCATCGCTCAGCGAGCGAGAGGATCTCATCCTCAACGGTATCTCCTACGAGGCAGATTACACCTCAGGCGGTATAGCAGACCTGCCTGAGGCACTAGCAGACGATGTGAAGAATATCAATTACAAGACCATACGCTATCCAGGCCACTATGACTGGGTCAAGACCCGTATAGAAGGAACTAGTCAGGCAGATATCGATCGACTAGAAGATGATATGCTGGCTAACATTCCTACCGTAGAGAATGATGTGGTCATCGTCTATGGCGAACTAGAGGGCAAAGACGCTCAAGGGCGCCTGCATGGTATCAATGAGACGATCACGGTGATGCCAAGACGAGTCGGTGATCATGTACTACGCGCTATCCAGACGACGACAGCAGCACCACTCATAGCCTGTGCAGCTTTGCTTCTAGAAGGTGATATGAAAGGACTGGTTACCCAGAGTCAACTCGATAGCAAAGCTTTTCTCAGTCATCCTATCGTGAGTGATATCTACGGAGATCTAGATCTGGTGTAGACTCATAGTAAAGTATCTCGCGTAAGCAGTACATTTACTACACATGGATATAGGTAAGTACAGTACGATTGTAGAAATCCCCGTGCAATGGGGTGATATGGACGCTGCTCAGCATGTCAATAATGTAGTCTATCTGCGCTGGATCGAGTGTGCTCGAGTGGAGCTATTCCGCAAGATCAATGGTCATAGTCTACAGAAAGACTCTATAGGGCCTATCCTCGCATGGCAAGAATGTAAGTACATATCTCCTGTTGTCTACCCAGACACAGTCATGGTGGGTGTAAGGATCTCGGAGTTTCTGAGTGATCGCATGGTCACAGAGACCAAGATCTACTCCAAGGAGAATATGGAGCTCGTGGCCATAGGCAGACAGATGATCGTGGCCTATAATTTTGATGCACGTGAGAAAACCGCTATTCCAGAACACTGGAAGATCTACAAGTAATCCGCCATATAGCGGAACTTTCATCATGCTTATGGCCTTTTGACTATACAAAGCTTACCTTTGTATATCCGTCTTGGATATGAGATTGGACAATGGTCTGGTCATGTCATATAAGGGCGGATAGTATTTTTTTCTTTTTTCAATTTTTATCGATGAACATTTTTGTTGCAAAACTTTCCTGGGACACCAACGAGAACACCCTTGAAAACGCTTTCTCAGCTTACGGAGAAGTAGACTCCGTTAAGATTATTTATGACAAGATCGAAAGACGTTCTAAAGGCTTCGGCTTTGTAGAAATGCCAAATGACGACGAAGCTCGTAAGGCTATTGAAGATCTTGATGGCAGTCAGCTTGACGGCCGTGACATCGTAGTGAAAGAGGCTCGTCCTCGTGAACCACGACAGGATCGCCGCTACTAGAAACTAGTAGAGGACATAAAAAATCCAAGCCCAAGCAGTTGATCTGCTTGGGCTTTTCTTTTGCCCGCTTACTGGTAGAATCATCTGTAGATAGTCGTATGACTATCAATAGCTTAACCACTAGATCATAGCGCACAGCATAGGATCCCTACCATATGATAGTGGCCGTATGGCAGGCTTACTGGAACCTTTGGTCGCGTGTAGCAGTTTTATCTGTCCATCTCGCTTGACGCAAGTGCTGATGAGAGCTTCATAGAGAAGCGACTATTGACATCATGGGGCTGACCGGTATTGACAGGAAATGTCTCGGATCAGTAAGCATGCCGGAGCAGGATCGTTCACTCCGTCAAAAAATGACAATCAACCTTTACATGGCAACAACAGCTATGCAATGGCTGCATAATCAGAATTGATTACTGCACCTTTATGCCCTGCACTTGACGTCTGATACACAGAGTAGCGCATATAACAAAACCTCGGACTAGAAGTATACATGTCTCGGCGTACTTCGAAATTTAAGAGAATAATCCTGTAGTGAAGTCGTGATTGTACTTGCTGCAGGCCGAAAACTAGATCAGTCACTAAGCATGTAGAAAGCTTTTTTGTACTTTGTCTGGACCTGGGTTCGATTCCCAGCAGCTCCACTATCATCCTATGAGCGATGAGAAACTACGCTATAGCTAGGTCTATACTGACTAGTCGATCTCATCCGCAAGCAAATCTGCTGCGACATTACTACCGTGATCAAGGCGATCACACCTCCCCTACGCCACTAGCAGGTATAGAAAATAGAAGATCTGGCTACTTAGCCTATCTGCGCCTCCGTCGTGTACCCTTACCCCACAGCCCTAGATCTAGGATCACAGCTATGATCATGATGATCACCGATGGCGTAGACCATATCCCTGTGTAGTGATAACATATGCCATATCCCAGCAGGGTAATCGGCATGAATAGGAATCCGATTATGGGTACTAAGAGTCCATCAAAAACACCCTGCCACCATCCTGTGAAGAAGTAAAGAAGAGCAATGACAATACGTGGGAAGAACAGTCCTATGAGTCCTATTAGAAATGGCATATGGGTGCTTTTGGCAGTGAACGGGGAACTCATAAATGTATTGCTATGTTTTTATTTCAAACGTGTTTTATGAAAAAGAAGTCAAACCATGTAGTGCCATCCAAAGAAAAGGGTGGCTGGACAGTGAAAAAGTCTGGCTCAACCAAAGCTTCAAAGCTTTTCGACCGCAAGGAGGATGCGGTCAAATACGCACGCCAACTCAGTAAAAAAGAGAAGACAGAATTATATATTCACAAAAGGGACGGCCGCATACAAGATAGAAACACATATGGGAAAGACCCATTTCCTCCAAGAGGATGATTGAATGGAAAAGCATGAAGATTATCACAGAAATGTCTTTATAAACTGTCCCTTTGATGACAAGTATTTTGACTTACTACAAACTTTGGTGTTTACCATTAGTTACTACGGTTTTGTTCCCAGGATAAGTCTTGAAAACTCAGACTCCGGACAGCCACGTCTCGAAAAAATCGTCCAGCTAATTGAAAAATCGAAGTACTCCATACACGACTTATCGCGATTGCAATCTAAATCAGCTGGTGAATATTATCGGCTAAACATGCCTTTTGAATTAGGTATAGATTACGGACTTAGAAGATTCAATAAAAATTATTCTGATAAGAGATCTCTAATTCTTGAGACAGAGCAATACGACTATATGCGGGCTATATCCGATATAAACGGATTCGACATTAAAAGTCATGAAGATATCCCAGTAAAACTGATCGAATGCGTTAGAGCTTGGCTTTCGGAGACAGTCAAGCTGACTGATCTCAATACATCGGAGAAAGTTTACAGTGATTTTATTGATTTTAACACGAGGTTATTTCAGAACAAAATGGTAAAGTATCAGTCAGATCACAACACTACTCAGGCGGAGCGGTTTGCAAAAAAGGAAATCGAGGAAATGACTATACCAGAATACATTCGCGAAATCGAGGAGTGGAAAGCACAGTATAATCGTATATAAGCTCTTTACATTCTTTTATCCTTACTCCCTATCAGGTTTGTCTTACCAGTTTATTTAAAAAAGTAACTACTCCGTTAGTTTACTACCTTATAGTGGATCTGCACTGTTTACCGCGTGTGTAAGTTGTCAACGTCGCTTCTATATGGAATAATAATCTTACTTGAAGTGTCGAGCTCTCTGACTGATTAGCACTATAATAGCCAGAGCTGCAATACCCAAGCAAAGCGCCATACCCAAATACTTACCATATAGTGCGTAGCCCGTACCTATCAGTATACCATAAACCATCACCGTACCAGCAAACACCATCACGAGCTGTTGCGACAAGCGATGATCTGACGCAGATGCACTTGCATCTACCATACCAGTCTTCAAAGCATTCCAGCCAATACCTGAGGGTCTGATGGTCGTGACGAATTTCTCAAGTACTCGACGATCCGTAGGACGGGTAAGGAAGGTCACGGCCACCCAAATGACGGTAGTGAGCCCTACGCTCAGCAGGAGTTCTTGACCAGTCGTAAGTAACGTGTCGTCAATTGACTTGAGGACGAGAGCTATGATGAATGACACGACCATAGCACTTAGCTCGCTGTAGGCATTGATCCGCCACCAGAACCATCGCAAAATGAACAGCAATCCTGTACCAGCACCCATGAGTACGATGATGTCAAAAGCTTGCTTAGCACTCTTAAGATAGAGTGCTGCAACAGAAGCCAAGATCATGAGAACCAGGGTGCATATCCTGCCTAGATTAACAAGCTCGCGCTGTGATGCCTCAGGATCCAAGAATCGCTTATAGACGTCATGGACGATGTAGCTCGAGCCCCAGTTAAGATGTGTAGAAATGGTCGACATGAGCGCGGCGATCAGCGAGGCGATCACAATACCGAGTAGACCTGAGGGTAGATGACTGAGCATGGCTGGATAGGCGAGATCGTGATCTATCACATCGGCCTCAATCCAAGGAAACTCCACTATGAGCGAGGGAATATCTGGGTACATGATGAGCGAAGCCAGAGCGATCAATATCCATGGCCATGGTCTCAGTGCATAGTGCGCAATAGTAAAAAAGAGAGTAGCCAGTACGGCATTCTTCTCGTCCTTAGCAGCGAGCATACGCTGGGCGATATAACCGCCGCCACCAGGCTCTGCACCAGGATAGTAACTGGCCCACCACTGCACAGCTAGGGGAATGATGAGCAGCGTCCAGAGCTGATCAGTGCCACCTGATCCATCTGGAATGATCTGGAGATAGTCTTGCACTGCATCATGCGACACCAGATTACTTAGACCACCGATTGCCGGCATATTTATTATATAGCAGGCAGCCCAAACCGTACCGATCATTGCAATGGCAAACTGAAAGAAATCAGTCATCAAGATTCCGCGCAGTCCTCCCAGCACACTATATACAAGCGTGACTATTCCGGTAAGCAACAAAGTCTGCCATGGAGCAAGATCAAGCAGGACAGCACCTATTTTGATACCTGCCAAGCAGACAGCAGCCATGACCAGTACATTAAATATCACGCCGAGATAAACTGCTCTAAATCCTCGGAGAAAGGCTGCAATGCCTCCACTGTATCGCAGTTCATAAAACTCTAGGTCTGTAAACACACCAGATCGTCTCCAGAGTCTGGCATAGACAAAGACTGTAAGCATACCAGTAAGTAGGTAGGCCCACCAGGTCCAGTTACCCGCCACGCCATCACTGCGGACAATGTCGGTCACGAGATTGGGTGTATCGGCGGAGAATGTAGTAGCTACCATGGATACACCAAGAAGCCACCAGGGCATGGATCTTCCAGAGAGAAAGAACTCACCAGCGTCCTTACCTGCACGACGCATAGACCACAGACCTATCAGGAGACTGATCAGAAAGAACACTCCTATACACAACCAGTCAATCCACTCTAGGCTCATGCGACAAATATAGAGATCAGCGAGGCGCGCATCAGTAGAACCGCAGTTGCTCCTCAGGAATCCACCCTTCCTCGAGATTGGGCAGAATGACGAGCGACCAACCGGCTACTTGATCAAGCTGCTCCACTCTCGTGCCTGTGGGTATGAGTCGGAGTTCTTCTGCACCTGCA
>ENA-ORXU01002048-ORXU01002048.1-marine-metagenome-genome-assembly--contig:-NODE-2048-length-14516-cov-4.047233_pt1 | contig 14516 bp, 11 predicted proteins | sample MGYA00237869_ERZ511484 | MGnify/ENA metagenome assembly ERZ511484
GTAGGCATGATGTCTACGATGATACCTATTTTATTGATTGCCGCTGCTATTTTGATATCGCATCATTTTGCAGGTCTATACGGAATTGCAATTGCTGCGGTGGGTATGTTGGCAAATACGGGAATTCAGTTAGCGGTCGATGCATACGGACCAATTTCCGATAATGCCGGTGGTATCGCCGAAATGGCCGAGTTGGACCCGGAAGTACGTGAACGTACCGATAAATTGGATGCTGTTGGAAATACAACTGCCGCTATCGGTAAAGGCTTTGCAATCGCTTCCGCTGCTTTAACGGCTTTGGCCTTGTTCTCCGCTTTTATGAAAGTGGCAAATGTAACTTCTATCGATGTATCTCAGCCTAAAATTATGGCTGGTCTTTTAGTGGGTGGAATGCTTCCTTTTGTATTCTCCGCTTTGTCAATGAATGCTGTTGGCCGTGCTGCAATGGCAATGATCGAAGAAGTGCGCCGTCAGTTCAGGGATATTCCGCAACTGAAAGCAGCTCTTGAAGTCATGCGGGCCGTTGATTCGGATATGTCAAAAGCCACTCCGGCACAACGTGAGATTTTCGATGCTGCCGACGGACTTGCAGAATACGATAAGTGTGTTGATATTTCTACGAAAGCCTCTATTAAAGAAATGGTATTGCCCGGTTTATTGGCGATTGCCGTTCCGGTTGCTGTTGGTTTTATCGGTGGTGCCGAAATGCTAGGTGGTCTTTTGGCCGGTGTTACGACTTGCGGTGTTTTGATGGCTATTTTCCAATCGAACGCAGGTGGTGCTTGGGATAATGCTAAAAAGATGATTGAGTCTGACGGTCGTAAAGGTTCTGATGCGCATAAAGCTGCCGTTGTTGGAGATACGGTTGGAGATCCTTTTAAAGATACTTCAGGTCCTTCTTTGAACATCTTGTTAAAGTTGATGTCGGTTGTGGCTTTGGTTATCGCACCAAGTATTGCAATGAGCGTTACTGGAACAGCCGATACCGAAAACACGAAGGAAATCAAAATTGAAATGACTTCAAATAAAGGTGATTTGGCGGAAGCTACCGTTGCTTACACTACGATTGTGAATGGCGAAAAAGTGACCGAACAGAAAACCTATAGTGGTACGCAATCGGAAGTTGAAAATCAATTGAAAGAATTTGAGAATGCTACTATCGAATCAAAAGGTACTGAAACCGAGATTACGATTGAACATGTAGATATTAGGAAGTAAATATATCTTCATTACATAGATAAAAAAAGGAGGCTGCTTTTAAAAGTAGCCTCCTTTTTCTATTTCATAGTTTTTACCAATTCTGAAATGTTTCTCGATTTTCTATGGGTTTTTTACGGAGATTATCCCCTTGAGGGGACTTTTGGGGGTGTCCTTCGAGATGCTCAAACTCAATTATAATTATCATAAACCTAAAACGGTATCTCTCTTGGTCGCTTTTGTTCTAAGGATAAGAGAACTGTCGGGTCGTTGAACATCTTCTAGGCGTTCATCGATATCATATCCACCATTATCAAATGGGGTCTTCCATTCCAAAGCCACATATAGTAGGGTCAATAGTATGGCCAGCACCAGAATGAAAAACAAGCCGCGTTTGCGATTCAGGTCTTTTGTAAAATTCTTTTTTGGTTTCATCCTTTGGAATTTTTTCAATTGTCATATTGAGCCTGCCTCGCCGGCCAGGCAGGCGCAGTCGAAGCACGCGGATTGTTTTAATGTTGTGGTTTTTGCCTGTGTTCAAACTGATTATGTAATGCTTCTTCAACCTATCCCTAAACGGCTGTGTTCAATTTATTGTAATTTAAAATTAATCGGCAGGCTGAAAGGTACTTTGACAGGAGTGCCACGCTGCTTTCCAGGCTGCATTTTTGGTAGTTTATCTATGATGCGTTTAGCTTCGGCTTCCAAGGTCTTATCCGGCCCACGTAGTTTTATATTGCCTATGCTACCATCTTTCTGAATTACGAACATGATATTGACCCGCCCTTGAATACCCATTTCTTGGGCCACTTCGGGATAATGGAAATTTTTAACAATGTGCTTGTTCATCATTTTTTGAAAGCAGGCCCTTTTATCTTTTTCATCCTCGCAACCGGGGAAGACAGGTACATCTTCAATAAGCATAAACGAAATTTCCTCAGGCTCATCAATTTCATCGACTTCGATGTCGTTCACTTCTAAAATATTATCTTCTTGATTTGTTTCGGTCGATTCGATTATGGTTTCCACAATCGGGTCCTCATCCTCTACTATTTCTATTTCTGTCGGTACAACTGGGGGTGGTGTCGGCGGAGGTGTTTGCAGTTGAAATATTGGTGGTTCTTCATCAATCGTTTCATCTATTTGGTTTAAGGCAATATTTGGGTCATAGGTAGTTTCGAATGTTTTCCATTCTAAGGCAGTAAAAGTCAATAAAAGTGATAGCAGTAGGCCCAGTACAAAATACACACCTTGATTTCTGTTCAGGTCTTTTTTAGGATTCTTTTTTGGTTCCATCTTTTATAAATTTTAGATTAATAATTACCTAAATCTAGGGCGAAGAACCCGTCGATGAAATGAGCAATGAGGCAAACTGGCTTTTCAATGAGGGAACGGGATGTTAGGAAGTAAGAGGTACGAAATACGAGGTGCGAAGTCGTTGTACTTTAACTCTCTTTACCTTTTTTCATACCAAACACCAAACCCACCTTTTCCTTATATTTGAAACTTATGGGATTCTTCGGAAAGAAAGACAAACTGCAAATAATCGCATTTCAGAGCTACGGCACCAATTCACATTTTTATGCACGCGGCCGCGCTTTAGAAGATGAAGAAATCGACCTGTCGCAAAAAGGATTTTTCAATTTAATCAGAAATACCTACAAACGTTTTGAGACCGATGAGATTCGAAACACGCCCGTAACCCTTAAACTGCGCGATGGCAGAACGGTTCATGGAAAAACTGGTAAGCGAGGTTACTATTTGGTAGATGAATTGTTGGGAGATTTAGACGAATTGACCAATAGTGAAGGTTGGTTGAACTATGAAATATCGTATTCCGATTCTTCCTTGAAAAGGGAAATACTGCATCAAAACCGTTTTCCGGGCGAACTTTTGATTCCATCGCCGGATGCCAGTTTTGGTGTCATCAGCGATATTGACGACACGATTCTGCATACCGGAGTGGTATCTTCATTAAAATGGCGCGTAGTTATCAATACCGTTTTCAAACGAGCTGGTAACCGTACGCCATTAAAAGGTGCAGCCAATTTTTATAGTTTACTGCATCGCGGTAAATCTGGTGAAGAAGCAAACCCCATCTTCTACGTTAGCCATAGCCCTTGGAATTTGTATCGCTATCTCGAATTATTTCTCCAGAAGAATAATTTTCCAAAAGGCCCCATTCTGCTACGAAACTTCCCGAAATTCAAAAGGCGCAAAGCGGAAGATGAAAAACCCCAAAAACAAAAGGAAATTCTGAACATTCTAAAAACCTATCCCGACCTAAAATTTATTCTGATCGGGGATAGTGGTGAACACGACGCCGATATTTATATAGAAATCGCGGAGCTTTATCCCAATAATATCATAGCTATCTATTTGAGAAGTGTGGCGCACAAACGAAAAATGGAGCGGGTAAGCGGGTTGTTCGAAAACTATAAAACGACGCCTGTCTTATTGGTAGAAAGCAGCGAACAGGCTATCGCCCATGCCAAAGAAAATGGTTATATTTAACGGGAGACCCCAAAGGTTTTAGCTAAAAAGATCACTAGTTATGTTGAGTAAAATCATTTTCCAGTTGAATGATTTAGGATGAATGGAGAAAATTTTTGGGATCTTTTCCGCGACTCAAAACAACCCGTTAATTTCAGCATCGATTCGATTGATAACGATACCAAGGTCTTCTGGGTTATCGACAAAATTAAGATTGTCAACATCGATTATTAAAAGATTCCCTTTTTCATAACCATGCACCCATGCCTCATACCGTTCGTTCAGACGGCTCAGGTAATCGATGGAAATCGTATTCTCGTACTCGCGGCCACGCTTGTGAATCTGGCTAACCAAATTAGGAATTGAACTACGTAAATAGATAAGCAAGTCAGGTGGTTGCACCAAGGTTTCCATCAATTCAAAAAGGCTCTTGTAGTTCGTGAAATCGCGATTGGTCATCAGCCCCATGGCATGCAGGTTGGGAGCGAAGATAAAGGCATCTTCATAGATGGTACGATCTTGAATAGTGTTTTTGCCACTTTCTCGAATCTTAATAATTTGGCGATAGCGATTGTTCAGAAAATAGATTTGGAGATTGAAGCTCCAACGTTCCATTTGATTATAAAAATCGTCTAAATAAGGATTATCCACTACATCTTCAAAATTGGCTTCCCACTTATAATGTTTTGCCAATAACTGTGTCAATGTAGTTTTTCCTGCACCGATATTACCGGCAACTGCTACGTACATAGGGTGTACTGAATTAATTGTTGGGTTGTTGTTCGCAATAGATACGAGCGTACAAGATACAAAGTATCTCGGGGAAGGGAAAAATTTTATCTGTAAATACTTGTGATAATTTTAATGCCGTCCATAGGTCTTTATATTTTTATTTCTTCTTTAAATATGTATTTTTGACCCTTATACGAATGAGGAAGGATTTGACTGATTGCAACCTCGTGCTGAACTAGTTTCAGGGCCTAATTCTCAGAAAGAGATTAGATGCTGAAATAAATTCAGCATAAAAAACGCTAAAGCAGTTGATATGCGAAAGCTATATCATCTTTTCCTAGCAATCTTTACAAATTCTATCTGAAAAAATTAATAGTTTATGTCTTACCTGTTTACCTCAGAATCTGTTAGTGAAGGGCACCCCGATAAGGTGGCCGATCAAATAAGCGATGCGCTCTTAGATCATTTTTTGGCTTTTGACCCAGAAAGTAAAGTGGCTTGCGAAACTTTGGTAACGACCGGTCAGGTAGTGCTTGCGGGAGAAGTAAAAAGTGATACCTATCTCGATGTACAGACCATTGCTAGAGAGGTTATCAATAAAATTGGTTACACCAAAGGCGAGTATCAGTTCAGCGGTGATTCTTGCGGTGTAATTTCATTGATACACGAGCAATCGCAAGAAATCAACCAAGGTGTCGATCGCGGTAAAAAAGAAGAACAAGGTGCTGGTGATCAAGGTATGATGTTCGGTTACGCTACGAATGAGACCTCTAACTATATGCCTTTGGCCCTCGATATCTCTCACAAAATATTACAGGTCTTGGCCGATTTACGTAAAAAAGGAAAGGAAATCGATTATCTAAGGCCCGACGCGAAATCACAGGTTACGATAGAATATTCAGATGACAACGTTCCGCAGCGTATCGATACTATTGTAGTCTCGACCCAGCACGATGCCTTCGACAAGAGCGATGAAAAAATGCTGGCGAAAATCAAGAAAGATGTCATTGAAATCTTGATTCCGAAAGTGAAGAAAAAATTACCCAAAAAAATTCAGAATTTGTTCGATGACCATATCAACTACCATATTAACCCGACCGGAAAATTTGTAATCGGTGGCCCGCATGGCGATACCGGCCTGACCGGAAGAAAGATTATTGTCGATACCTATGGTGGAAAAGGAGCCCACGGCGGCGGCGCATTTAGCGGAAAAGACCCAAGTAAGGTAGATCGAAGCGCTGCCTATGCAGCAAGGCATGCTGCCAAGAATTTGGTGGCCGCAGGCGTGGCGAACGAAATATTGGTACAAGTGAGTTATGCGATCGGCGTGGTAGAGCCAACTTCTATTTTTGTGGATACCTACAGAACGGCGAATGTAGATTTGACCGATGGTGAAATCGCCAAGAAAGTGGAAAAGTTGTTCGATATGCGACCTTTTGCCATCGAAAAACGTCTAAAATTGAGAAACCCTATTTATTTAGAGTCCGCTGCCTACGGGCACATGGGCAAGGAACCCAAGGTGATTAAAAAAGTCTTTGAATCACCTTACAACGGTCGGGTCGAGAAAGAGGTCGAACTCTTTACTTGGGAAAAGTTGGATATGGTCGATAAGGTGAAAAAGGCTTTCAAACTGTAATTTTTTCAAAAAAACAAAGGATATTAAGATTACCATACATATATTTGTCTTTCCAAAAGTTCAAGCACGTATTGAATTGCTATCAAGAAAGGTGGAGGGATTAGACCCTTTGAAGCCTTAGCAACCCTTTGTCTCCCGATAACTATCGGAATACGAAGAAGGTGCTAAATTCTTCCCGATAGTTATCGGGACAGATAACGCAAATGAATTACTCGATGTAATTTTTCGCTTTCTTATAACTTTTTGATTTTACCGATTCGCAACGTCCGCGGCTCTGGGTTTGGCTTTTAATGCTTTTTTGTGGATATTCAATCCGCGAATAAAATTGTCATTCCCACATGGGTGGGAATTTGTTAAAAACTAGTAGCCAACCTAATTGGATACACAAAAACTTAAATCATGAGTAATCAAAAATTAGCAACGAATGCGTTACACGCAGGTCACGACACAACGCAAAATGGAGGAACGAGGGCCGTACCTATTTATCAAACGACATCATATGTCTTTAATAATACAGAACATGCTGCAAACTTATTCTCTTTAGCGGAATTAGGGTTTATCTATACCCGATTGAATAATCCTACCAATCAAATATTACAAGACCGGTTAGCTGCCGTTGAAGGTGGAGTAGGGGCAGTAGTATTTGCATCGGGAACAGCGGCTATTTCTACGGGATTATTAACGCTTTTAAGAGCAGGAGATCATATTGTTGCATCAAGCAGCTTATACGGTGGCACCTTCAATCTGTTGAACGTTACACTACCAAGATTGGGTATTACCACCACTTTCGTAGATGCTTCAGATCCGGAAAGTTTTGGTAAAGCGGTTCAAGAAAATACTAGAGCCTTTTTCGTAGAATCTTTAGGAAATCCGAAGTTGGATGTGTTGGACCTAAAAGCAATCTCTAAAGAAGCGAAAGCGGCTAAAGTACCCTTTATCGTTGATAATACCGTGGCTACGCCCGTTTTGTTGAACCCGATTGAATACGGTGCTAACCTTGTTATACATTCCCTTACTAAATACATCGGTGGCCAAGGTACCTCACTTGGGGGTGCCATAATTGATGCCGGTACTTTTGATTGGACGAATGGTAAATTCCCTGAATTTACAGAGCCATCTGCCGGCTACCATGGTCTGGTTTATAGCGAAGCCTTAGGAGCTGCTGCATTTACGTTCAAATTGATTTTAGAAGGCTTACGCGATTTTGGGGGAGCGTTAAGTCCGTTCAATGCATTTCAAATTATACAGGGTTTAGAAACACTTCCGGTAAGAATAAAGCAGCATAGTGCAAATGCCCTTGAATTAGCAACTTGGTTAGAAGGCAGGGAAGAAGTGGCATGGGTTAATTATCCGGGACTAAAAGGTAATAAGTATTACGATTTGGCAAAAGAATATCTGCCCGGTGGACAAAGTGGATTGGTAACCTTCGGTATAAAAGGTGGCTTTGAGGCTGCCAAACAAGTAACGGATGCTACTGAGGTATTTTCTTTGTTGGCCAATATAGGAGATACGAAATCGCTGATCATTCATCCGGCAAGCACAACACATCAGCAACTAACCGCCGAACAGCATGAGGCGGCAGGTGTAGGTCAAGATTTAATTCGCCTTTCGGTCGGTTTAGAAGATATTGAAGATTTAAAAAATGACCTTGAAAACGCATTTGCAACTATTGACAAATCGGTTTTTGCCTAAAAAGTAAAAGATCCTCCCTTCAGACGAAGGGAGGTGGATTCGCTTTAGCGAAGACGGAGGGTTTGAAAGCCCAAGCCATCGGATTTAAGACATAAGTTTGGTCTTTTAGATTAAGGTTCGGGCTTTCAAACTCCCCTTTCTTCCGCAAAAGCGGAATTCATTCCCCTCTTTGTCTAAAGAGGGGAGCAAAAAAAGGATTATTGTTCTATGCTCCACCACCTAAAATTAAAAAATTATACATCCTTAAGCGGTATCTCCCTGGAGATAGCCCTTTCCTATCAATTATTCGGTAAGGAACTTCATACTGCGCCGATAGTTCTGGTCAACCATGCCCTTACCGGAAACTCGAACGTGACCGGCGATGAGGGCTGGTGGTCTGCACTTATCGGAAAAGGAAAGTGTATCGATACCGATAAATATACCATCTTATCTTTTAATATTCCCGGTAACGGATTTGATAAATTCATCATCGACAATTACAAAGATTTTGTGGCCGGTGATATCGCGCGAATATTTTTATCGGGACTTGAAGAACTTCGAATAAATAAACTTTTTGCCATTATCGGAGGTTCTTTAGGAGGAGGAATCGCTTGGGAAATGGCAGCGTTAAATATCAATATAACGGAGCATTTGATTCCTGTGGCATCTGATTGGAAGTCTACCGATTGGTTGATCGCGAACTGCCAGATTCAAGAACAGTTTTTGGTCAATTCAAAACAGCCGGTTCACGATGCCCGCATGCATGCGATGCTGTGTTACCGAACGCCTGAATCTTTCAAGGAACGTTTTAAACGAAGCACCAATGAAGAACTTCAGGTCTTTAATGTAGAAAGTTGGTTGATGCACCACGGCGATAAGCTGCAAGAACGTTTTCAGCTGTCCGCATATAAATTGATGAACCAGCTGCTCAAGACCATCGATGTTATGCGAGATGGGGAACAGAATTTCATCGACCTGCAAAACAGTGACACCAATATTCATATTATTGGGGTCGATTCAGATCTCTTTTTTACCGCCAAGGAAAATAAGGAAACGTTTAAACGGCTCGCCCAGGCCAATAGTAATGTGACCTACGGGGAAGTACATTCCCTACACGGGCATGATGCTTTTTTGATCGAATTTCGGCAAATGGAGCAATTGCTGAAGCCTATTTTCAGCAAGAACGGGAAGACAAAACGAATCAAAGTCTTAAAATTTGGGGGCAAATCATTGTCCAATGGCGAAGGTATTGGTAGCGTTCTCGAAATCGTTACCGATAAGGTAAAAGCAGGTGAAAATATTGCAGTGGTACTATCGGCTAGGGCAAAAGCGACCGACCAACTGGAAGCCATGTTGGAAAAGGCGGCCACAGGAAAGAAGTATTATAAAGATTTTGAGGTTTTTGAAAAGTACCAAAAACATACGTTCAAAAATGTCAACCTTTCTACCGAGTTCAAGGAATTGGCGAAACTGCTTGAAGGAGTTTCGCTTTTAGGAGATTACAGTCCTAAAATAAAAGACCAGGCCCTGGCATTCGGTGAATTGATTTCGGCGAAATTGATTACAAAACTATTGATTGGTAAGGGGATAAACGCCCATTTTATTGATTCTAGGCAATTGCTAAAGACCGATTCCAACTATGGTGATGCTTCTGTCGATGAGGCCTTGTCAAAAGAAACTGTGCTGCGACATTTTACAAAACTTGATGTGGATTGTGTGCCAATTATTACCGGTTTTATCGCCGCTGATCAAAATGGGGAAACGACCACTTTAGGTAGGAACGGTAGTAACTATTCGGCCGCTTTGTTCGCCAATTTTTTAAATGCAGAAGAGCTTCAAAACTATACGCATGTTGACGGTATTTTCACGGCCAACCCAGATCTGGTTTCCGATGCGAAACGTATTTCGAACCTCTCTTATGGCGAGGCGAACGAACTTGCGAATTTTGGGGCGACCATTTTGCATGCCAAAACTATAATTCCCTTAATAGAAAAAAATATCCCTCTTCGTATTTTGAACACCTTCAATGACGATAATGAGGGTACCTTGATTAGTGCAAAAACTGAAAAAGAGGGTATAAAATCCTTATCTGTCATTGAAAATGTTTCGCTGATCAATCTTGAGGGACGGGGATTATTAGGAAAAGTAGGCATAGATGCCCGTATTTTTAAAACTCTTGAACAGAATAATATTAACGTCAGTATCATTTCCCAAGGTTCTTCAGAACGTGGAATCGGCTTGGTTGTAGATTCAGACAATGCATTAAGAGCCAAACAGGCTTTGGATGCAGAATTCGAAGGTGACTATCAGTCGAAGGATATTAATATGATTACCGTACTTGATGAGGTCTCTGTTATATCGATTGTAGGGCAAGATTTAAGTACGTTTCACAGACCGTATAATGCCCTGATAAAAAACCAAATTGTTCCACTTCTTTTCAATAATACCGTATCGGGAAAGAACGTGAGTCTGGTGGTGCGGAAGTCTGATTTGAACAAGGCCCTTAATGTTATGCATGGGCAGATTTTCGGCATCAGCAAGAAAGTAAATTTGGCAATTTTCGGTCATGGCAATGTCGGGGGCACCTTAATCGACCAAATATTGAAATCTACCAAGACCATAGCAAAGCGAAAAGGCATTGATTTAAAGATTTTCGCAGTCGCCAATTCCCGCAAATTACTTTTAGATAAAAAGGGAGTACCCAAAAATTGGAAGTCGGCTATTGCCGAGAAGGGCATTGCCTATACGCTAAACGATGTAATTGCTTATGCAAAAGAACAACATCTTGAAAACCTGATTGCCATAGATAACACGGCAAATGAAGATTTTGTAGCCCACTATTTCGAATTTGTCGAAAATGGGTTCGATTTGGTGTCATCGAACAAGATTGCCAATACGCTCGGCTTCGATTATTATCAATTATTACGTGCTGAGCTGTCAAAATATCAAAAGCAATATTTGTACGAAACCAACGTAGGTGCGGGTTTGCCCCTTATTGATACGATTAAGTTGTTGCATCTTTCCGGTGAGAATATAACGCAGATAAAAGGCGTTTTTTCGGGATCGCTAAGCTATATTTTTAATACGTTTTCTGAAGAAGACGTTCCGTTTTCGACCATTTTAAAGGATGCGATGAAAAAAGGCTTTACCGAGCCCGACCCAAGGGAAGACTTGTCCGGCAACGATGTAGGGCGGAAGCTTTTAATTTTAGCGCGGGAACTCGATCTAAGCAACGAGTTTTCCGATATAAGTATAGATAACTTGATTCCAGAAAAACTGAGAAAAGGAAAAGTCGATAGCTTCCTAGAACAATTGGATGTTTTGGACAACAAGTTCAACAAAATTAAAGAGAACCAAAAACCAAATCATGTGCTTCGCTATGTGGGCGATTTGCACGGCGATTTGCAAAAGGAGAAAGGTGTTCTAGACGTTAAACTGGTTTCCGTTCCCAAAGAAAGTGCTTTGGGCCAAGTAAAAGGGTCTGACTCCATAATCGAGATTTATACGGAATCATACGGAGAAAACCCTTTAGTGATACAGGGTGCCGGAGCTGGGGCCGCAGTAACTGCGAGAGGTGTTTTTGGGGATGTTTTGCGAATTGCTGAAAAAGGGTGACTTCGGCTACGCTCAGCCACCGATTAACTGTTAAAGAAGAATATTTTTCAATACTGTAAAAGGTACGGAGTCATCTCGAATAAATTTATAAATAAGGCTTCAAATAAAGGTGGCTGAGCGTAGCCGAAGCCTAAGAAGGTTAAAATATGGCGGGATACATGTACATTCTTGAATGTTGTGACGGGAGTTACTATGCCGGAAGCACCATACATTTGGAGGTTCGGGTAATTCAACATCAGGAAGGTAAGGGAGCCAATCACACTAAAAAAAGACTTCCAATAGAATTGGTATATGTTGAAGAGTATGGTACAATAGCCAAAGCATTTTATAGGGAGAAGCAAGTACAGGGTTGGAGAAGGGAAAAGAAGAAAGCTCTCATTGAAGGACGATTGGGCGATTTACCTGGTCTGGCCGAATGCAAAAACAATACGCACTATCGGTATTTTAAGGAACAAAATTAGGCTTCGGCTCCGCTCAGCCACCAGAATTTGAGCCTAAGCTTAAGAAGATTTGTTAGATGAATAAAAGAGAATAATTTCAAAAGACTCCCACCTTCGTGGGAATGACAATAAATATGAAAAATAAATTCGAAACAAACGCTATTCGCACCCAATTAAAACGCACCCAAAACTTGGAGCATTCGGTACCCATGTATCTCACTTCCAGTTTTGTGTTCGAAGATGCGGAAGATATGAGAGCATCTTTTGCAGAGGAGAAAGAGCGGAATATCTATTCACGTTATTCAAATCCAAACTCATCCGAATTTATAGAAAAGGTCTGCCAAATGGAAGGTGCAGAAGAAGGTTTTGCCTTTGCCTCCGGTATGGCGGCGGTGTTCTCGACTTTTGCGGCTCTGTTGAATAGTGGCGACCATATTCTTTCTGCACGCAGTATTTTCGGATCTACACATTTGTTGCTTACGAAATTTTTCCCCAAATGGAATATCGATCATTCCTATTTTAAAATAGATGAGCTTGAATCCATTGAAAAATTGATTACACCAAAAACCAAATTAATTTACGCGGAATCGCCTACCAACCCTGGGGTCGATATTTTAGATTTGGAAGCTTTGGGCAAAATAGCCAAAAAGCATGACTTGATTTTGGTTATCGACAACTGTTTCGCTTCACCTTATCTACAGCAACCGATAAAGTTCGGAGCTGATTTGGTTATCCATTCAGGTACAAAATTAATGGACGGTCAAGGCAGGGTCTTGGCGGGAATCACGGTGGGAAAAAAAGAACTGATCGAAAAAATATATCGATTTGCAAGAATAACTGGGCCTGCGCTTTCTCCTTTCAACGCTTGGGTATTGTCAAAAAGTCTGGAAACTTTGGCCGTTCGGGTGGATCGGCATTGTGAAAATGCCCTAAAACTTGCGGAGTTTTTAGAAGGTCACGAGAAAGTAAATTGGGTCAAATATCCATTTTTAAAATCACATCCGAAATATGAAATTGCCAAAAAACAAATGAAGGCCGGTGGTTGTGTGGTCGCTTTTGAAGTGAAAGGTGGCCTCGCAGCCGGACAAAAATTCTTTGATTCGATAAAGCTGCTTTCACTTTCGGCAAACTTAGGTGATTCGAGGAGTATCGTTACGCACCCCGCTTCAACTACCCATAGTAAGCTCAGCACAGAAGATAGGGCCGAAACAGGAATTACCGATGGTATGGTTCGGGTTTCGGTAGGTCTGGAACATATTGATGATATTATTGATGATATTGGGCAGGCACTAGGTTAATGATAGCGACTGGACCTGTCAGGTTTCCAAAACCTGACAGGTTTATTCTATTGTTCCGCCTTTATTTAGTTTGAAAAAACCTCTTCTAAATTAAGACTTACCGATATGCGCAAATTGTTCCGAAAAGGGTTCTCCTCCTGCGCTAAGCCTAATAAAAAAGCAATATCTAAATCAGCATAGTTTGACCGAAAACCGGCACCTAGAGCCCCAAATGAATCTGTAGCTCTATTTATGCCATGCGAGTAGCCCGCTCTTAGCAACACTTTTTCCTTGAAAATATACTCAAAGCCTATGGCCATAACCGAACCTTCTAGGCCAAAATCAAGTGCTTCGCCGTCGGCATTTGCAGTATATGATTTGAGCAGCATTTTATACTCGGCGGTTATACCGAGTACATTGTCTTGGTCAAAAATAAAATCAAAACCAGCTCCAGTTCTTAGTAAGGAAGGCGCATAAATTTCAATAGCTGAAATATCATTCGAAGGTTTTCCTCTCAAATTCGAAAAATTGAAACCGGCCCTCCACCTACCATTAAATTTCTTGTAGGCTATTTCATTCCCAAAGTAAAAACCAGAGACATCGATACCGTAAAGATTTGAACCGGATGCACCGTAATCACCATCAAATTGTGGCGCTTTTCCATTTAGCGCAATGAACCGACCGCCGACCGACATGGCAAATTCATTGCTTAATTTTAGTGTATACGAACCATCTATGGCTACCCCATGAGTGTTATAGGTAGTTCCGAAATCTATAAAATTGTTGACCGGATATGAAAAATTACGAACACTAAGGGCATACGCACTTCGCTCATTCCGTTTATTATAAAAAGTCAGATTCAGTTGGGAAAACTCATTGAATTGGTTACTGTTCTCAACAATTTGAGTGACCCCTATTTCAAATTTCTTATCGGAAAAAACATATTTTTCGGGGTTCCAGAACTGCGAAAAAGCGTCGGTAGAAGTTGCTGCCCCGATATCGGCCTGCCCGGCAGCCCTTGCGTCGGTGGCGATACTTAGATAAGCATCTCTGACCGTGGTTACGTTATTTTGTTGCGCGGTAAGGTGGAATAGCGTTAAAAAAGCGAATAGCACGAATGGCCCGTTAATCAAAACTTGATGTATTAGAACAACAGAAAAAGCTCCGTATGCCTACCCTTATAACAGAGAAATCTACGATAACTTATTCTTGACTAATGTTTAATTTTGGCTCTATGTTGAATAGGGTGGGTGAATAACTTCAAATCGGATTATTTTATATGCGATATTCCCAATTATTCTCTGTGTGGCTCTGCGAATTCTTCGTGCAACTCTGTGGTATAACTGTTGCACAGAGTTTCACGGATATAATTTATATTTAGAGGTCAGTATTTAAATACCTAACTTAGTATTCAATAAAAATAGGGTTTATATGGATATTTTCAAGGGTCAAAAC
>ENA-ORXU01002049-ORXU01002049.1-marine-metagenome-genome-assembly--contig:-NODE-2049-length-14505-cov-3.357707_pt1 | contig 14505 bp, 33 predicted proteins | sample MGYA00237869_ERZ511484 | MGnify/ENA metagenome assembly ERZ511484
TAATACCTTTTTTATTATTGGTATCTTGTTTTTTACCCCTAAGTAATATATCTCTTCTTACCTTTCTGTTTGGTAATTGATTAGATTGATATCCTTCAGGTGTAAGGGGATTAGTTAAAATCCCCTTTTCATCATACTGTTTTACATAAGGTTGATTCATCTGTTTTTGTGTTTTAATCTAAAAAATCAATGTTTCTATATTTATAACTAAAGAAATAAATAAGAGAAATAACAATTGAATAAATAGATAGTATAATTTCTAATATACTCATGATCTAACTATTTAAGTAATAAAACTATGTTCCTACTAAAAGGAATAGGATTCTTAGTATTATGTGTTTTTACACATTCTACTTTTTTATCTATATAAGGTGTTTTCATCCACTCATCAAAAGATGGTAAATCTATTTCATTACAAAAGTTTTTTTTTGGTTCATCCCACCATTTTTCTCTTTTATTATTCATAGGTTTACTTTTTTTAAGAAAATTTAAAGAATCAGATGTTCCTGTTATACCACATACATAATTATCTTCAATATGTGTTTCATAAATTCTTATAGCTTTACTAGAAGTTTTATATACTGTATAAATAGGAATACCTAATTTAATTGCTTTTTTTAACTCTTTTCTACATCCAGGTGGTAAACTTTGAATATAATAACTCCATTTTAATCCAGGAGATATCATAATAAAACAATCTGAGTTAGGTAAAATATTTTCCTGATATGGAGATTCTCTATCCCAATATATTGGCTCTACATTTTTGCTAAAACTACATTCAACAACACTAGCCACATCCATTAAAGTGTCCCAAGGCATAGCTATGTGACACGATATATACGCTGAAAAATTCATTAGTCTTCAGTTTCTTCAGATTCTACAAACATAGCATTGTATGTTTCTAATTTAGATTCATACTGTGCTTTAAGTAAATCTTTTTCAAATTCTTTTTCAATAATAGCAACAAATCTAGATTCACAATCTTCTTTGGTCATTTTCTTTTGACCTCTATTAAGATTAGTATCTAATGAAAAATCTTTTAGATCAAAAATTTCATCATCTAATTTATCTATTTGATTCTTCAAAGGAAGAATTACAGAATTATATAAAGAGGTTTTAATACGCTCTGCATATTGTTCTGCTCTTTCTACTACTGATTTGTTTGTTTTTAATAAATCTAATGCTGTTTTACTCATAGTTTCTAATATTTAATATGTTATTACTTAATTACCATTTATAAATTCCACCTCTTTTTAGAAATTTCTCTCTGTTTAAAGATATTTGTGATAGACAATGATCTACTGTATGATTATATAAAGTATCAGATTTCTTATTATCTGAACCCCAATTCTCATAAAATCTTCCTAATGGATCTATTAATAAATAAGAAGCAGACATTAAATTGTTATCTTCAACAACCATTGCTTTGTGTGCATTATTTAAAACATATCCACTAAAGTTACTAGATTTAATTTTATTAAATTGATCTTCATTCTGTCCTTCTACATGTAAAGTATCAAATACTTTCCATCTAGTAGTACCAGACCACTCAATAAAATTATGCATATCATCTTCATACTCATTAAACCTATTAACAACTGTGTTAATTTTAAGCTTATATTGATATTTGTTGATTAAATTAATAAGACCATAATAATCTATAACTAAACCTTTGCTAGTTCTTCCTATTAAATCATTTATTTGAGGATTAATACTATCTATAGATATACCAATCCAATCTAACCATAATCTCATCTTTTGTAACCATTTATCTGTAATTAAAGAACCATTAGTTATAATAGAAGTAGTTAAACCTATTTTCTTAGCGAATATAATAAGTTTATCTAAATCTTTATATAACATGGGTTCTCCTCCAGCAAATGTTACTTTCTCTAGCCCTGCGAACTTAAGTTTTGTAAGTATGAGTTGTGCATGTTCTAATGGTAGTTGTTTACCAACACCAAAAGAGTTATAAGTAGCATAACAAAACTTACAAGACATATTACAGGGCTTAACTAAGTGAAATGATACTGTTTCAAACATTTTAAAACAAATTCATGATTTCTTTAATAGCAAACCATTCAGGTGCTATAATCATTTGAATACCTGTAGAAGTTACAAAAAAAGCTGTTATAACAGATATTATCCCAATTATTCCAGAGATTACCATAGCCCCTATTCTAACATCTTCTCCATTTTTATTATCACTCTTTTGATATGAATCTAATGTTTTATAAAAAAACCACACACAAAATATAGAAAAAAATATGGGTAATAATCTTGTAATTCCTTTAGCTACTTGTAGTTTAACAACTACTGCAAATGCATCTTCAGCCATTGGTGTAACATTAGTTACAGCTTTTTCAAATCCTTCTATAACTTTTTCACCATATTTATCAATAATACGTTCTGTTTCAGTAATACTAGGTATTGAATCATTTTGTGAGTGTGTTATTACTGAAAATAACATACATAATACTATAATTATTTTATTCATCTTTTATAGTTTTTAGATCTGTTTCTCTTGTTACTTCTTTATGACTTACTTCTAATAGTGCTTTATAATCAATATGAGGATTAAATGGAATTGTTCCATCTACTTTAAATCCTTCCATGATTTCATGCTCTACAGTTTGTTTAAAAGCTACATAAGCTGTTTTAACAACTTCATCTTCAGTCATATGAGAAGATAAATAGTGTTTCCTACCTTTCCAGGTTTCTTCTCTACCTGTTTTATTACAAACAGATACATATTCAATTTGAAGAAATAATCTTTTTCCATATTTTACATCTTCTCTTACTAAAATAGTAAAAGATTTCTCTAAACAACTTACTGTTATTCTGTTAATTAGAAATTGTACATCTAAAATATCCACTATAACTCTAATTGAGTTAAATTAATAGATAAACCAAGAGATATAGTATGTAATCTTAAATCATTACGTATATATTCATAATTAGCAGATATATGTACATTGTCAAATATTTGATAATATGAAGATACACCAAACACAGGTTTATAAAAATATGTTATACCTATACTAGGATTAATAGAATATTTTTGTGTCTGTATCACAGCAAAATTAGCATTAAATGTTCCTGTTGTAAGCTCTTTATTTCTTACAAAATTACCATCAAATGATAATCTATCTGTAGCAAATACTTCCATTCCTATTACACCTGTAAATGTTTCATTTTGAGGATTTGTTCCTAGATGTATATTAGCAAATACTAATTGTGCTGATGTTAAAGAAGGTATTAAAAATAGTAATATTAAAATTATACGTTTCATAATAGATTATTTTAAGATTAGAAAAACTCTCACAAGGTTGCACCTTGTTATACCAGCTTGTGCTTTGCTTTATTTCAAACTTGCTCACTGTTAATGTATATCCTTACGCAATTGGATGAGAGTTTATATTAATTGATTTATTTACAATCTTATATCAAATATATAACATATAATAGTTATAATTACAATTGTTACAAGAAAGCTTGTTCCATACACCCAATTAGGTGTGTTAAATTCTGATTTAATTTTGCTCATAATAGTAGGATTTAATTGTTTTGTTAGCACCATCTATAACCTATATTAAGGTATTAGTATTATAAATGGTCACAAGATAATTCTACCCTTTCGTTTGTTACATAGACACCTTATTAATGGGTCAGCATTATTATCTTTTGCTGTGAACTTCTAAGTGTAATAAGTTAATAAATATGTTGCCACAACTTGTGCTAAACTAATACTTATACTTTATATTCCAACATATCACAATACAGTTGGTACACTTGATAGATTTAATATGTAGCATTTAAAGAGTGTTAATGACTAACAGCTTCTCCTTCCAATGCTGTATATCTACAATTTATATTCTATCTTTCTTTAGTGTGTATAATATTTCCAATATACTTTAATCACAAAGTTTCAAGGTTTAACTTTTATTTATATTAATAACCAGCATCTCTTAGTTTTTCTGCTAGTAATTCGTATTGTCTAAGTTGATATAAATTTTTATGATACATTACTTTTAAATCAATATTATGGGCTTCTATAATTTCTTCTACTTCTTTAATAGAAGGTATTTCAAAAGAAAAAGAATTTTTAATTTTATTTAATTCTTCTATAAAAGAACATATTTGATTACATCTTAGAAAATCAATTGCATTTTCAAAATTATATAATTCATTATAACGTATACCATGATTTATTTTAATTAATCTATCCTCTCTATATCCAATTTCTTTAGGAGTAAAAGATTCTCCCATTAATTGACAAAGAGTATTAGTTGCTGCACAACCATAACAAGTTCGTTTTATTGTAATTAAATCAAATAGTATATTTTTTTCTTTTACCATTCCAAATGAATTCATATCTATTTTAACCCATTCTTTTCTTACACCATCTACCATAGCTTGTATGATATCTGATACTGAATTAAGTTTACTAAATATGTTTTCTTGTGTTATATTTGTTTCCATAGTTATCTTATATTTATTAATAGTTTAATTTAAATAACATACCTTACCACCATAGTATGTCTTATATCATTTACGTGGAACCACAAAGGGCTGATAACAATTAATCTTCTTGACATATTGTATAATGTAAACCATTAGTACAAGCTGCATGATGTATTATTTGTACATCTGATTCAATAGCATTAAAATTACTAGATGCTAAAATATATTCACATCCTCCAATAATTCTAAGACTTGTATGATATACATCTCTGTATGAATTATCTTTTACTTTAGTAGTATTACTACAGGTAATTAAAGCAAATACTATTATTAATATAACTAGTATAAATAAATATCCTTTTTTCATAATTTAATTATTTTAGCTATTTATGACCTATTATCCATAATACATTAATAACTATGATAGTTAATAAGAGATAAATAAGGTATATCATGATTTTATGTAGTTTCTTTTGTTTACTTAAAAATGATTGTACTAATGTAAGTATAGCAATTGCTAATATTAGTACTATGTTTAATTGTTGTATTTGTTCCATTACTTAGACCATTTGATATCTTTATCTATTAATAGATTAGATAGTTGTAATATAAAATTAAAGTATGTTTGTTTTTCCATAATCCATATTGTATTTTTAAATGTTAATTTAATTTCATTTTATCTAAGTATATATCTGATTTAATTAACAATAGAGTTTGTTCTACTGTTAATTCAAAAAGAAATATATAGTCTATATCTCTACATGCTTCACACCATCTAGTATCTATTTCTTTGAGTATATATGGTTTATATAAATCATAAGATAGAACTTCATGTTTTTGGTATTTACCATTGTGAGTAAATTCTATTATAGAGTTACCATAATATGTATTTACAAATTGTACGTTTTTCATAATTTGGCTATATTATAGTATACTTATGAATATTAGTGTTGTTTGTGAGGTGTGAAATATTTTTAATACTATCTGAACGTCACATCTAAACACAAATAAAATAAATAAAAAACAAAATAAAAACCCATAGAACACCAATGAATACAGTAGTTTACAGATTGAACACTAATTGAACACCATTTTTATATTAAATAAGGTAACATAGTCACCCATTAATGCAGCTTGGAAAAAATATTAGGAGAAAGAGTGTTAACCCTTCCTCCCAATACTTACAACTTAGGCATTGTGTTTCATCACAAGGCTAGTCTAGAGGATTATCCTCCAGTCTTTTGAGCCTCAAGTGCCTCTTTAGTTGCCTCATCTACCTCAGCAGGAGTCTCATCAATCCAAACATCTGCAGGTGCATTAGCATCAGCAATATATTCAAACTGTAAAAAAACCTCTTTACCATTCTTGAAGATAACTTCTTGAGTGCTAGGGTTAATTTTAGGAGACTGTCCTTCATAAAAAGGAGAGAAACTTTCCTGCTTTTGGATTAAACCTGGCATAGCTTGCCCAGCTTTTAATCCTAAAGACTGTAATTCAGCATAATTACCTCCAACAAATGCAGTTCTTTTGTTTTTATTCAGATAACCACCAGACATAGATACACTCTCAGAATCTAATCTAAGAGTACCAAATTCAGGCTTATTAACATTTTGTGTGATTACATCACCAGTTGTAGGATGTGCTACTACTTTAACATTACTCATAATAATACAGATTTAATAAAGATTATAACACCAATTAGACCATCTAATAAGTGCAAAAATAAGTGAGGGTATATAGTGGGAGGAATAAATAAAAAAATATAAAAAAATAAAAAGAGAGATTAAAAATCTCTCCTTTTTATATTTGGGTAATCAGTTGGTTGTACTCTAACCATTACATCACCACAACATACAATAAACATGTTATTGTTTTTAACTTCATTAAAATTACTAGTTTGTTTAAGGTCATGTTGTTCAGCATAATATATTCCATCATAATAACTAAATGATGCTGTATGCATATTTGTATCAACACATCTAGTAATTTCCTTGGGTAATATTTCTTCTCCTATCATTGTATACCAGTTCTTTCAAACTCTTCTACTTCAGTATAATCAGGAGAAAGAACTAAAGTTTCTAATCCTTCTTCTTTCATATCTTTAATAGCTTGTCTTCCTGCTTTTTTTTCTAATGTGTTCATAGTTATTCTTATTATAAGGTTAATTAAAAGGGGTTATACAACCCCTTGTTTTTGTAGTCTTTTATAAATCACTATAGCTGCAGCCCTATTAGAAGCATATATAGTCTTGTACTTATTAATTACGAACTTTTGCATAATGTTGTTTTTATAGGTTATCAAATATAAGTGAGGGTATTAAGGCGTATTATCTATATAACAGTTGTTACAATACTCTAGTATCAAATGTCTTACAAATACATATAATCCTACTACACTAGATAAGATTAAGATAGCCTTAGCTAGACTAGAACCTGTTAGAAGTAAGAATACACTAGACCAGATGATACAAGCTAAGATAAATAAATAAGGAAGTGATTTCATGGCTGAATTGTTTTAAGGTTATCAAAAATAGGTGGGGGTATTTGGGATCTAAAATAAGTGGGGGTACTTAGTCTAGGGTCATTCACATAAACATAATTTTCCCAAAAAATAAAATTTCAAAAATTTTTTTTATATAATTTTTTTACACAAAAAACCCCAGAAAATTAATTCCAGGGTTATTCCAAAACATACACTTAGATTGTTATTTTATTTTTTCTCATGTCAGATGATCTTACAAAAGGTACTCTCCTCTCTTATAAACACACCTCACCCAAAAACCTACAGGTTTTCAAGTTTCATTACACTCTCGTGCAATTTCATTGAACATGACAAAGTTACTAGTATTTTTTGACATATGCAAATTTTTAAAGATATTTAACATTCTACATATCTAGTAGATTAATATTAATATTAAATAATTTAAATAAAAATTTGTATAGTTAAAATAAGTTTTATATCTTTGTAGAATGGAAAACTTAATAGAATTTGAATGTGTTGCATTTTTAAATAATGAGAGTGCACAAAAGGAAAAACAAAAGTATGAAGAATTGGGAATAGATATTCCTGAAGAAGATACTAGTAATATAGATGAAAGGATTGTTAAATATTGTTTTGACCCTACTCATATTGTAGAAGCTAAACAAACTTTTATTAGATATAAAGGAGAATGGGTAGATGCTGTTATTGCAATGTATTTAATGAATGGTAAATTGCCTAATGAAACACCTTTTTTATTAACTACGTATAAAGAATTTAAAGAAAGAATAGATGAACATAATAAAAAAAGTTTTAAAATTGGGCAAGGAAGATTATTATAAGAAACATTTGCTTATAATTAATCATATATTACCTGTACAAATGACACCTAAGCAAGCAGAAGTCTTAGCTGCATTTATGTCTCTAGAAGGAGATTTAGCTAATGATCCTTTTTCTACTACAGGTAGAAAGATTGTTAGAAATAAATTAAATATTTCTGCTGGTGGATTAGGAAATTATTTAGACCAATTAAAAAAGAAAAAATTTATTATAGAAGAGGGGGATAAATTAAAGATTTTTCCTATACTTAGACCAGATCAAGATGTACAAGGATATCAATTTAAACTAGAAGTAAATGAGTTATAAGATTATAGAAAATGGTTTATGGAAAGATGTTTTAATTTCAAATGAACATATTACAAGAGATATGATTAAAGAAGCTGGATATCTTCCTAGATATATAGTAGGTATAGATTCTTATGATATTAATCAAACTTCTTTAGAAAATTTTTATATAAGTACACGATGATAATAACAGAAAATGGACTTTGGATAACAGAAGAAAAAAATAGTGTGTTTGATTTACAAGCTATAGAAAAGCAAATTCAAGATATTATAAAAAAACGTGAATTTGAAGAAAGAGAAATTACATTTTACACAAATGGAGAAGGAGTAAGACAATTTGAAGAAGCTATTACTAGAGAACATAGTAATCAATATGAAAGATTGTGGGCAGAAGTAGCTAATGAAGATATTATTCCTGCAACACAAGAATTTGATGTACATGTACATGATTCATATGAAGTAGTAGAAGAAATGTCTTTAAAAGATGTTTATCATAACCAATTACAAAATGGAGATATTACTACTCTAGAATATTTAGATAAAATTAGTGATTTATGAGAGTAGTAGAAAATGGGTTATGGAAGATCAGACATAGTGTACATGATTTTGATATGACAAATTTAAATAATGTAGATATTAAGGATTGGTTAGAAGAAACCAGTAAAGTAAAACTATTTAATGAAAATCTTATAATAGGAAAACCAAGAAGAATAGGACAAACTTTTAATATAGCTTTATGGCTAAAACATATGCAAGAATCAGAAATAATTTTTAACAATACATATGCAAGTAATTGAAAATGGATTATGGAAAGGACAGATATTAGTTTATGATATAGCTAGTGTACCACAAGGAATAGATATAGAACAAATAATGTATATGTATAAACAACATGGAGTTGTTATATATGATAGTTTTTCTACTAGTAGTCAAACTGTTAATGCTCCTTACATATTTGGTAATACAGAAAATATAGAAATACAAGATGCAAATATTTAAACACACACACCCAAAAGATTTATTAGCTAGATTATTTATCTTAGAATATATGAGAGAAATAGGAGCTAAAGTCTTATATGAAAAAGCAAATAAATATCAACAGAAAGATATGTTTTATAAATTTACAGCAGAAGATGATTCTGAAACTGTAGATTTAAATTATGAATTCTGTTTATTTATGGCTACATTACATCAATTAGAAAATTTTCTTAAATTATTTTTAGAAGAAATAGAAAAGATTGATGAAGGTAGAAAAGTAATTTATAAGAAAATAGAAGAAGATAGACAGCAAGAAGAAGTAATGCAACCAGTAAATATTAACATAATGGATTTAGCTAATACAGAAATTAATAAATCTAAAGATAAAAGTATTATTGTTTAATGGATAATAATAGAACAAATATAGAAGAGTACTATGAAACTGTAAAAGATATGTATGATGTAGATTTTACAGAGTTTAATATTATATGTAGAACTCCTTTTAAATTTGTTAAAAGAATAATGAATTCTGGAGTATTAAAAGATATTAGATTAAAATATTTTGGGGTATTTAAAGTAGCTCCTAGTAGAGTTAGTTATTCTAAAAAAAGAATAAAAGAAAACTTAAAAAAAGGTGTTATATCTCAAGAAAAATATGATAAGAAAATGGAAATATTAAATAATTATGTTAGAGAAAATTAATAAAAAAGTACAAGATATTTTATCTTTTATACAAGGAAATTTGAGATATAAGTTATTTTATAGTAAATTTGCATTTTTAATACCTCAACATATTAAAGAGCAGATTGAGTATAGGATAAGTATAATGGATAGAAAGTGTTATGAAGATGGACAATGTAAGATATGTGGCTGCACAACTACCGCATTACAAATGGCAAATAAATCGTGTCCGAAACCGTGTTATCCTAAGCTTATGAATGTGGATGTTTGGAAAACTTATCAATCAGGACAATTAACATTAAATGGATTTAATTATGGCGTGGGAAAAAACAAGGATTGATTTAGGAAAGGTTAAAGTAGGAAAAAGTGTTTCTTTTATATATAAGTATATAGGAATACAACCTATTGTAGATATTAAACCTGGATGTGCTGGTTGTACTAAAATAGTTTCTTTTAAAGATGATATATTAAAAATTACATATACAGCAGGAGCTATTTCTAAACATTTAGCACAAAATAGAGAACATAATAGAAATAATGTTATATTTATAACATATGATAATGGAGATATAGAAACTCTTAATTTTTCATCTAAAGTATATAAATAATGAGACTAACTAAAAACTTTTATAAAATAGAATTTGAAAGTAGAGATGGAGCACCTATGCCTTATTATGTATTTCAAAATATAAAAAAACTTGCAAAGAATCTACAAGTATTAAGAGATTATATAGGTAGACCTATACATATTAATTCTGCTTATAGAAGTCCTCAGCATAATAAAAATATAGGGGGAGTTAAAAATTCTAAACATGTTTTAGGAAAAGCTGCAGATATTTCAGTGAAAAATATGTCACCTAGAGAACTAGCTCATATTATAATGTTTTTAATAGATTCTAGAAAGATGACAAAAGGTGGAATAGGATTATACAATGGTTTTGTACACTATGATATTAGAGGATATAAAGCTAGATGGGATTATTCTAATAAATATGATTTTTAATGTATACAATAAACACAGAGAAACCCCATATAGATAAAAAAGAATATATAGGAGAGTTTAAAGGAAGAATTATAATTCTTTCTGAAAAAGATTTAAAAAACATAGGTTTTATTTTATGTGGGCAAAAAGTAGATATTTTTATAGTTCCAAGAAAATTAACAGAAAGAGAAAAAAGATATTTAGATATATGTTTAATAGAAAGTAAAATAAATAAAATTATTGTAATATAATGGCATTTTTATTTGTAGTAGAAAACAACATAGCAAAACCTAATACTGAAGTATTACTCACATCTCCTTTTAAAGAGATATGGGATAGGGATTATACAGAAGATAAAGAACAAGCAACTAAAGAGTTTACTTTTATAGAGTTTATGTCTTCTAAAAAGAAAACTAATCCTTATGCAGGGTATGATGATCAGATGAGGTTTGAAAGACTTAAAGAATTATTATTTGATGAGTCATGGGAAATGGATGAGCTTATAGAAAGTGCTCTAATTAAAATTAAAGATTTTCAAGAAGAAGCATCAGAGACTTATCAATATTATTTATCTGCAAGAATAGCAGCAGAAAAAATGAGAGGGTTTTTTAGAGATTTTAGTTTCTCTGATGTTAATGAGAGAACAGGAAATCCTTTGTATAAGCCTTCAGATATTACTAGAGCTTTAAATGATACAGATAAAGTATTACAAAATTTAAACTCTATGAAAGAGAAAGTAGAACAAGAATTATTTGAACAAACAAAAACTAGAGGGAATAAAGAAATTAATCCCTTTGAAACATAATGAACATGGAAACAGAAAATAAACATCTTAGAATGAGAGTAATGGAATTATCTTTAAATCTTTGTAGAGAAGAAAATAAAGGAGAAATTACAACAGAAAAAGTATTAAAAACATTCTCTGCACTTAATAGTGCAATTGATGAAAATGCATTAATATAATGATAGTATTACCAAAAGGAGCAGTAGCTGTAAAAATTGATAAACCAAAAGAAAGTATAATTATAGGAGTAGAACCAGAGCCTGTAGATATAGGAGAAATTGTATATACTTCTGAAGAATTAAATAAGTATCAAACTTGTAAGATTAAGTTTAGACATACTTATGCAGAACCTGTAAATATTGAAGGAAAAGAATTTTTATATTTAAGAGATTTAGAATCTAGTATGTATTATATTATAGCAGATTAATGATTAGAGACAATAATGGTAAATGGATAGATTCTTCTGTATTTACACAAGAAGCAATTAAATTCCAGAAAAATGGTTATTATACATCTGCTCCTATGGGTACACCAGATTGGTTTACTTATTGGGAAGAACAACTTCATAGATGTACTTATGGATATAGAGTTGGAGATTGTAAGATAACTGGACACCATTATATGTATTTGAATTTTACACAGATTCAAATAGTAGAAACAATAGAAGGATCTAAGGCATCAAGAAAAATTACTCAAAACCCAGATTTCTGGGATGGAGATTATGATTATTTCTGGTCTTTAGAGATAGCAAAAAATGGATTGTTTGGTAAGAATTCACAAGCTAGAGATTTTTCAACAGATCAGGAAGCTAAAGATTTTATATTTTACCAAGAACAATTAGAACAAATAGAAAATGAACACAATGTTAATCATCCTGAATATGTTAAGGTAAAAAAATTAAGGGATGAATTAACATCTAATGTATTATATAAAAGAATTATTTTAAGAGTAAAACCTCATCCAGATTATTTAAATGGAGGTTATCACTTGATAGTAGGAAAGTCAAGAAGAAAAGGTTACTCTTATAAGAATGGTGCAATTTGTGCTAATGTGTATAATACAGTAAGAAAAGCAGAAGTCATTATAGGGGCTCATGAGAAGAAATTCCTTTACCCTAAAGGTACTATGGGTATGGCTTCTGATTATCTTAATTTTTTAAATGAGCACACTGGATGGGCTAAATCTAGAGATGAAGTAGATAAACAAGATCACAAAAAAGCTTCTTATATTACTAATGTAAATGGTAGAAAAACTATAGGAGGTTATAAATCTGAAATATTTGCTTTATCTTTTAAAGATAATCCAGATGCTGCAAGGGGTAAATCTGCTACTATAATGTTACTAGAGGAAGCAGGTGCATTCCCTAACTTAAAAGATGCATTTGCAGCAATCTTACCAGCACTTACTGCAGGTTCTTATATTACTGGACAAGTTATTATATTTGGTACAGGTGGTGATATGGAAAAAGGAACTGTAGATTATGCTGATATGTTTTATAATCCTGAAATATATGGTATTTTACCTTTTATAAATATTTGGGATGAAAATGCAGAAAATTCTACTTGTGGATTTTTCCATCCAGTAACATGGAATATGGAAGGTTATTATGATAAACAAGGAAATTCAGATGTAGAAGGAGCAACAAAGTTTGAACATAAAAGAAGAAAAAATATTTTAGAGAAATCTGCTTCTTCTTCTACTTTACAAAAGCATGTTCAAGAGTTTCCTTTTTCTCCTTCAGAAGCTTTTCTTACAGTTTCTACAAATAACTTTCCTGTAATAGAATTAAGAAATCAGCTTAATAAAGTTATACATGAGAAATTACAGCTAAAGAAAGGAACTCCTGTTTATCTAGAGAGAAAAAATGGAAATTTAACTGCAAAACCAGATTTAAAAAATAAATTAGAACCTGTTATACATTATAAACCTAAGATAGATGATATATCTGGATGTCCTTTAATTTATGAATATCCAGTAGATGATCCTCCAAAAGGATTATATAAAATAGGTTATGACCCTTATAGGCAAGATTTATCTGAAGGTGTATCATTAGCTGCTATATATGTTTATAAAGCTACGCATACTTTAGCTTACAAGAAAAATGAAATAGTAGCAGAGTATGTAGGTAGACCTTCTGAAGCAGATGATGTAAACAGATATGGTTCTTATTTAGCAGAATTATATAATGCAGAAATAATGCATGAAAATGAAGTTACTCATGTTAAAAACTATTTTAGGAGATATAGATTACTACATCAATTAGCAGTACAACCAGATGCTGTAATATCTAAAAATATTAAAAATTCTAGTGTAGCTAGAATATATGGTATTCATATGAATGACCAATTAAAAGATGCTGGAGAAAAGTACATTAAAGATTGGTTATTACAAATTAGAGATCATGATGAAAATGGAAATCCAATATTAAATTTGGAAACTATTTATTCTGTTGGTCTATTAGAAGAACTTATACAATATAATAGGAAAGGTAACTTTGATAGGGTTATGGCATTTATGATGTGTATGTTTCAATTACAAGAAGATGAGTTAGGAAAGGAATATGGCAAAGAAAAAAATACTAAGATTAAAGACATCATTGCTATGATGGATAAAATAAATAAAAAATAAAATGTCAGATAAAGTTTTACAAAACAAACAAAGACTAACTAGAGCTCAAAAAAATGCAGGAGATAAACTATATTTTAGAGAACAGTTAGATAACCTAGATAAATTGTCTTTTAATAATTCTAATATATTTAGTTTTAATGGACAAAGTACAGAAATATCTTCTTATAGAAAAATGAAGGTTAACTATGATCTTTTTAATAATATTATAGATAAAAAAGATTTTGAACATGTATGTGCACCTTTTGGTGCAGAAGTAGGAGAACTACCTGCAGAGTTTAGTAATAAAGATATTATATCTGGTAAGATTAAAGCTCTTATTGGAATGGAAATGAAAAGACCTTTTTCTTGGAAAGTAGCTGCAATTAATGAAGATTCTACTACTAGA
>ENA-ORXU01002050-ORXU01002050.1-marine-metagenome-genome-assembly--contig:-NODE-2050-length-14488-cov-3.880230_pt1 | contig 14488 bp, 16 predicted proteins | sample MGYA00237869_ERZ511484 | MGnify/ENA metagenome assembly ERZ511484
ACGCACAGTCTTTGCGTCGCCCTTCACAATAAGTAGTAGCTTGACAGCCTCATCCTGACACGTAGTAGTGGCCCATCTTCTCCTGCGACCTGTTAATGGCTTTCCGCATCCGCATGCACATCGCCTATCCGTATTAATGGGAAACAGGTGGCGTAATCCCAGACCTCTCTGGTAGCGAGAGTATGGGTCAAGCTTGTAAGTTATTCCTGACATCACAGTACAAATAAATGGTCTAGTTCTCTTATAACATACACGTGATCACGTGTATGTTATACATATATACTTATCAACAGTGGTTTACGTAGCTAAGGCGACAGATGTAATCAATTTGATCACACGTATAGCAAGATTTGATTATAAGAGTGAGAGCTCTACCTTTGTGACATCAAGGTTTTACACATCTCGTTGTATTAGCTCATCAGAGCATCGAAGAAGCCAGCTGCGCTAACAGCTGGTTTTTTCATGGTACATCCTCAAAAGATCACTCCACCTCCATCACCGTACACGATGCTATCAGGACCGGCATCATCCTCGTCATAGCCAGTCTCAGTAGCCCACGCGGTGAAGTGCTCGGCGTGCAGAGCTAGATGATTCTGTATGTCTGCAGCATAGTGGTCGCTGTCTTGTAGGCACTTTGCCTGCAGTGCCTCTATCGCTTTCCAGTGGTACTGATTGTCTAGGTTTTTACGAGCGCGCATACCGTCCGTGGTGCTTACGACCTTGAAGCCTGAGCCATCCATGACAATAGCTAGGCGCGGTATGGCTTGATAGAGCGCGAGATTCATCACATACTTGCGCGATAGATCTAAGAGCTCCTGATCTAGGTGGCTATCTGGTGACAAGTTAGCTATCATCGCATCATACTGATCGCTACAGATGAGCCGCACTAGCTGACGTGCTTCTATCTCTCGCAGGTAGGGCAGCAGCGCCACGTAGGCTTTACGCGATCGCTGATTATTCACGAGGCCTGCTATCTGTCCAGAATTAGTAAACAAGTCAGAGCGCTGCTCTCCATATTCGTCACTATCTGTCCATGGATCTGTAAAGGTGTCATCCGTATGCGCCTCCATCTTACCGAGTAGGCTATCGATCGCTGTATCTGCTGCCTGACATACGCTCTGTCTCAGCTGCAGTGTGGCCCACTGGCTCGGTGCATAGGCAGTGTTGTCACTGCTGCGGTGCGTCTTGAGTCCGCGATCTGTGACACGGATGCTGTTCATAGGTGTAAACAGGTAGATGGTGTAGTGCGCTAGTGCGGTGCGGAGCTTCTCTCGTAGGCTTAGCGGCAACTCTGCAGCGCCATCCTCTACTGCACAGAGTGCATCATACATGGCTTGGCCTATCAGTGGGACGACATATGTCTCGGCGGCTTGCTGTATGCTCGGCAGGATGTTATCCCAGTCTGTCTCACCTTCGATCTGGCTGTAGTACTTGCGGAAGTTGGTGTCTTTGATTCGAGTATTCTTAGGATCTGGAGTGACTATGTACGGGATATTCATGTTGGATACTTTTGCACGAAAGTGCTCAGAGAATCATCCCAGCAGCTAGGACGCTATGGGCAAACACATGGCAAGCTGCGATCTCGGAAATCAAGCACATCTGAAAAAACAGCATTCCACGAAATCCGCCGATAAATAGCTGGTAATCAATCTGTAAAGCCACGAGCTAGTAGACTAAAATATGAAAACTACTCGCAGGTGTGGTCGCGCGGTTTACGCTTTTTGCAAGTTGCACAGTCAGCAAATTGATATTATATGCATAGGCTCTATGGATCTGGGAGCATCTCTGCCTCTATGGCAGGTGCAGCTCGATGATCTGGGGATCGTAGTCGGGCAGGAGCTGGTGCTGCTCATAGATCTGCGCCCACATGGCTATGCGATCCCTACGTAGTCGCATCATCAGACCGATGTCGCTACCTCGCTCGATGTAGCTCAGCCGCATGGCTGCACGTGGTCGACGCACTAGTATGATGGTGGCTGGCCTGGCGCCTGACTCTAGCAGTAGCCTATGACATAGCGTACCCTCCACCACTCGTGTCTCACCTGTGCGCGCATAGACTGCAGCTATACCGCTGGACCTGTACACTGCGAGCAGGTCATCTGTGTGTGTGATGCTATCGCTCAGCTGTAGAGCTGTGGTGGTCTTGCCACTTGCAGGGTCGCCTAGTATATACGTCTGATGACGCACATGATCACGCACCTCATCGATGCAGCGTGCAAGGATAGGCAGAGGCATCTACCCTACGAGCTTGATACCTGAGTAGTCTGGCGTGGTGCTAAGGATCTTCCAGCCGTGCTTCCTCTCTATGTAGTAGTCGATGGTATCTGTGAAGTGTGGCGCGTGCTCCTGAGCATACTCACGATCCTTCTCGTTTCTTTTGTCCTTCTTAAAGTCTGGTGTGATACCTGTGCGCTTGATCGCGATGTCTACATCACTGCATCGCTCAGCGTGCAGTCTGATCTTGGGTAAGCCATAGGTGCGCTCAGAGAACACCTCAGACATCAACTGCTGGCGAGCCTCATGGCTGGTAGTACGTCCGCTGTCCGCCTTAATCTCTACATCCCAGCCGCGCGCCTCTAGGTACTTAGCCATCCGCTCGTACATAGTAGCACTACTGTCAGCTCTGGCATCATGACCTCGTGGCTCACCCCATATGCGCACGTACTTCTTGCGATGTCCGGCGTACTTACTGATGAATAGATCCATCAGGTCAAATATGGTTTTGGGCGGCTTGACATAGATTGCATCTATACACCGCTCTATACCCTGATGCTCCTGCCAGATGGTACCACAGCTGAACCATCCACCGAAATCTACAGATAGCTCTAGCAGATCATTACTCCTGACCTTCTTCACAGTCTTGGCTTGGATACCTCTGGACGTGTCATTGTAGATGTACTCATCTTCATACAGATGGACATCGGAGTCGTAGGTGTTGTAGAATTGATCTGGGATATCATCGAGCAGCACGTTCATGATCTCTGTCTGGAACGCGAGGTATGTGAGGATGCTGCGCTGGTTATCTATCCAGGCTTGTCCTAGGACCTTGATGTTATCCAGAGCTGTAGTCTCGAGGTACATGAACTTCTCTGGCTGCGCTATCGCTTTGTCAGCATACTTGAGGATCCATCTACCTGCAGCCTTGCGAGGCATGGAGGTAAAGAAGCACACGCGGTGCAGTAGATTTCCTACCGCTTGACGCCAGCGGACTTCATTGTCCCGGATAGATGGCATGAGCACATTGTGAAAGTCCTTCTCCTTGACTAGGCAGGCCTCATCTATGTTGCCACCGTCATAGCTACCACCGCGCTGCAGATCAGCGCGATCCATACTCATAAACTCTATGTACGATCCTACATTGAATGATATGACATTTTTATAGGAGTAAACAGGAACTACTGGCTTGCGGAAGTGACGCGGCGGTCGCTTACCTACTACATAGTGATAGCCTCGGCGCAGGCCCCACTCATGCCACTTCTTCTCGATGGCTGGTAGTGTCTTGCTCAGTATCTGGCCATATGTGGAGCTGGCAAAGAATGTACGGCTACCAGGCATACGCTTCACCGCGTCATAGCAGGTGTGGCTCATGGTGGTGGTCTTACCTGCACCACGGCCACCTTGCATGACCTTGTACATCTGCTGGCCTTGCAGAAACTCTACTTGCTTGTCATTAAAGTAGCTGTACTTCTTGCTAACTGGTAACATCGACTTTATTCGACTACTCCTCTTCATCTGTAATCTCTTGAAATTGCGTCAGCGCTCGCTCGTCAGATGTGATGTAGACGTCAGGTAGCTCCAGCGGCATACCATGATCATCTACCTTTTCTCGCGGTGGTAGATTGCGTTGAGCATCTCCAAGTGCCAGTCTCGCCTCTCTGTAATCTCCCTCTTCAAGAGTCAGGTCGTAGAGTTGGTAATATCTCTTCTGTATTTCCATGCGCTGCCACTCGGCATTCCCGGCAGCCACCTCACCAAATAAGCCCTCTATATCGTGATAGAGATTGTACAGCATTGACTTCTTGTACTTATCCTTAAACACTTCCCTGAGTAGCTTGATAGCATCTTCCTGGTCTCGCGCCTGATCTATGACCAGAAAAGCTCGGCGCAGATCATTGTAATAGCTCATCTCCGTATCTCTAAGTACGTACATCCTCGGTTGGATGATGTGCATGTGCAGCCGATCTAGCCGCTCGCTATTTTTGAATTGCTCATCAGTCCAAGGTCTCTTCTCGGAGAGCTTTTCTAGCGATTTCTCGGTAGTTCTCATAGTGTGCGAGTTTGGCCTCTGCGCGAGCGATGTCGCGTGCAGCATTAGGATTTTTCTTTTCTCTTGCGAGCTTGTCTAGTGTCTTGCGATACTTGGAGATGTAGCTGTCATGATTAGCTATCATCTTGCTGATCGCGTAGCGATCTGCTGGGACAGGATACTTATCATCGAGGCTGGTAGCGATCGTCTCCTCTCCAAATTTCTCGAGGTAGCGTATCCGCTGACGTGCATCTGATATGCTCGTCTGGATGATCCGCAGCTCATCACTCACCAGCGCCCTCTCTTGATTGCTCTGGCACTTGTGGAATCTATTGCTTATCACGGCACGCTGTCCGCTGAGCTTGCTGATCTCGGCCATCATATGGCGGTGTCTGACTTGATAGCCTAGCTCCTCATCATCATCTTGCTTGACGATATTCTTAGTAGAGAGGATGACAGCAGCCAGCTTGCAGTTATATGGAGTATAGGCGCGACTGGCCAGCTTCAAGTACTTATGAGCTGGATCGATACTCTCTATGAGCGATATCGCTGAGCTGTACTCCTGCTCTGTCATAGAGTGACGTCTTCCTTGCCAGCCTTATTATCAGCTAGTGTGGTGATCTTGATATCGTGAAAGCAGATCTCTATGCCTGGTGCGATTCCTAGCTTCCTCTTGATCTCTCTGAGTGGTCGGAGTATGAGCTTGCGGTCGAGTGGCGTGTGCACAGCTAGGTACTGTGCATGCTGATTGCGCGTGTCACTTCCACTGCTCAGCTTGCCCTCTGTCTGCAGCGCTGCGAGGCTAGCAGGTGTGGCGTGCGCTGATGTCATTGCCTGATTGCTCGAGTTAAATAGCTTGAGCATTGCATCATCATTGAGCTTGAGGTCTATCGGCTTGATCTTGACGCCGTGCGCATTACCTTCCTTATCGTAGAAGTAGAATGTTGCAACGGTGCGGCCTGCATTCTCTTTGCCTTGTAGCTTATCATCTAGCTCGGTTATGATCTGCTGCTGCAGTGACTCCTTGGATGATTTCCATGTCTCGAGTTTCTCACCATCGCCTCCCGGTCGTGGACCGATCATGATCATGACGTACTCCATCGGGATCTCGATGTGTAGACGTGGCGCGTAGCTATTCTCTAAGTTAGCGAGGTGAAATAGCGGTATGTGATTGGCCAACTGGATCCAGTTACGGCTACCATACCAGCTCGGACAGGGATAGTAATCTGATCCGAGTAGGGTGTCCATGCAGCGCATCATGCATTTGCGCGAAAGCGCCCCTGTAGGATCATAAGCCGCTACTGGTGTGACACTACTAGTGTCAATGTCATCGTCAAATGGACCTACGAGATAGCCGGGTATCCTGCCAGATTTCATCTTGCGAGCCCTGACCTTGCGCGGCTTGACAACTCGAAAGCTCGCTGTCGTCTGTCCACGATTAGGGATCACCTCCGTGTAGAAGAGACCGTGTATGTACAGATCTCTTGCAGCTGCTGATAGGTAGTCGTCCACGACATTGTCCGTGAGCCAGTCATCGAGATCCCTGGGCATATCTACGCGATCCTTGATCAGCTCACCATCCTCATATCTCGGCTTATAGGCCATGAGTCCCTGACCTATCAGGAGGTTGCGCCGTGTCTTGATGATGGTGGGCACGATGTTATTGTCACAGATCAGCTCTTCTATGAGCACTGGCAAGTTGTCGTGCTTGCCGTGAGATACATACTCGGCATTAGTCGCTGTACGAGTCACACTGTAGTGCTCGTGGCGGTCCATGGTGTATGTGACTAGGGCAGGCCGCCCATCTGATAACATGTGTACGTCCATCAGTGTATGACTTTGTAGTGATTAAATCCTATGATATGGCTGATCAGCGGCGTGAGGTACTGATCATCTGGTGGTGCTTCTGTGTCGATGATCGGCAATGTGCCGCTATCTGTGTGGCGAGACCTGCTGCGCTCTGCATCTGTGGTGCTGGATCCTGAGAATCCCGTGCGCACACCGCGCCGAGCCTTAGCCACTGTCTTGATGGATCCCTTGCGCTTACCTGTAGAGCGTACATAGCGTAGGGTGAAAGTCTCTCCATCAGTAGAGAGGCTCTGCGTCTCTGCGAGAACGGCCTGTATAGATATCTGCTTGCGATTCACTCTGCAAGTATGCTGCACGATGGTGCTGCGACACTAGGACGCTAGTCTATGCTCACAGGACTACCGCCCACCTTCCCTACCAGTCCGAGCGTCATCATGAGTGATATGATCTTGCTCGCGATCTTGAGGACATTCCATACGATCTGCAGCCACGTGAGTTTGCCGTCCTTATTACACATCAGCTCTCTGACATCGTACAGGATCGTGAGGATGCCGGGGTCTACGGTATCATTGATCGTAGGCGGCTCCTTCCTCTCTAGGTCGATCATGTCTATCAGCTTGGTCTGCATTGTCTTCATGGTGCAATGATGCGGGGCCTTTCGGCCAAAGGGATAGGACGCTATCGCAGCAAAAAAACCTTGAAAATAATTCGCAAAAACCTTGCATATGATAACCATATAGGTTATCTTTGTTGTGTACATTAAAGGGAAGGATATTCTTTCTAAGTACATATCAAAACTTCGCAGTTATGAAAACATCAACTTACTTCACACGCACAGACAACAACGAGACTACAATCAAAGAAGCGCACAATGGTCGATACGGCTACTATGCTAAGTATCTCGGATACAACAGCAGCGAAAAATCTATGCGCGAGAGCGGTTACGATCTAGTTCGCCTCACAAAAGAGGAGGCTACCCAGCTACTCAGAGCGCAATCCGCTAGGATTCAAGCAGAAAAAGAAGAAGGAAGGAGGCTCAAGCTTGCAGCACGTGCAGAGCAGGTAACGATCTCTATGGCTGGCGAGCCATTTGATATCGAGCCAAACATAGGAGGCTCCCCATTTGTCGAGCGGATAGCGAATGTGCCTGCTTCATTGAGTGAGGCATATAGAGGCTGTGGCAAAGGCACAGCGTACATCAAGGATGACAAGGTGATCGCTTTTCACTATGGCTATGACAAGCCAGCCAACGCTCCTAGCGAAAATATCGCAATGCCTGTACAGGTAGAGTTTAGCTGCTACCAGATTTGCTTCTTATGAATAAACATACATACTACATCAAGTAACTCTCGCAGTTCCCGCGAAGTCTGCGGGACAAAGCCCTGGCAGCAATGTCAGGGCTTTACTTTTACTCACCACTACACTACGCACCATGGCATCAGAGATCAACATCGCAATAGGAAAAAACATATCCATGCTCCGCAAAGCACAAGGCATGACACAGCAGGATCTCGCTGATCAGCTCGGCGTATCCAAAGCCTACATCGGCGCTGTGGAGACAGGAACTAAGAATATCAGTATGCGGCGTGTGCACGAATTTGCCTCACTGCTGGGCTGCTACGTGGATATCAGCTTTACGCCAGTGTCGCCGATCCCTATACAGGAGGATTAAAACCCAGCCTTTGCCTCGATCTCACCGATCTCTGCATCGGCATTCCTGATGTCATCATAGCCTACAGTAGCTCTGATCGGTCTAGCAGATATAGCGATGAGCGATCGCAGGAGCTGATTAGTTTCTTGCAACTCTACACCACCACCAGCTCCGCCTGCACCTTGCAATATCCCAAAGTCCACCTGCGGTGCTCCTGTACTGCCTAGGCCACCAGTATTGTAGCCGCGCCTACGCTGTCTATCAGCTTCTAGGAATCTATAGATACCTGACAGAGCAGGATCCTCTACTTGCTCTTTGGTGCTGACATACTCCTTGATGTGTACATCGCCAGCAACTACCTCGCCAGTGCTGTCTGGGCGTCGGCCATTGTTGTAGCCGGTGTGGCCTCCACGGTTAAACTTGGCTTTTGCAATTTTCTTGACAGACGCGCCTGCTCTGATTGTCGAGGCTCCAGCCCTAGCTACTGCAAGCACCTGACCTACAGGCCCAAGGCTTGCGAAGGAGCTAAAAATGCCACTCAGCTCTGTCTGTAGATTGACTCCTATCTGAGCAATCCTGAGCGCCTTAGTAATAGCAAACTTTTTGCCACGCGCCTCCTCTTCTTCTTCAAGGACAGAAATCAATGCGCTCGCGCCCTCTATAGCGTGCTGCTTAGCAATGTCATTAATCCTCTTGCGTTCTGCCTCCGATTTTTCCCTCTTCTTCGTTTTTTCATCTTCTGACTTGGCGTGACGCTTCACATCCTCATCAAGGAAGTCTTGCTCAATCTGTAGCTTCTTTACATTGAGAGCCCTTATCTGATCCCTCTCCTGCTCACCAAATAGCTCGAGGATAACAATCTCGTCATCCAGGTACTGCAACTTCTTATCACGTAGTCGCTCCCTGTACTCATCTTCTGTAATCTCTTTTTTCAGTAAAGCCTCCTCTAGGATCAACTGCTCTGTGATTAACTGGCGCTTCAGTTCATCCAGCGCGAGCTTGGCAGGGTCTAGTGCCTCATCAATCTTGTCCTTTGCCTTCGCAGCCGGCACGCTGTTACGTCTAGGCCGATTCTCATCGTCACCACCGTCTCCTCCCCCTTTATCAAAGTCGCTATTACCTGATGGGCCTTTCTCCTCCTCGTCAGCCACTTGCGCCAGTATATCCTTATACTCCTCGGCTACCACGTTCAGTTTATTCTGGAGCTCAAGTAGCTTCTCGTTTTTCCGCTCCCTTCTAGTCTCATTGCCAGCTATGTCACCTTGTATTCTGGATATGGCCCCTAGAGCTTTAGCTTCATCATTAAGCGCAGATCGGACGCCTGACCTTTTACTTGTAGAGAACTTAGCCCTCTCTTCTAAGTATTGAGTAGTGAGCAAAAGTTGCTCATTGAAATCTTCTGTTTGATTTAGAATCTCGTCACGCAAGCCGAACTGGTTTTGCACATCAGCTAGCTCCTTCTCTAGCGCTATCCGATCCTCTACACTTCGATTAAACTCTTTAGCCACCTTGCGAGCTTGCTTCTCGATATCCTCCTGTATTTCCTGAATTGCTATACGTGCAACGTATTGCTCATTCACTTCCTTAAGCCTATCTCGCAGCTGCTGATTATTGACCTTTTCTGCCTCGATGTTTGCCAAAAAGTTGGGATAGTTTTTCTGTAGCTCAGCTATCAACTCATTGCGCTGATCCTGAGAAGTGTTCACCTCTGTGATACGGCCTACAAGCACATTGAGGTTGGACTGTTCCTCTCTAAGTTTCTCGCTATACGGTGTAGCAAGATATGTATTTATCTCACCTAAAAACTCCGTGAATCCCTGGGTGGCATCTCGTAATGGCTCATTAAGTCCTTCACCGATCGTGATACCTAGGTCTTCTGCAGCTGACCTGGCCCGATCCATATCACCCTGCAGATCATCTGTCATCTTATCGCCTGCCTCTGCAGCAAATCCTCCTGCAGCTTGCAGTGTATCAGCGAGCTTCTGCACATCCTCCGTACCATCTACCAGCGTGGCAAAGGCACTCACAGAGCGCTTATCTGTGAGCTCTAGTGCTTCACCCAGATCTATGCCTTGCTCTTGCAATGACTTGAGTCCACCGAGCAGCTCCTCCAGATTAGTTGCCGGCGCTCCGAGCGACTTAGCGAGCTTGCCATTACTGTCAGCGAGATTGAGAAATATATTACGCAGAGCAGTGGCTGCACTATTGGAGTCGAAGCCTGCATCATTGAGCTTACCAAGTAGAGCTGTCGTCTCCTCCAGGGAGAAGCCAAATGTCTTGGCAATAGGTAGCACTGTACCTATCGATGTCTCAAACTTAGAGATGTCTAGCGCGGAACTGGCGAAGGACTTAGCTAGCACATCACTCACACGCGCTGTCTCGCTTGCCTCTAGCCCCATAGCATTGAGCGTAGCTCCTGCGACCTTGGCTGCAGTAGGTAGGTCGCTCTGTGCGACTCTTGCCAGATCTAGTGTAGCCTTGGTCTGCTCGCGGATCTCTGATGTGGTGCTCCCTAGCTTGGCAAATTCTATCTGTAAGCCTGCGACCTCCTGCGCGGTAAACTCAGTGGAGCGACCTAGCTCTCTGGCGTCCTTAGCTAATCCTGCGAGCTCTGGCGATGTGGCACCTGTCAGCACTCCGAGAAACTGCAGCTGTCGATTATAGTCCTTAAATAGTCGCACACTTTCGCGCAGGCCATCCTTCACCAGGCGATTAAATGCTAGGCGCAGCGATGCTAGCCCGGCTATGACCACACCTGCACCGAGTGCAGGTGCTATCCTCTTGAAGCTCGCAGCGAGGCCCTTGCTCTCTGCGCGTGTGGACTGTAGCGCCTTGCGCGTACCAAAGATCTCTGTACGAGCCTTACCATAGGCGCGCTCGACATTGGTGATGGCTTGCTTATTATCCTGAGAGAATGCCCTGCTTTCCTTAGCAGCAGCGCGCAGGCGATTGCGCAGCGTGCTGAGCTGATTCAGATTGAGCTTATTGAGGCGCTGCTGGTCTCCTGCTAGATCTGTGAGGGACTTGCCAGTTCTCTCATGCTCAGCGCGTAGCTGACGCACCTTGACCTTTTGCGCAGCATATTCCTTGGTGCCTTGCTCTAGCTTGTCTAGCGCGCGCTCGCTTTTGCGGAGTTCGCTCAGCTGTGACTTGTGCTCCGTGGTGAGCTTCTTGAGCTCGGCGGTGGCGCGGATCGTGTCTACTGTGAGTGTGATGTTACCTGACGGCATATCCTGCTGATTTATAGAGTTCTTTGATGTCTTCGATTCCTATGGTGAGTGTGGTGCGCGCTATCTGATCTGCTAGCAGGTCGACCTCCTTAGCTTGTGGAAGGTCTAGCCAGTTGCGCCTGCGCTGTACTTTGAATTGTCTGGACTTAGCGATCGCATAGGCTACACGGCGCACCTCTGCGGTGGTTACTACAGGCTTATTCCGCTTTCCCACGGTGAATGTGCCACGACCGCGCCTATCTATCCAGGCAGCGAGCCTACTGGTGTAGATCTTGCTCGGCCTGCCCCCCTTGACGCCTGGGATGTTGTAGTATGCTCCATAGAATCGATAGTAGATATAGAGTTTGATCGCGCCGCGTGTGGCATCTGACTCAATCTTGTACCGCAGCGACTTCTCTAGATCGCCTGATGATACTAGGCCCTTGCTCTTGATAGCCGCGCGCCGTGTGGCTATGTAGTTATCCGCCCACTGCTTGACGACTGGAGTATACTGCTGCTCAAATGTGACGGCCATACTGTAATGGTGCAGGGCCTTTCGGCCAAATATCTAGGACGCCACCGCTCGCAGAAAAAAGCCCCAGCGGTGATGCTGAGGCTTTTTTTCTTCTATAGCTTTCTGAGACTTTACTTTGGCTTATTAGCTAGAGGCTTTTTAGCCTTGCGGCGCGTAGTGGTGGTAGTAGCAGGCTTTTTGGCGACAGCCTCACCCTCTACAGTCTCAAAGTACTGGCGTAGCCTCGGGTGCTTCTTACACATCTCGGCTATGCGCTTCTGATCCCAGCTAGCAGGCATCACTGTGCCTACATCTGGCCATGAGATAGACTTGCTGTAGCTAGGTCCTATGTACTTCTTGTCCTTCATCCTATTCTACGATTGCGCCAGTGTAATTGAGCGGAAGCTCTCCAGACTCTTGCGTGATGGTGCAGACATAGCCATTCTTAGGCGTAGCCTGCGGAGTGACAGATAGTCTTGCTGGTGATCCTTTGTCACCGATGATCTCGCGCTTACCATCCTTGAGCTCTATGACACAGACCAGGTCGGCAAAGGCAGCCTCATTGAGAGCATAGTCCTTAGCGGCGGTTTTCTTGGGGATGAAGAAGGTGATCGTGTTTTGAAAGGTAGGACTGTCCTCGTCACCTTGCTGTGGTGAATTGTAGACAAAATCCATCTTGGAAAAATCCCAATTCACAAATACACCTGCAGGCGTGTCTCCATCCAGTGCACGCATCACGATGTCACCAGATATCGTATGTGGATCTCCTGTGGTAGGGTAGTCATCGCGAGCTGGGATGCTGGCGATCTCATCCGTGGTGGTGACTTTGATGTATGTCTTTGCGCCTGGAGCATTGCCGCCTTTAGCGCATGCTTTTGCTATTGCTTGGAGTGATAGTACGCACATGGTGGTGTGGATTTAAGTGGGTGAGTGGTGAGGGTTATGCAGTGGCTTTGACGAGTACGTGTGGATAGGTCTCGAGTAGCTTCTCGCAGAGCTCCTTGTCCTTGATAGCCTCATCTGCTACAATCGTAGTGGCGACACCGTCCAGTGTGACGCGGAATCGAGGCATGTAGAAGACATATTTCTTCTTATCGATTGTAACAGTCTCATGCTTATCGGATGTAGAGCTAGTTTGCGATTTCTTACTGGTGGCTTTCTTTTTCATTTCCTCTGACATTGCATTGATCTTGGTGGTGGTGATAGAGTGCTCGGAGCTCATGGCTCCGAGCACATCCTCTATAGCATCTATCCTAGTCTCTAGGTCATCCACGGCTTAGGCTTGGTCATTCATCGCAAATCGATCTGCAGACACGCGGCCGATCTGTACTCCGAGAGAGAAGTCGATCATGAGATCGATCTGTCTGTGGTGGAAGTCTAGGAAGATCTTGCCAGCATCAGCCAGGAGTCCTGTACCGATAATGATATTATCCTTCTGTGTGAAGATGATTCTACGGCTACCTGCCATACCTGCGACAGGCTTGATGGTGAACTTCTTATTAAGTAAGAAGGGCATATCCATCGTAGGGTTTTCTGGATCAGAGATATGTCTGCGACCTCCATCATATGCTGCCTGAGCGTATAGCTCCGCATCTACATCGCTACAGAGGATGACTCCTCCTGCTCGCTTAGCCACCGGGCCAAGACTCTTGTAGATAGCATTGAAGTTTTCGACAGCATTAGCTGCTGTAGTGACGCCAGTAGCGACTGGTGTGCCCTCTGCTGCTGCGATGGCTAGTACGCCGTCAAATAGCACATCTAGGTAGTCGTCATCAGTCGGAGAGCCAGTCTTAGTGGCACCATAGACTGCATCCTCCATCTCCATCTGCGTCTGCTCGATGATTTTGTCAAAGATGTATTTCTGTAGCGTCCACTGGCGCGGATCAAGACCAGGATTCCTGATGATGTGCGCGCGGTAGTCGTCATCATACTCTGCCGGGATGATAGGTACTTCTACCTTTGCCTTGGTCACAGAGATGACTCTAGGAGCCTCTACGATCTGTCCAGCTCGCTCTGTGAATGTGTGCTTGTATCGTCGAGCTAATTTATTGAAGCTGATATCCGTGAGGACTTCATCTCCCTTGATTCCTGTACGCACTCGCGCCCACTTTGCAGTGTCGAAGCCGTACATCAGATCGCCGATCACATCAGCGCTATACTTGATAGCGTGATCTTGGTAGGCTTTTACAGCCGTATTATCAATTCCGTGCATGGTGGTGTATTATGTGTGTGTGTGGTAGGTGAGGTTTCTGTATGGTAGTGGCTAGCTCTGTGCTTGATGCCTCTCGAAGCGCTCGATCATAGAGGCTGTGACAGGATCATAGCTCGCTGCATCATCTGATGGTGCAGGTGGTTCATCGCCTGTAGCACTCGGTGAGCCTGCAGGCTTAGCTTCTAGCTCAGCGATGCGTGCATCGCGTGTTGCCAGGGTAGCCTGTAGGGTAGTGAGCTCCGCTGTGGCGGTGTCACGCTCAGCTGTGAGTGCTGTCACCTGTGCGGTGGCGGCGTCTCTCTCCGTGGTGAGTGTGGAGTTCTGCGCGATGATGTCATCTACGCTGTCAGCTTCTGGATTAGCCTCAAAGAATGCCTTGAGGCTGGCCATGAAGCCTGGCTTTTTTTCTGGAGCTGTGTTGTCAGCCATAGTGGTAGGATTTGTAGGGTGATGCGGGGTGTAGTGTGCGGCTGCTGCGCGGAGTGGTGCGAAGTGTGCAGCGCGGAGCTGCTTGTACTCTTGTGCGGCATTGGCCTTATTGATGCTATTAGTCTCTGGTAGCTCGTAGCTGTCGATCTCACTGACAAAGCCCTCGGCTACGAGGTCATCAGCTGTGAGGAAGTGGTCCTTACCATCGAAATACTTGGCCGTAAAGTCTGCCTTGCTCATCTCTAGGGATGTGCTCATCACATTAGCGATGACGTCCTCATGCTTCTCGAGGATGTCTGCCTCATCGCGCATATGCTCAGCATTGCCCCACACGCCACTGCTTGCGCGGTGGATCATCGTGAGTGACTGCTCGGGTGCATGCCTGCGCTCTCGTGGTACAGATAGGAAGATGACGCCT
>ENA-ORXU01002052-ORXU01002052.1-marine-metagenome-genome-assembly--contig:-NODE-2052-length-14475-cov-3.497500_pt1 | contig 14475 bp, 11 predicted proteins | sample MGYA00237869_ERZ511484 | MGnify/ENA metagenome assembly ERZ511484
TCCCGCAAGCGAACTCGGCCCTGCCCGCCACTTGGCCAACCCCGCTGGGGTCGCCGCTGCGCTCACTCTGGTTGCTGCGCTCACCCTCGACGCCCCGCGCCAGATCCTCTTCATCGGTCTCGTCGAAGGCCTGTCCATCGGTCTGTTGTCGCTCCGCATCATCCTCATCTACCGCACCAGCCGGGTCATCAACTTCGCCGTCGGCAGCATCGGCGCCTTGGCGGCCTCGATGCTCGCCCTCACGGCCAACAACCACGGATGGAACTACTGGTTCGCCCTCGCCGCCGCTTTGGCCACCGGCGTTGCCTTCGCGGCGACGGTCGAACTCAGCGTCATCACCCGCCTGTTCAATGCACCCCGGGTCATCCTCCTCGTCGCCACCATCGGCATCGCCCAGCTCGCCGACCTGCTCCGCATCGCACTACCCGACCTCGAGATCCAAATCGGCTCCAGCTACCCCCTTCCCTTCACCGGCGAGTGGACCATCATCGGGGTCCGGGTCTCTGCTGCCGAACTCATCGTCTTGGTCGCCGTTCCTCTCATCACGGTGGGCCTCAGCTTCCTCCTCGGCCGCACTCGCCTCGGCAAGACCGTCCAAGCGGCGGCCACCAATGCCGACAAGGCCCGCCTCTCGGGCATCAACCCGAAACTCGTCTCCACCTTCGTGTGGACCCTCGCCGGACTGCTCGCGGCGCTGAGCACCACCATGCTTGCCGGCACCAAAGGTCAGCTCGTCGGCCTGGAGACCATCGGCCCCGCAACCCTCACAAGGGTGCTTGCCGCCGCCCTGATCGGGTCGATGATGTCGTTCCCCAGAGCGCTCGCCGGCGGGGTTGCGATCGGCGTCATCGAAGCCCTCATCCGCTTCAACTTCCCCTCCCAGGGCGGCCGTGTCGAGGCCCTCCTCTTCATCGCCATCGGCGCCGGCGTCTGGCTCATCACTCGAAGTGACCGGGCCGCCGGACGCGAGTCGTTCTCCTTCGCACCCCGCGTCCGCCCGGTGCCCGAATCGTTGCGCAACCGGTGGTGGGTCCGTCACATGTCGACCATGGCGGCGGTTGCCGGTCTCGCGATCGCAGCGGTGCTGCCCTTGCTCATCACCCTTCCTTCCCGCCAGTTTCTCTGGGCCGAGATGCTGCTCCTCGCGCTACTCGGGCTGTCCCTCGTCGTGCTCACCGGGTGGACCGGGCAGCTGTCGCTCGGCCAAGCCGCATTCGCCGGTATCGGGGCGCTCGGCACCGCAGCGCTCGTGCGAGGCCAGACGCTCGGGATCGGGGTGGCCTCGGCGTCGTTCGACGTCAATCTCCCAGAAACACCCTTCCTCCTTGCCGTTCTCATCATGACCGTGGTGTGCGCGGTCGTGGCGTTGGCGATCGGGCTCGGCGCCCTTCGGGTTCGAGGGCTTCTGCTCGCCGTGGTCACCCTCGGGTTCGCCCTCGCCGCCCAGCAGTACCTGTGGCGCACCAACTTCTTCTCCGACGGCAACACCGCCAGCGTGCCCCTGCCCCGCACCAGCGTCGGACCGTACGACCTGGCCAGCCAGCGGAACTACTACTGGTTCAGTCTCGCCCTGCTCGCAGTTGCGGTGCTGTTCATCGCCCGCCTGCGGCGTTCCGGCATCGGTCGCATCATCATCGCCGTGCGCGACAACCCTGACTCGGCCGCGGCGTACACCGTCTCACCCACCCGGGCGAAGCTCATCGGTTTCGGCCTCGCCGGGGCGATGGCCGGGCTGGCGGGCGGGGCGTTGGGCGGCCTGTTCGTGACCGTCAACTTCAACGACCTGTTCAGCGTGAACGCCTCGTTCCGCGTGGTCGCCATCGCCGTGATCGGCGGCGTCGGCTCCATCGCAGGACCTGTGCTCGGCGCCGTGTGGGTGGTCGGGCTGCCCGCCCTCTGGCCCGACAACGCCCTCATTCCGTTGCTCACCTCCAGCCTCGGCCTCCTCGTCCTGCTCATGTACTTCCCTGGCGGCATCGTCCAGATCGGCCTCAACGGGCGCGACGCTCTGCTCGAATGGGTCAGCAGCCGAGCCGAACCCCAAGCGGCCGCCGCCTCGACACCGTCGACCTCACGCGGGGGCAAGCGCTCCGGGCCGAAGGCATGGCGCGACCGTGGCGGCGGGGGTAGAGAAGGAGCCTCTCGCACGCGAGGCCGCCATAGCGAGGCGAAGGGAGCCGCTGCTTCAACAAACCGCACCCGTGACTGCGCCAATGGGGATGGCCGCAACGAGGACGGCAGCGTGCTGGCCACCCGCAACCTGAAGGTGCGATTTGGCCAGCGCACGGTCCTCCACGGCGTCGACGTCCACGCACAGCCAGGCGAGACCATCGGGCTCATCGGCACCAACGGTGCTGGTAAGACGACCCTGCTCAACGCCATCGGCGGCTACGTACCTGCCGCGGGCCAAGTCCAGCTGCTCGGTCGAGATGTGTCGAGCATGAGCCCGGCCAAGCGGGCCCGTACTGGTCTCGGCCGCACCTTCCAAGCGGCGACCTTGTTCCCGGATCTCACCGTCCGCGAGACCATCCAAGTGGCCGCCGAGGCCCGCCACCGCACCGGTCTGGTTGCCACTGGCTTGTTGCTCCCTCAAGGATTCGCCTGCGGGCGCGAGCAAAGGAGGTTGGCCGACGAAGTGATCGGTTTCCTCGGCCTCGGCCGGTACGCCGACCATTTCATCTCAGACCTCTCCACCGGGACCCGCCGGATCGTCGAACTCGCAGCGCTCATCACCATCGATCAGCCGGTCCTCTGCCTCGACGAGCCGACCGCCGGCGTGGCCCAGCGCGAAGCCGAGGCGTTCGGTCCCCTCATCTCGCGCATCAAGACCGAACTCGATGCCACCGTGATCGTGATCGAGCACGACATGGGGCTGATCATGAGCATCTCGGACCGGATCTACTGCCTCGAGGCAGGCATCGTCATCGCCGAGGGTGAACCCGAAGCGATTCGCACCGACCCTCGGGTGATCTCCAGCTATCTCGGCACCGACGAACGAGCCATCGAACGAAGCCAGCAATCCGCTCCGGGGTGAGCCAACGATCGGCGTGAGTCGCGAGGGAGGTGGTCGCAAAGTGCTCCAACGAAGCACATGTCTGAGGTGGGAATCCGTGAGCTGAAGCAGAACGCCTCGGTGCGGAACCAGAGAGCCCGGCCCTCCACCAGTGGTTGACCGAGACAGCGCGAGACGCCCTGTCATCTGATCTGGCACGAGCAGAGCTGATGCGCGCTGGCCGACGAGTTGCCCCGGATCGAGCGCTCCAAGCGCGAGAGGTGCGGTCACGGCTGACCCCGACCAAGGTGAGAACCGACGTTCTCGAGCGTGCGGTGCAGACGGACCCCGCATTGCTGCGATCGCTCGACGCCATCCACCGACGGGGTTGACGCTGTCGCCGAGGCCTTGGCTGCGCGCCTGAGCGCCATCACGTACGGGTTGCCCAATGGGGCGCGAGGTTCTACCGCCAGCCACCGCCGAGCTGCTTGCGGTGTCGCTTGTCTTCGTACATCGCACGATCGGCTCGGCGCAGAATCCCGATGACATCATCATCGGCCTTCGCCATGGCGAGCCCGATGCTGAAGCCGCAACGAAGCGACTCGGAGAACTGGGCCGTCACCACGCTGGCCGCCATCTCGATCCGTTCAGCGATGACGTTCGCCGTGCCATGACCAACCGGTCCGTCGAGCACGACGACGAACTCATCGCCGCCGATCCGGCCCAAGGCGTCCTCCGGCCTGATCAGCTCGCCGACCGTCGTCGCGACGGACCGGAGGACCGCATCTCCTGTGTGATGGCCGAACTCGTCGTTGATCGACTTGAAGCCGTCGAGGTCGATGAACAGGACAGCGCACGGAGCGCCGTTGCGGGCCAGCTGGCGCCCCAAGATCTCCTCGATGCCGAATCGGTTGTACAGCCCAGTGAGGTTGTCGCGTCGAGTCTGGTCGGCGAGCTCGAGTTGGTGTGCCCGCAGCCGAGTCACATCGTCGAGCGTGATGAGTACGCCAAAGCACTCGCCCTTCTCTCGGAGTGGCCGCATGTGCAGCTCCCCGAAGCGGCAGATTCCGTCGCCCGAGAGCTCGACGGCGAGGTCTTGGTCGATGCCTCGGTCGCGCGCAAGCCTCAGCGCTCGATCGAACCCAACGCGGTCTTGGAGAACACTCACCACACCGGCGACTCCGGTTGCGCCGTCCACGCCCGTCAGATCGTTCCACCGGTCATTCCACACCGCTGGGGCACCGGTCTCGTCGATCTGCAGCACGCCGGTCGGCAGAGCCTGGCGCAATCGGTCCAGCAAGGTCTCGCGCCGTTGCAGCGCCTGCTGCGCTTCCAGCTCGAGCGAGATGTCGACCGCCTCGGCCGTGACACACGCGCGCTCTGGGTCGCTGAGGTGATTGACGTCGGTGACCTCACACCAGATCCAGTGACCATCGAGGTGTCTGAAACGCTGACGAACTCGGGCGGCAGCCCCCGGCAGCTCGAGCATGGTCGCCCAGCTCTTGAGTGCATCCTCATGGTCGTCGGGGTGGATGTAGTCCAACGACGATCTGCCCACGATCTGATCGGCGGTCCATCCGAACATGGCGGTGTAGGCCGACGTCACCGACTCGACGACGCCGGTCAGCGACATCGTGAACGTCGACTGTCGAGGAATCAGTTGCATCAGAGCTGACTCGCCGGTCAACTCCTCGACCGCAACCGTGATCACTCCGAGAAAGCATGCATGACTGGCCTCGAGATTGAAGATGTCGAGGCGCCGAAGCGTGTCGTCTCGATCGAGTTTCACACTGGTCGCGCCGTTTCCCGTCCGCCGGGCTTGCTGGAAGACGCCGACCGCCGCTGCCCGCGACAACTCCTCGAAGTGCTCCAACGGGGGGCGCGTGGGAAGTTCGGTCGCGCCATGATCAGCGAGATCGGCGGGCACCGGCATCATCTCGGCACCGTCGGGGCTGAACGCGACGACGATCGCGTCGTCGCGACCCAGCAGTCGAAGAATCTCTGGGTCCACGGTCACACCGGGTCATCGACTGCAAATGCTGTGACCTGTAGCGAAGTCGCAGCCACGTGGGCCATCCTGCCCAAGGCGTTCGACACCCGGTTCGTGGCGCGACCGAGGCGCGCCGACGACAGCGGTTCCGGCCGTCAAGTCGCGGACAAGAGCGCTCTTGCAAGCGGTATCCATGCCCATCCGTTCGAGTCAGCTCATCGCTGCGAGCCGGCTGCTGTGTCGGCGCCCCCCAACTACTGCGGCTCGAACCCGTCGAGACGTCACTCGGTGGTGCGCACACCCGATCCCAGTACGACCGATGCAATGGCGATGTCTTGGGCGGCGATGCCGGTGAGGTCTGCCACCGTGAGCTCGTCGTCGTTGGTTCGTCCAGCTTCTTCGCCGCTCAGGATCTGACCGAGTTCGATGATTCGGGTCGCGTGCTGGTCTGGCAGCACCGAACTTTCGCCGTGGTCGAGGCACTGCGACCTGCTGTCCACCACGAGGAAGCCTGAGCGGGCCAGCAGGGCGGGATCGAGCTCGTGTTTGCCCGGGGCGTCGGCGCCGACAGCGGTCACGTGGGTGCCGGGTGCCACCCACGGGTCGAGGACAACGGGCTCCTGCGCTGCGGTGACGGTCACGATGATGTCCGCTGCGGCGCACGCCTGGGCGAGGTCCGACACCGCTGTCGCTCCGCAGTGAGCGGCGACCGCTTCGGCCTTCGCGAACGACCGGCCCCACACGCTGATGTCGAGTTCTCGGCCGAGCAAGGCCCGGTGGGCAGACATCTGGTGGGCGGCCTGGATCCCGGTCCCGACCACCAAGAGCCGGGATGCGTCGGACCGTGCCAGGGCCCGAGAGGCGATCGCGCCACCGATGCCAGTGCGGACATCGGTCAGGTACATCTGGTCGTGGAGCACCGCCCTCAGCTCCCCGGTCTGTGCCGAGAGCACCAGCACCGCTCCGTTGTTGACTGGCGCCACATCCGGATCGTTGAGTGGGAAGCCGGTCGCCACCTTGATGACGAACACGTCCTGATCCCGCTGGTGACCGAACTTGATGTGGCAGTCCGCTTCGTGGGCCGGGAAGGTCAGGTGCCCGACCGGTGGCAGCTCGATCTCGCCAGCGCTCGCAGCCTTGTACGCGTCCTCGATGGCGAGCGCTGCTGCGGTTGGATCGAGTCGCTTCTCGAGTTCGGCCCGACTGAGCACCAGCACATCTCGACTCGTCATGCCGCAGCCCGCTCCAGGTGAGCGGTCATCGCAGCGAGCCCGGCGTCGAGGCCCCGTCGTCCCATTCCGATCCGGAAGTGCCCGTCCGGGATCTGGGTCAGCTTCGAGGAGTAGATGGACGCCGGCAACAACAACACCCCACTTTCCTCCACCAGTGACCGGCAGAACGCCTCCACCCCGTCGGCCCCCGTGTAGCGCGGGAAGCCCATGCACGAGCCGTCCGGATGTGACCACACGAACAGGTCCGAGAACCGTTCGAAGAAGGCATCCCACTTGGGCAGGTTGTCGTCGATGATCGAGCAATTGCGGGCGATGATCTGTTCACGGTGCTCGATGGCGATGAGGGCGAGGCGTTCACTCGGACCCGAGCTGCAGATCGACAAGTAGTGCTTCAGTCGTTCCAGCTGTTCCAACAACGAGCGGTCTTGGCATGCAATCCAACCCACCCGCAGTCCGGGCAGGCCGAGCGCCTTCGAGGTCACGTTCAACGACAACCCCCGCTCGTACACATCCGCGATCGGAGGGAGATGCTCGGCACCGGTCGGGCCGAGCCCTCGAAAGATCTCGTCGTGGAGGATGTAGATGCCGTGACGACGGCACAGCTCGACCAGGGCGTCGTAGCGCTCACGGTCGAGGATCGCCCCGGTCGGATTGTGGGGGAAGTTGATCGTCACGAGGCGAGTGTTCGGCCGAACCGCGGCCGCGACTTGGTCGATGTCGAGCGACCAACCATCGTCCGGATCCAACGGCACCCCGGTGGCCTCACAGATCGCCAGTGGAAGCGACTCGTGGCTCTGGTAGTTGGGGGTGACCACGATGGCGTGACTGTCTCCGTCGAGCAGCACGTTGTTGGCGGCGAAGATCCCCTCGCTCGCCCCCGCGAAGCCGAGCACGTGTTCGGGTCCGAGACCTTCATGGGTCGCAGCGATCGCGGCTCTCAGGTCGGCGGCGCCCCACGTCTCGGTGTAGCCGAGCCACATGTTCTGGAACGCATCGCTTTGCTCCGGGGTGGCCATGGACAGCAGCTCCGCCATGGTCATCGCCTCGGCGTCGGACGCGGTCAGGTGATGCTCGGCGGAGAACTCCCAACGGGCGAAATGAGTCTCGAGACGAAAGTCGGGAAGCTGCACCGCGCCCATGCTCGCGCCAGAATCGGGCTCTCGCCGACAGCGTCGTCAGTGGGCGATTGGGCAGGTGCGAACCGGCATCTCGTTGAGGGCGTTGAACCAGACCGAATACATCGGCGTCGGCGCGTCGGCGAGGGCGATGTCGGGGAGTTGGGTGTAGAGCTCGGAGAGGATGCAGCGCATCTGGGCTCGGGCGAAGCTCGCGCCCAGGCAGAAGTGAGCGCCGGTTCCGAACGCCAGATGTTTGTCTGCGTTGGGTCGGGTGATGTCGAACTGATCGGGGTCGTCGAAGACGTCTTCGTCGCGGTTGGCCGAGATGTAGGACATGTAGACCTTGTCGCCCTTGCTGATCTTGGCGCCGCGGACTTCCACGTCGTCGGTGGCGGTGCGGCAGAACTGCATCACTGGCGGCGAAAACCGAAGGACCTCTTCGATCGCGTTGGGCAGGCGGCCGTCGAGATCCTCGAGGAGGAGCGCCTTCTGGTCGGGATGCTCGTCCATCAGGCGCACGAAGTGGGCGGTGCTGTTGCGGGTGGTCTCGTGTCCGGCGATGGAGAGCGTCTGGAAGAACTGGGTGATCTCGTCGGGTGTGAGTTTGCGGCCGTCGACCTCGCCGTGGACGTACTTGGAGATCAGGGTGTCGTCGGGAGCGTCTTGGACGTTCTTGACCACGTCGTCGAGCAGCACGAACAGGTTGATCTGGTCGGCGATGAAGTTGTCGTTGAACTCGACCGTGGCCGTTCCGTTGCCGAGGGCGAAGTACTCGGCTCGGCGTGCTTCGGGGACACCCATGAGTTCACAGAGCAGGATCATGGGGAGTTCGGCGGCCACGTCGTAGACGAACTCCGCTTGGTCGCGTTGGGCCAGATCGCCGATCACTTTGGCGGCTTGGTCGCGCATGTGCGGCTCCAACGCGGTGACGGCTCTCGGGGTGAACCCGGGCTGGACGAGGCGACGAAACTGGGTGTGTTGGGGCGGGTCCATGCCCATGAGCCCGGCGCGCTGAGCTTCGAGTGCCATCGGGTTCTGTTTGGTGTCGAGCCACAGGACGCTGTTCTCCCACGCCGAGAAACGCTCGGCGTCTTTGGAGACCTCCGCCACGTCGTCGTACTTGCAGAGAATCCACAGCCCGTTGGGTTCGTAGTCGGGAAGGTCGTGGGGTTCGAAACCGTCGACGGGTGGCGGGTTCCAGAACACCGGAGCCTCCTGCCGCAGCACGGCGAAGTACTCGTATGGAACGCCGCCCACTCGCTTCATGTCGTTGCTGCTGGCCAGGTTGATGTCGCCAGGACGCATGCTCATCGCCGCGCCTCCGTTCGTCGTCGAGGTCCGGGGCGACCGTACCGCCCTGTTGAGTGAGCGTTTTGGGCGGGCTGTCCAGGCGGCTCGGTGGGTGACACGGACCCCACTCGTCGCCCGGATGATCGGGTGCTGCGGTCACAGCAGCGCCATGTGATGCTGTGTGGTGTGACCAACCGGACCGTGACGGCGAACTCGGAACTCGCGGCGCCGAGGTCCGACGTGTGGAGCCGGGTCACGACCGCTGACGGGATCAACCGCTTCACCGTCAGGATCCCGGGTACCAGCGGCATCGCGACAGTTGTGGTGTGGACCTTGTTCCGCCATCGCCACCGGCGCCTGCGCCGGCATTTCGGCGAGTCGCAGGCGAGCTGACCGAGGGGAGAACGAACATGTCCGCACAGGAACGCGAGTTCGATCGTCGAGTGGCCATCGTGACCGGTGGCAGCGCCGGGATCGGTCGAGCAACAGCACTGGCCCTGGCCAGAAGAGGCGCGCGGGTGATGATCTGCGGTCGGTCCGAGGCAGCACTCGACGCCGAGGTGCTTGCGGCACACGCTGAGGGCCTAGAAATCGCCGCGACCACGTGCGATGTGGGCGATCCCCCTCAGCTCCAGGCCTTGGTCGCCCAGACTGTCGAGACCTTTGGCGGACTCGACATCGTGGTGAACAACGCCGCCAGGGTCGAGATGTGCAAGCTCGCCGACGTCGGGGTGGACGACATCGACCGAACCTACGCGGTCAATGTCAGGGGTCCACTCCTGCTCGGCCAATACGCGCTGGCGCACCTGGAACGGTCCAGGTCGGCAGCGATCGTGAACGTCTCGTCGGTCGCAGTCGACATGGGCGGCGAGACCGCCGGCCTCTACCGGTCGTCGAAGATGGCCCTCGCCGGTCTGACAGCGGTCATGGCGAAGGAGTGGGGTCGGCTCGGGATCCGCGTCAATGCGGTGAGCCCAGGCAAGGTCGACACCGAGTCGGCAGCGATTGACGAGGCAACGATCGAACTCGCCAAGCTGGCAACCCCCCTGGGACGCCTTGCCGACCCAGGCGAGGTGGCTGACGCGATCTGCTGGTTGGTCAGCGACCAGGCCGGGTACGTCAACGGCGCCACCCTCAGGATCGACGGCGGCGTCAGCTTCTGAGATCGGACCGCGATGCGGTTCGGTAACGACGTCGAGGGTTCGAACGCCCTGAGCCATCGTGCCGAGATCGACGGCACCGTCGGCGTCTGTCAGTTCGCTTCGTTTGTGTAGGCCACGGCGAAGTTCTGGCCTGCGAGACGGATCCCGTCGGAGTTCCAGTGGATGCCGTCGTCCTTCAGGGGCAGGTCACGATGGATCACGGGGTAGATCCCAGGCCGGTCGTACTGCACCGTCCACTGAGACACCGTCAGATGGACGGCGAACGGGCGCTCCGGAATCTCGCACGGCTGACCCTGACGAAGGTGAGAACCGACGTCGTCGAGCGGGCAGGGCACATGGACTCCGCACTGCTGCGATCGCTCGACGCCATCCAGCTGGCCTCCGCCCTCGATCTCGGCGACGACCTGGAATCCGTCGTCACCTACGACGAGCGGCTCGCTGACGCCTGTGAGGCTCACGGAGTCCCAACCGTCGCTCCGAGCTGAGTCGGGGACCGACCGATCGGAGTTGCGGACGCGGCCGACGCTCTCGGCGTCAGCGAGAGGCGAGTTCGCCGCATGCTCGCCCACGGCGCGCTGGCGGGTCAGCGAGTTGGGCGGCTCTGGGTCCTCGATGCTGAGGTCGTGCTCCTCGAGCCGCTTGTTGTTGATCGCGGGCGAGCGACTGCTCGCTTCCTATTCACCACCTGAGTCAGGTCGGGACCTGCTGGAACTCTTCGAGCTGCCCGACGGATGGCTTGGCCCCGAGGATCCGTTCGAAGGTGTCAATACGGACGAAGTTCCGCAGCCAGCACGTTGGCTCGCCCGTTCCGATGAGGCACAGATCCAGCCACGACGTCGCTCAGGGGTCGATTGAACCGCCGAACTCGCTCAAGCCGGCTCGCCGCACGTGCCATCCAGGCACCGTCACCCCACCGACTGGCAGCGGCCGTTTTGGGTATTGCCACCCCAGCGGGCCGCTCGAACCCGATGCTCTCAACCGCGCCGTCTCTCCCTGACGCGACAACTGAGAGCCAGATGCGATGCTCAGCTGATCGTCGCTGGGGCGACGGCCAGACCGGAGGCCGTGGCGGCGGCGTGCAATCGTCGGTCCCAGGCCGCAACGGTGAGATCTGCGGTGCCGAGCGCCAGAGCGCTTGCGAGGTGTACGGCGTCGGCTCCACGCAAACTGTGCAGCGCCGCGAGTTCGCCAGATCGCTGCTCCACGTCGGATGACAACTCGACCGGGCGCATGGCCGCCCAGAACGTGTCCCACTCGGCCATGGCGGCGGAGGCCTCTGATGCACTCAAGTCGTTGTTTCGGCCGGCCGCCGCGAGCGCAGCGCACACTTCGGGATAGGCAAGTCGGCTCGACAGCGCCGCATCACACCCGTTCCAAAGGGCTGCGGCGAGTTCCGAACCGTGCTCGTCGACGACGAGCTTCACAAGCGCACTCGAATCGAAATAGACGAGCGCCATACTCAGCGGCGCTGCTCGGTGACAGTGTCGGCGACCGGCCGCTTCGGGGTTGGTCGCTGCCGTCCACCGGCGGTTGGTCGCGTCGGTGTCGCTGGACGACCGATCGCTCCCTCCTGAGTCAGGCGGTCGATGACCGACGTGGAATCAAGGGCAACGATGCGAGCCACCGGAACTCCCCGTTCAGTGATGACCACGTCGTTGCCCTCGCGCGCCGCATCGATCCACTGCCCGAGATGTGCCCTGAGTTCAGTGACTCCAACGTCCATTCCTCAAGTGTACATCGTGATGGGTTGCCAAACGTACACTGATATGGGACGCGGCCCGCGCAACGTCGTGCTGAGAGTCGTCGACGGCTCGGCAACCTCGGCATCATCCACCAGCTGCGCTCGCGGACTCCGCCAAGCCCAAGCCGCCAGATCAACCGAGCTGCAGGTCATCGGCGTCTGACGGCCCGCGTCTGACGGCCGACGGAGGGCGATCACCATCCTGGCCGGAGGGGTTCGCCGGTCAGCCCGTGACCGCCATCACGGCGCCGAAGATGATCATGAGACCGCCGGCGACTTGGTAGAAGCTGTGGACCCGGTCGCCGTCACCCCACATCACGCGCGACCGAGCGACGAAGAGTCGGTACAGCGGAAACTCGGAACGAGTTGTCCCCCAGAAGATGAACACGGCGCCGATGGCGGCCACCACGACTCCCCACACGATGCTCATGAGGTTGCTCCGTCCTCAGGGTTGCTGTGTTTCACGAGATTGTTTCTCCTTGATGATGTTGCCCGTCCCAAGGTGCGACGTCTGATCATCATGCTCGGCCGGTCGGCGGCGTTCGCCAGTCGGTGGATGCGCCCAGCCGGGTGCTCAGTCCGCGACGTATTTCGGGCGGCGAGTTTCCGAACCCCTTCCTCGATCGCTACGTGTGGAGCGGTTGAACGGCACGGTAACCGCCGCAAGAGCCGGCTCCGACCGTCGAGTCGCACCACACCGGACCAAGCGTGCTGCCTTGAAATCCTGTCATTAGATGCGGGATATTCAATGGTACGGTGACCGGAGATGCTGATCGAACGGCCACATGCAGAGCAGGGTTTGCGACAGGCGCTCAGTGCCGCGCCGGTCGTGGTGCTCACCGGCCCCCGCCAGGCCGGCAAGTCGACCCTTGCGCGTCATGTCGTGCATCTCGACCCGCCGGATTTCTACGACCTCGAAGACCCGAGGGACCTTGCCCGCCTTGCCGAGCCAATGCTCGCTCTGAGTGGGGCAACCACGACCGTGGTCATCGACGAGGCCCAGCTCAGCCCAGGTCTGTTCCCGATCTTGAGAGTGTTGGTCGACGAGGACCGCCGGCCGGGGCGCTTCCTGGTGCTCGGTAGTGCGTCGCCGGACCTCGTCGGGCTCAGTTCCGAGAGCCTCGCGGGCCGTGTCGCGTTCCAAGAACTCAACGGATTCACCCTGGCCGACACGGGGACAGATTCGCTCGACGCGCTGTGGCTTCGCGGTGGGCTGCCTGAGGCCTTCTTGGCCGATGGCGAGAGCCGATCGATCCAGTGGCGCGACGACTACATCTCCACCTTCCTGCAACGAGATCTCGCTGCGCTCGGATTCGGCATGTCAGCGACCACCATGCGCCGCTTCTGGGCGATGCTGGCCCACTACCACGGCCAGACGTGGAACGGGGCGGAGCTGGCCCGCTCGATCGATGTCTCCGAATCGACGGTCCGTCGCTATGTGGACGCGCTGACCGATGCCTTGGTCGTTCGCCAGCTCCCTCCTTGGCACGCCAATATCAGCAAGCGGCAGGTGAAGTCGCCCCGCGTGTTCATTCGCGACAGTGGCCTTCTGCACCGGCTGCTTGGGATTGGCAGCCGTCTCGAGCTCGAGCGTCATCCGAAGCTGGGAGCGAGCTGGGAAGGCATGATCATCGAACACCTCGCGACCCGATCCGGTCCGGCGGACGCCGCCTTCTGGTCGACTCACTCGGGCGCCGAGATCGATCTTCGTCTCGAGCTCGGCACCAGCGTCATCGGGGTCGAAGTGAAGCGAACGGACTCGCCAAAAGCCACACGTTCGATGCACTCGGCCCTTGAGTCCCTCGATCTCGACCACCTCTACGTCGTTCACGGCGGCAAGTACCGGTTTGCGTTGACCCCGTCAATGACCGCCGTTCCGGCGATCGAGGCGCTCTGCGCAAGTTCAGCGGCAGACGTGTTCATCTGAGCGTCAAGGTCCGACCTCGGTTGCAAACGAACCCGCCAACCCATTCGAAGGGCCGCCAGATGAGCGACTCGTCTTCGTCGTTCATCGTCACCGGCCCGCGAGGCGTGAGGAATCGAGCTTCTCTGGGCGATGCACCTGATCGACTCGGGCGCCGTCGAAGCCGAGAGAAGTGTCAGGGTTCCGTCATGGCAGACCGTTCGGGGACATTGGGTCGCACAAGACACCGGTGGCAAGCAACTGAGGCGGAGGGCTTTCGGATGACATCAGTTCGTTCAAGTCTGAGGTCGTCGTCGCGGGGCTCTCGGCAATGTGACTCGCCTGCCGCTCCACGGTGCCGACGTTAGGGTGCCCGATGGAGTCGAGGACCGGAACGCTGTGGGCCAAGCAGGATCAGCATGTTGGCGACAGACTTCGGCTCTTCACCGCGGTCGCTGAAGCTGTCGATGCCACCACGGTTCTCTACCCCGGGTCGTTCGTCGACGTGGCGCCATCGTTCGCGTTTCGGTCGGTCACCTACATCGACAGTGATCGGCGGGCAGAGCAGTTCTTCTCCGACGCCGAGGGCGTGGACGAGATCATCTCGGCCAATCGAGACGACGACCGACCTCGCGAGGTCATCTTCATACCCGCCGACTATCGAGAGGACCTCGGCCTTTCCGATGAATCGTTCGATCTCTTGGTCTCGCTCTACGCAGGCTTCATCAGCGAGCACTGCGGCCACCACCTCGCCGTCGGCGGCTCGCTGCTGGTCAACCCGAGCCACGGTGACGCTGCGATGGCGTCAATCGATCCGCGGTTCGAGCTGAGCGCTGTCGTGAAGTCGGCCAACGGGGAGTATCGGGTGGATGCCGCACAGCTCGACACCTACCTGATTCCGAAGAAGCCGCAGACGGTCACCGTGGAGTCGCTGCACGAGTCGGGACGTGGGGTCGGGTATACGAAGTCGCCGTTCGCCTACCTGTTCCGCCGGGTTCGGTGAGTCGTCGCTCCACCGCAGCATCCGGCGAACGAGGGTCGTTCTG
>ENA-ORXU01002054-ORXU01002054.1-marine-metagenome-genome-assembly--contig:-NODE-2054-length-14460-cov-4.140583_pt1 | contig 14460 bp, 15 predicted proteins | sample MGYA00237869_ERZ511484 | MGnify/ENA metagenome assembly ERZ511484
CTCTGAATGCTTGATACAAATCTGTGACTTGACTAACATTCCAAGAGTTAATGTTTTGATTAAAATTTCTAGCTCTCATAAAAGTGGAATTCATCGTTGTCACGGAACTTACATCCCAATTACTGATGTCCTGATTAAAAGAAATGGCACTGTAGAACATATAGCCAATATTTTCTACATTACTTAAATCCCAATTTCCTATGTTTTGATTGAAGGAGGATGCCCCGAGAAACATTGCATAAAGCGAAATCGTATTTGACAAATCGGGAATATCTGTAGCTTGACCAGCTAAATTAATGCACTCATAAAATGCAGATTCCATACTAGCCCAAACTTGATCCCCCCATTGATCAATAGAAATAATTTTATGCCGATACGGTTCTGCGGTGGCTGATCCAAAATAAATTCTTGGAAAATCTCCTGTAATTGATACCGCGTAATCTCCTGCCGCAGCATAATTATGCACAGCATCTCCAGTATGCCCAGTTGTTGTCGTGCCATCACCCCAATCAACACTATAATTGTAAGTATGCCCTAGCGCAATTGGAATTAAAATACTATCATGAGCAACCGTGGTTCGCCAGGTGGTGACGAAGGCGTCTTGGGCTTGGCTGATATTTGTTATTGTAATAAGGATGAATAGCAGATAATAAAATTTCATTTTCGTAAGATTTTGATAAATGATTAGAATGAGGCATTATTAAATGACTATTCGTTTTTGAGTGTAATTGATTGGTCGCTTTTATGGTCAATGAATTCAATAATTTGTCCCGAGACACCGACTTTGTAGACTCTCACAAAAGGAAAGGCCGTTTTCTTTATTTCTACATTCTCATTAATAAGGGTGCAGGACTTCCCTTGCATATCGGCATTGTCAAACATTTTTGATCGGGCTTTTGCAATAAGTGCTTTTCTGGTGAGTCCTCCTATTCCGAGCACATATACAGCTCTGGAATGTCCTTCAACATGATCTATTACCTTGAAATTGTTCTTTGACAATTGCACGTGAGTTGTGTGCATGTTGGTGTTGTTTGTTAGAGATTGATGTGCCCCACAACTAGTTAGTAAGAGTAATGTGAATACTGTAAAATACATTAGTGATTTCATGATTACGTTATTTATATTGATGATTAAAATTCATTATTTGGTATTTAATTGGTGACTGAAACAAAGCCCTTCAAAGCCCCAAAACAACCCCAATTTCACTCCGCTTCCTCCGACTCACCGGCACTTCATCCCCGCATTCCATCACCAGCGCTCCGCCATCCTGACGCGTGTATTGAGAGATATTATAGAGGTTGATGTAGTAGCTTTTGTGCACCCGATAGAAGGTCGAAAACTTGAGGCGGTCTTCGATCCACTTCATCGATTTGGTGATGAAATGTGTGTTTCCATGGACGTCATGCATCATGGCATACACGTCATCAGCTTTGAAGTAACATATCTCTCGGATCTTGATAAACAAGATGCATTTGGTTGTAGGCAATGACACTTTTGCGTCACTGTGACTGTATTCGATGAGGGGTAAGACCTCTTGAGCGATACGGGATTGGAGGGGGCGGATGTTGTTGTTGGCGGTTGATTGTACTAGCATTTAAAGGATTTTTTAATGATTCGATTGATAAAATCGAGTTGTTATCCTTTAGTGGTGGTGTGGAGGTGGAATGTGACCCTTATTAGAATTTATTCGATTTTTGAGTCCTCATTTTCGCGCTACATGAAAATGAATAGGATTGAAAAATTGAAGTTCGAGAATAGCAGATGCACACCGTTATCTTAGATTATAGGCTTGTGGCTGATGGCCTTATAAAATATTCTTTAACTTGACAGACTGAATACCAATGATAATGCGGATTTTAAAGTTGATATATTGTTCCTTCTTTTTATTCCTATCTATTCCGTTTATCATGTCGCAGGAGTCTTTCCGGCCTGCTGAATGGGACGCTGTATCAATGGTAAATATTGCTATCGTCCTAGATACAAATTACGATACTAAATCTAGATATGAAGCAGCGATTGAGGTGATGGATTCGGCATATGCACATCAAAATTTACTCCAGTTAGACTCAGTATTTAATATACTACCGTCTCAAAACAACACAGATTCGATACTTATCAGAGGCGTTTATAAGTTTTATGCATATTTCATCAATAAGTATGAAGGAGAGCAGAGAGCCTTAAAGTATTATCAAATAGCTCATAAATATGGAGGCGATTTGAATGCTGTCAATGACGTTCTAAATGTTGAAAATCCTCTCGGAAATATTTATAACAAATACGGTGATCATGAGCTTAGTCAATATTACTATTTACTTGTTATCAATAGATTGAGAAAGCTGAGAGATGAAGCTACTGATAAAAAATTAAAAAACAACTACGACAATGCTTACTATAGAGCAAGAAATAACTATGGATGGCTTCTACATTGGTTAGGCGATGAGAGAAAAGCCGTTGATATACTTACTTCGTCAAATAAAACTTCCAAACAAAAAAATTTTAATATACCTCTATTTTATTCTTCTTTGTTTCTCGCAGAGATTTATCTCAAAAATAATCAAGTTGAAATAAGTGAAAAATATGCCAGATTGATTCCGAAAAGTTTTTCTCCAGAAGTTTTCGATCTAAATCCATTGGCTAATATCGATCATTGGATGATCCTAGGAGAAATAGAGGAGCAAAAGAACAATACGAATAAAGCAACAGCCTATTTTAAGTTGGCTATAGACAGTTTGACAGCGGCAAGAAATCGCGGTAACAGAACAGTAGCCAAGGCGTATTTAAGGATTGCAAAATTTTATTTTAGAAATGAAAATGATATCATTGGAGAACAATTGCTAAAAGCGGGCTTGAAACAACTTCATTTGAAGCCGAGACTATATCCCGATATGTCCAATGACATATATGAGGAAAATACGATTGCTGAAATACTAGAGCAGTATGCCCAACACTACAGCAATCTATTTAAAAAAACCAATGAAATCGTATACGCCGATTCGGCATTTATGGCTGTAGATGGCGCCAGAGCAACATATAACTTGCTGCGTCAAGGATTCATATCGACTTCAGACGGATTACAACTCATAACTAGTGAACGGAAATTGACAGACATCGCCATTGAACTATTATGGCAAATAAAAACTAGCGGATTTTATAGTGATGCTTATGCTGAATTAACCAATAATTATTTCGCCAAATCGAAGAATAATGCTTTACTTGATGCTCGCGTCAGACAAAACACAGTTAACAGACTTAATTCTGACGAGCGATCAAATATATCTTCAATTAAAATGCAAATATCCGAACTCTTAGCTTTGCATCATGCCACTCAGGATGTTGCAACCAATGATTCCATTTTTTATAGAATAGTGAATCTCCGAAAAACATTAAAACAATATCTCAAAACACAACAAGAAGTAAAAACGGAAAAACTATTAGACAATGCTATAGACTTTTTAGTCACCGATAATAATGTGTATTGTCGCCATATCAAAAATAAAATAATTCAGTTTGATTTAGTCATGCCTAGGTGGCAGTTAGACTCACTCTTGTATAAATCCCATACGGGAATAATAAATAAGGACACATCTATTTCTTTTTACAGAAACCAATTTATCTTATTTGAGAAAGTCATTCAGCCTTATATGACGTCATCCTCTGACTTATTTATTTACCCCGATGGACCATTGCAGCTTTGTTCGTTTGCTGCCTTGGTCCAAGATACCATTGATATAAGATATTTAATTGAAGATTATGACATAGGTATTACATACAATTACGCCGATACTATTAAAAAAATTGAATATAAAAATTTAAACATCACCGCCATCCTACCGCAATACAAAAAACCGTCATTTTTAAATGCGGGTATTCGTTCGGGTATTTATCATCTACCATATGCCGAGCAAGAAATAGATGCTATCAAATCGACGTGGAATGCTAGGGTTGATTTGATAACAGAGGATGTCAAGAGCGGCTTGATATGCGGCTTAAACAATTCGGGAATCGTCCACTACGCAGGTCATGCTTTGGTCATCAACGATAGCGGATTACTGGTATTTGACAGTGACACCAATTCGAACATGTCTGAACTTGAAATTTTAGAGCTCCCTGCCTCGAGCCGTCTAGTCGTGCTGAGCGCTTGTCAAACTGGATTGGGGAAATGGGTACCGGGAGAAGGCATCCAGAGTCTTGCAAGAAGTTTTTTACAAAGTGGGGCGCAATCACTTGTCTACACACTATGGTCGATTAACGATCAAACATCTTCTCATATAGTATCAGATTTTTATCAAGAATTAAAAGATATGTCATCACCAGTTCGGGCCATGTCTATGGCTCAACGCTCATACCTCTCAAATGCCTCCAATAAACTGTCACATCCTTATTATTGGGCAGCATTTCAAGTGACGGGTGGGCAAGAACAGCTAAATAGTTCTTGTCAAGGGTCACAATTGATACTCCTATTGGCACTTATAGGTGTAATATTTTTATTAATCAAATTTATTAAAAAATGAAGTATTTAACAATATGCCTCTTCTCACTATTTTTTTTAACATCAATGTCAACGGACGGACAAAATAGGTGGTTAATAAAAGAGGCTCGGAGCACCATTTCTCCATACATTAGTATAAATGAAACTTGCCAACTACTCAGAATTGGACTACCAGATACTCAATGTAACGTACGTGCTGATGACGATTTATTCATAATTTATGAAGATGGATCATATTATAATTCGAGAAACCTAAGAATGAATCGTTTCACTGAAAACCCTGAACTGAATACTAAAAATTTTCCGAAGCAGAGAGACAAAAATTTAAATATTCGGTGCGAAAAGAAGATTCTATACATGTACCATACAGATGTGTATGATAATGGCGGTAGACCGCCGACCCGTTTATCTCCTAATCTGTCAACAAATGCAAATGAAATTAATTCAATCAATATCGATAGCGGCGAAATCTCTCAAAATATTCTCAGCGCCAATCACGATGTAGTCTCCGGCGAAGATTTTACATTGATTATCAATGGAGAGAATTTAGCTGACATACGATTAAAACCATTTTCTATACATTTTGAAATTGAAGGTTATACTGGGGAGATATTTGAAACTTCCGAAGTATTTTCAGGCGATTTTATTTATCCTAATGTCTACCACACTGAACTATATGGAGACAGTATTTTGATTAGCGATAGTATTGAAAAATACTATTACATAAATTTAGTTTCGATTCATGACTTACTAAGTAGGGTTGAGGGAGAGAAATCTGTTAAATTCACTCTGAAACAGGGTGGAGTTACCATTGATTCATTGTACGAAAAAATTTTAAAAGGTCATGACCCCAATATTATGGCATTGAAAAAAGTTTGCACAAATAAAACTGCTAGATATTACGTCAGTTTCCACAATAATGGTATCGAGAAATCGAATGATTTATCGGTATATTTAGATTTAAACGAACTTAGTCAAATTAACAATGTATGCTTACTTAACAACTCCGTCAAGTATCAAGGAGAAACATACAATGCCCAAGTCCAACGAGGACAACATCACCAAGAATTCATCATTATAATTGATTCAAACCTATATATCTGGAATTGCGATAGCGACATTGAGAATGGTATAAAACTCGTTGAATTTGAGATACTTATAGAATTTCAAAATGGAAACCTGCTAGCCGAATCTTCTCTTAAACCATCGAAGGCTACTGTGTGGTTTGATAATTCATTTGCAGACAATCTCAGGTATGAAGATTGGACTTGTAAAACAAGTCAAAATTCTCGTGAAAACAAGAGAAAGGTCGATGAACTAAAGCATATTATTTCGCAACAATCAAAAGAGTTAATATCGCTAGCTCCATATTTGAATAAATCCGACTTCAGAAAAAAATTACGTGATATTAAATCTTCTAGTAAGAAATATTCGAAATTTATTCTTGAGCGGAATAGACAATTCGAATGTCAGCGAGAAATATCAGACGATTGCAAAAGTTGTGATAGATTTTAAAATAGACTAAAACTCACACTCCCCCGGCGCCACCAAACACTCCACCACCCTAACCTGATACTCCCAATCACCAAAGCCGCTCCGTTCAAAATACGTGGCGGCTTTTTCGTATGCATTATTTTGGATATTTATATGGCCTAAATAATAAACCGCTTCACTATTTGCGGGATCTGCTTCTAAAATTTCATTGAGCAATCTTTCGGAGACATCATATTCCTTGGTCGCAAAGGCATATTTAGCCTTTCCCATCTTCGTCATTTGATCTGGATTGGCACCGCGCTCCATATCATAGACTGGCGGCTTGTAGTAAGTTGCCATAATTTCATCCCGCGTCATCGCCTCGTTTTCCCCGAACATATAGAATGCTGCAAGCGATAATAAAGCTATCACTATTGCCGCAACAAGAAAGTTAACCCAAACAGGGCGGGTCTTGGGCTGAGTCGCAGGATCGGTGTCCTCGGCCTTTAGTTGCTGCAATGTTTCTATCATGTCCACTTCCAACAGACTTTCACTTAGTTGTTGGCCAGTAGTATAATTTTCGACAGCAAAGCGCAATGACTCATCCGACTGCAGAGCTGTCTCGAAGAGAGCGAGTTGTTCGCCGGATAGTTTTCCGGCTTTGTAGTCGTCTATGTGGTCGAAATTATTCAAAATATTCAGTACTCTGTTTTTAACAATTAACAATCAATACGTCGGGCTTACCAATCTCTCCTAAGGTCGAGCTTAGCAATCCCTTGGTTTTTCTGTTTGGCTCTAGAGTATTAAGTAAGTGCATTTTTTATTTCAGGGTTTTCTTTTAAGTAATCCATTAGCTCTTTAAAACATTTATATTTCTTTTTGCGTGCCATCATATCGCTTTTATAATTCATGATATCCGCAATTTCTTTCATCGAAAAACCATTGGCCCAATGCAGTAAGACTTCTCTACAGTTTTTACCTAGTATATTTAATAATGCGTGCAAAGCTGATATTTTTCCTTGCTTAAGTAATAATTTCTCTGGCGAATTATTGTCCGTTAAATCAAATTGGCTTTCGATGTCTTCTGTTTGATGAAGACTGTTTTTTTTGATTTCATGGAACCAGATATACTTAGCAATGGCGCACAGGTAGCTTGTCAGTGAGGAGTTAATAGTTAAATCACGCTTTTTCATAACGGTTTTTACAAACTGCATCAACGTGGTATTCAAGATATGGTCAAAGTCAGCAGCATCACCTCCATACTTGATCAAAGTTGCTCGCAGTTGATGGCGAACCGATTGATCATGATATAATTGCGTCAAGACTTTATCACGACCGGCCTTTCCTGACCTAATCGTATTGATAAGTTCTGATATATCGTCTTGCTGCTCTACCAATGTGTTGGTTTTTAAAACGCGATTGTGACCTTTAACATACAAAAATGTTTAGCTCAAATTTCAAATCTGTGTATTCATCTAATCAAAAATATCCTCCAACACCTTCGTCTTATACATCACTATAAAACATCGAGCCAGCGCATTCACGTCAGCTTCGGCATTTGATACATTGTTATATGATTTACCAAATATCCGCTTATGCAGCTCGGGCAGTGTTGGCCATTTGAACTTCCCGCGCTTGCCGGGGATGCCACAATAGTATGTGGATTCTTGCATCAAACAGTATGTATCAGATGCGGACAATCGCTCGATGATATCGTGGCGGTCGGCCTCGGAGGTTACGACTCCTTGATTAAAAGCGAGATTATGCGAAAACACCATGTCAACATCAGGCAACACATCCATAAATCGGTTAACGGCCGTCTTGACATTGATGCCATTTTCCATGACATCTGACTTTGATAGCTTATGTCGTTCCAAGAATTTATCTACCAAATTGAAGCCTTGTGGTTTAATCAGATCATTTGCTTGATCTAAAATTTGACCTTTTTCATTCAAAATTTGCCAGGCAAGATGTGTCATTCTTGGCCAATTGGAGCTATCCCGCGCTGACGCATTGTAGTTTAATGGTTGTCCATTCGCGGACGTATCGAAGATCATGAATTTCATAAATATCTATTCAAATTATGTTACCGTTTGAAAAACAAAGGTTTGTACATTACAAAAATGATTAATGGATTTCTCCAATGTTATCAAGATTTTAATAGAATACGTTACCTTTGCACGATTGTTCAAAATGGAAACAAGATAGCCTGTTCATGGATATTACCGTTGGTGAGATTGCTAAAATGTTGAATGCCGAAGTCGAAGGTGATCCGTTGACGCCTATCAGTGGTCCTGCCAAAATCGAAGAAGGCAAACCGGGACTCTTGACTTTCCTGGCGAATCCGCGGTATGAACACTATGTATATAAGACGACCGCCAGCGCCGTTCTCGTCGATAAGAAATTTAATCCCAGTCAACCGATAGAAGCTGTTTTGATCCGCGTCGACAATGTATATGCGTCAGTCGGACAATTACTTAAATGGTACGAAGCTCAAGGTCAAAATGGCCATCATGTGCATGATGGTGACCAAGATGAGCAGCATATTCATCCTACAGCTAAGCTCGGAGCTAATGTTCAGGTAGGTCCTATGAGTATGATCGGCGCTGAGACTACGGTCGGCGATGAAACAGAACTTGTCGGTCAGGTTTTCATCGGGCATAATGTAACAATCGGAAAACGATGTAAGCTATTCCCTGGAGTGCGAGTGATGCATGATACAATCATCGGTGATGACTGTGTTTTTTATTCAAATGCTGTGATCGGAAGTGATGGATTTGGCTATAGTAATGGTGAATTTGGCTATGAAAAAATACCCCAAGTCGGGATCGTGCGCATTGGTAACAAAGTCGAAATAGGTGCCAGTTCTGTAGTTGATCGCGCAGTCATGGGTGAAACGATCATCGAAGACGGTGTAATTATCGATAATCTCGTGCATATCGCACACAATGTGGTCGTCGGAGAGTCGACAGCCATAGCAGCTCAAACCGGTATTGCAGGCAGCACAAAAATCGGTAAGCGATGTGTGATTGGTGGACAAGTTGGTATTGCCGGTCATATATCAATCGCTGACGGTACCATGATACAAGCTAAAAGTGGTATCGCTAAAAAAGTGACAGAAGAAAATTCAAGATTATTCGGCTATCCGGCAATTGAATATATGTCATATTTGAAATCTTATGCACACTTCAAGCGCTTGCCTGAAATGAATAATCTCGTCCATCAATTAATGGACCGGATTGAAAAGCTCGAAAAAGCTAAGTAAAATTAAACCCAATACACTATCCCAATTTATTTAATTAAAAATAATATTTCCGGTCGGGGATTAAAATTTAATATATGAAACAAAAAACGCTAAAAGAATCTATTCATATATCCGGAGTCGGATTACACACCGGAAAACAAGTTAATTTGAATATTAAGCCGGCAGAAGTTAATACAGGGTATAGATTTGTCCGATCTGATGTAGAGGAAAGGCCTGTTATTATTGCAGATGTCAATCGTGTGGTATCGACTAACCGTGGGACTAAAATTCAACAAGGAGAATACTCTGTTAGTACGATAGAGCATGTCTTGTCTGCCTTACGCGGCATGCATATCGACAATGCACAGTTGGAAATTGATGGGCCGGAAATGCCCATCATGGACGGCAGCGCAAAATTATTTACGGAGGCTATTTCTAAGTCTGGAGTAGTAGAACAAGAGGCGGATCGTGAATATTTAATTATAGAAGAGCCAGTTGAATTTAAAGATGAAGAAACCGGCTCCGAATATCTCGCTCTTCCAGCCGATCACTTTGAGGCAACAGTCATGATCGATTTTAATTCGCAAGTATTGGGCCAACAATATGCTCACCTCTATGATTTGGATGACTATGAAACAAACATAGCTCCGAGTCGAACATTTGTATTTCTTCATGAATTGGAAATGTTAATCGATCAAAATTTAATTAAAGGTGGTGACTTAGATAATGCTGTGGTCATCGTAGATCGCGTCATGGAAAAAAGCGAACTCGATAGCCTCGCTAAAAAACTCGATAAACCAAACGTGGAAGTCGTGGAAGAAGGTGTATTAAATACGACAGACTTAAGATTTAAAAATGAGCCCGCGCGACATAAATTACTAGACGTCATCGGTGATCTTGCGCTTGTTGGTTTGCCGATAAAAGGTCGCATCGTAGCTACAAAACCGGGTCATACCTCGAATGTCCGCTTTGGCAATCGACTCAAGAAAATATTGAAGGAGCAGCAGCGTCTTAAAGGAAAACCACGCTATGATTATGATACACCGATCATTAAAGATACAAATGGCATCATGGCCATGCTTCCGCATCGGTTTCCGTTTTTACTCGTCGACAAAGTGATCGAATTATCCGAAGAGCATGTTGTCGGTGTGAAAAATGTCACATTGAACGAGTATTTTTTCCAAGGACACTTTCCCGGCAATCCTGTTTTTCCCGGCGTTTTACAGATTGAAGCGCTCGCTCAGACGGGTGGTATTTTGGCTCTGAACACCGTTCCGGATCCAGAAAATTGGGATACGTATTTTCTTAAAATTGAGAATGCGAAATTCAAATGGAAAGTTGTACCAGGTGATACAATGATTTTGAAGATGGAATTATTATCTCCCATTCGACGCGGCATTTGCCATATGCGCGGAACCACATATGTTGGAAATCATATAGCATCGGAAGGCGATTTAATTGCAAAAATTGTGCGTCGAGAAGTAGACTAAAGTCTCATAATCATGACCACTGAATTTTCAATTAATCTTCAGGATGTTTCGAAGCGATATGGCTACGACTGGATATTTCGCCATATTAATTATACTTTTTCTTTAGGTCAAGTATATGCGATTCGCGGGCATAATGGGTCAGGAAAATCTACCTTGCTACGTATTTTAAGCGCGATGGAATCACCAAATAAAGGTCAGCGTATATATCGTAAAAACGAAGAACTACTGAATGATCGTCATGTTGCGTCAAATATGTCCTACGCCGCACCATATATGGATCTCCCCGGGCACTTAACCGTAAAAGAAATCATTGCCTTTCACGCTTCTTTTAAGAAAATGTGTCTTACAGAAGCGGAATTATTAACGACGTTGAATTTAGACAAATCAAAAGATCAACCAATTGAGTATTTGTCATCGGGACAACAACAAAAAATAAAGTTGGCATTGACTATTTTTAATCATGACCCACTTCTATTACTCGACGAACCGGGTTCCAATTTAGACGATGATAACTATGCATGGTTCGCAAAAAATCTGCGAGCTAATATGTCCAATAAATTAATTTGTATTGCCACTAACGAGCGTAGAGATTTAGATCTTTGTTCAGCGCAACTCGATATTGAGGATTTTAAAAATTGACTTTCGAGGATTAATCAGATATTCTCTCAGAGAATAAAAACTCGATTTAATAAACGCTTATTAAATAGATTTTTTCAAATCGACCATATCTCTCTTTAATCGATTGAGTCGTTTGAGTATATCTTGTTGCCGCTGAAGCGACTTGCGCATTTCTTTAATCTCACGTTTGGCTCCGTCGAGTGTGAATCCTTTTTCTTTAACCAAGTGATAGATAGTATTGAGTTGATCAATATTCTGCTTGGTAAACCTGCGATCGCCTTTACTGTTTTTTTGCGGTTTGAGGTATTTGAATTCTGACTCCCAATATCGCACCAGGCTTGGCTGCACGTCAAACATCTCCGATACTTCGCCTATCGAGTAGTATAGTTTTGTAAGATTTGATACATCGACCATAGTCATTGACATGAGGTTAGCGCTAAGATAATGACTTACGCTGTAACACTGCGTTTTTTATATATGAAAAATTGCTATATAACCTTTAAGGAGAGGGAAGTTGGTATATAATATTAATCGAAAGAATGATTGTGCTGGCATGATGCTTTTAGCAATGTGCTAAATTCTTCAGGCGACAACCCATCCATACAATAGTGAATCGGGTTGATGGCGCGATCATTTAATCGAACTTCATAGTGAACGTGTGGTGCTGTTGCCGTGCCGGTACGCCCAATAGTTCCGACTTGTTCGCCACGCTTCAATACGTCGCCACGCTTCACTGAGATATCGTCCAAGTGCGCATATAGTGAAGTATATCCAAATCCATGATCGATCTCGACGCTCCGGCCATAACCAGTTCGTTTTCGCTTCACGGATACCACTGTTCCATCGCCTGTAGCAATGACAGGAGTGCCTTTTCGAGCTGGAAAATCAATGCCTTTGTGCATCTTATTGACCTTGTGAACTGGGTGCTTACGCATTCCAAATCCAGACAACATGTGGACATAAGTATCTGATTGAGCCATTTGTACCGGTCGAATGGATGGTATATGTCTACGACGTGAATCATCTTCTGCTGCCGCCGTTTCAACATCGTCTAGATATTTTGAATGTAAAACGATCTTACGTTCCATCTCTTCAAGCGAATTCGTCAAGGCTGTCATGTTCACCTCTTCGGTCAAAGCCTCTCCCTCAATATCGTGACCACCAATACCGCCATGCCAAATATGTTTATCAATCGGTTGCGCGCCTAAGAGCAGCTCATATACTTCCGAATCGCGATCTTTCATATTGTCCATCACCGCGATCATATCGTTCACATCAGTATTCAATGCATCGTACTGCGCTTTCAGCTGTTCCATTTCCTTCGTCATGGCTGTCTCCCGCGGAGATGGCAAATAATAACTAAAAACAAAGTAAAAAATGAATGCTGTGACTACCACAGAACATAGATAAGCAGCTGCTTTAACCACCTTGCGCTGCGGATTCGCCTTGATTTGCATAAATGTGTCCGACTCAGAATCGTATGTATATCGCTTTTTTGCCATGTAATGTTTTTCTTAAAAAAAGATTGGTTTAATCAATCAGTATCAGTTAGTTAAGCGTAAACGTATTTTCTCTTGGGACCGACAAATATAAGTTTTTAGTCGCAGAGCATGGGCACATTAAGAAAACATTAATAAAAGGGCTTTTGGGGGATGTATCTGATTCACTGTCAGATTGTTTTGCTCGTTGATTACAGTGACATTTAGCGGGTTGGTTTCTGTATGAAATTTGCGATACGTTGACAATGACATCTGCCGAGTGACCGATTGGAAACATGGGAAAGTATCTAATGTGTGTTTTTTTACGGTCAGTCGTTGATAATTTCTTTATCTCTCTGTCCTGCACACGTACAAGACAATACCAATTCTTTTATCATTTCGAATTCAATTGGCTCACCTCTAATTTTAACAGGGTCAATAGGATTCACAGTTAGTTCTTTCGAAATGATATCGTGAGGTGTAAAGTCATGTTGAGACTTATTGATAAATCTTAAATTAGTAATCATACCATCTCTTTCGACAATAAAGGATATTGTTACTTTGAATGTATGCGTTTCGCTCTCCAACTTTCTAGGGAATTTTAGCTGGTCATACAATTGTTCAAACACAGGATCCCTTTCTTTAAAAATCGAAACATGAAGTTCGCGGTAAGTTTTTATTTTCTTTATTATTCCATCTAAATCATGGTAATAGGTCTCCATTACAAATCCATCTGCCAGTCTCAAAGTCTTATAAACTTTTCCATTCAGATCAAAAATGGTTGAATCTCTTTCAGTTTGGGCATAGATGCAAACTGAAATAAACAAAGATAAAATAGTTAAGAATAATTTGGTCATGTTCCTATTTTAATGACATACAACTTATATGTCAAGTGCCGGAGCAAAGTGATTGCGTGCTATTCCGTTTCATCACATATTAGCATCAGTTTTCATTTTTCAAAATTCTTTCGACTTTTCTCGAATCGTAGAACTAAAATTCTTTATCAAAAGACAATCGTGTTAAAAGCACTCTTTCTATTTGCCGAACCTTAAAAGTGAAATTCGCGTTTTTAATTAGATTTTCTTCTAATGAAAATGTCTTCCTACAGCCCAGAAAGACTCCAAACTTCCATTGTAACATCTATGAATTGGCAGATCAAAATACAAAAATATTATTAGAGCAATTAATGATGAGTTAATTAATAGTTCATTTTTTTGGCTATTTTTAATTAGTGAAATCATCAAGATAAAAAATATAATAACTTTGAGTAAGCTCGTTATAACTTGTAAAGCTAATCGTTGAGGCCTTATTCTCTCTTTTTCAAATTCACTCAATTCTTCTGATAGATTAACTAAATATTGAAATATTTCTATCAAATACTTCGCATCTATCAACACCAATAATGTCAATATTGCATAAATGAAAATCAATATGTTTTTTAGTTCTAAGTATTTCATAAAACTCTTTTGCCACTTAAGATATTTGATATTCGCTGAAATAAAAAACTCTTTTCTTATTCCAATACATTTTTATAGATATATTGTTTTTATCTGAGTAATCAACTCTAATTTATAGCGTAGCTGGATGTTTCTTTTCAGCTTCCTTAGGGCCGTGGAAGAAATTCCAATCCCATGAATAGTTAGCAATAGTTCTTCTATAGAATATTGA
>ENA-ORXU01002055-ORXU01002055.1-marine-metagenome-genome-assembly--contig:-NODE-2055-length-14448-cov-2.726672_pt1 | contig 14448 bp, 11 predicted proteins | sample MGYA00237869_ERZ511484 | MGnify/ENA metagenome assembly ERZ511484
TTCGTCTACATCGATTGCGATCGCGCCGTTCATCACCTTTTGAAAGGAGAAAAACTGAGAAAGTGCTGTCTTGCCTGACCCGCGCCGACCCACAATCAAAAACACGTTGGGATCGAGCGCCAAATTATTGAACCGCGTGTGATAGAAGAAATAGCGGCTGTAGTCTTCTTTCAGCAGCTTTACTTCCGACTCGCAGTCAGCTTCGCCAAATGGATTAAACCAGGCGGCTGTATTTCGATTAATCACTCCTGAACTCTCCCGCGTACCGCCATCCAAATCAGTATTCGTTGATATATCCCTCAATAAGGTTCCCAACTCTTTCTTCTATCCTGTCGGCATCTGTCCCGGATATTGCTAAATCGATGTGGCACTTTGTGAAGTGCTGTGGACGTGTCGTTGCTGAATAGGTCTGGAAAAAGCCAACTGGAAAAAGCCAATAGGCCTGAAAAAGCTGGTAGGAAAAGCCGCTGAGAATGTTGTTTTGTGAACAGCAGCGGCGATTTTAATCTCCGCGATGAAAAATAGCGGTAGGGTGAGGCTGACAACCAAGATTCCTTTGCCATGCAGCTTTATAAACAAAAGACCATCACGAAGGAAGAGGAAACGCAGGGTCGTATTCTCAAAGCGGCAGAGAAGCTGTTTGCAAAACGAGGCTATGGCGGCACCACCACGCGTGATTTGGCACAGGCCGCAGGGGTGGCTGAAGGCACGCTATTTCGTCATTTTGAGAATAAAAAGGCAATTTTAGTCGAAGTGGCCACTCGTGGCTGGATGGAAATTTTGACCGATTTGCTCACTGAGCTGAGTGAAATGGCGAGCTACAGAGCCGTGGCTCAGGTCATGCGTAAGCGGATGCTGAGCTTGAATGCAAATACGGATATGCTGCGAGTGTGCTTTATGGAAGCGCAGTTTCATCCGGAGTTACGCGATCGTATTCAGTTCGAGGTCATTGATAAAATGACCGACGTTACCGAGGCCTTTTTCCAAACTGCTATGGACAGAGGCGAATACCGAAAAATGAATCCTCGCGTCGTCGCCCGCATTTTCCTCGGCATGTTCACCGTCTCCGGCTTCAGCCAAACCACCCTGTCAGGCGATGCTGCCTCGCCCAACGACATGAAAGAAATGGCCGAAACCCTGGCCGATATCTTCCTCAACGGCGTTCTATCCGAATCTGGAAAGCCGTAGAGATGCATGCATAGATAGATTCAGGGGTAATATCTGCCCCGCTGCCGATACAATGGGGACTTGCAAATCACTCTCGCCCTAAGCTCATGGCATCCGATAAGTCCGCTAACTCTCCTACCTCAACCGACAGCAGCGATTCCGGCCTAGAAGGCATTCGTGCGACTCGCCTAGCTAAGGTAGAAGAGTTAAAACAAGCGGGCCTGACCCCCTATGCCTACACGTGGGATGTCACGCACCCGGTCGCAGACTTGCAGGATAAGTTTGCAGAGCTAGCAGCAGGTGCAGAAGAAGACTTTGAAGTGTCTGTCGCTGGCCGCATTATGGCGCGGCGCGTGTTTGGCAAGCTTGCCTTTTTTACTCTGCAAGACGAAACCGGCACTATTCAGCTTTATCTAGAAAAAAAGACTATTCAAGCTGAGATGGGTGAAGCCGACGAACAGGCCTTTAACCACCTCAAGCAGCTCACTGACGCGGGCGATATTATCGGCGCGCGGGGCACCATCAAGCGCACTGACAAAGGCGAACTTTCGGTGAAAGTGAAGCAGTACGCCATGCTTACAAAGTCTCTATTGCCGCTACCTGATAAGTTCCACGGATTGACCGATGTGGCCAAGCGCTACCGCCAGCGCTACGTCGATCTGATTGTTAATCCTGAAGTGAGAGATACCTTTCGCAAGCGGGCAAAAATTACCGCTGCCATTCGCCGCTATTTAGATGAGCTTGGCTACTTAGAAGTCGAAACGCCCGTGCTGCAATCAGAACCCGGCGGGGCAGAAGCTCGCCCTTTTGTGACCTATCACAACACGCTAGATATGGAGCTGTACTTGCGGATTGCAACTGAGCTACACCTTAAGCGGATGGTCGTCGGCGGCTTTGAAAAAGTATTTGAACTAGGCCGTGTATTTCGCAATGAAGGTATTTCTACCCGTCATAATCCTGAGTTCACCACCATTGAAATGTATCAGGCCTACGGCGACTATCAAGACATGATGGCGCTCACGGAGAGCATGATTGAACAGATTGCTCAGGAGGTAACAGGAAGCGAGGTAATGAGCTATCAGGGCGAAGAGATTAGCTTTGCAAGGCCCTGGAAGAGAATTACGATGCATGAAGCCGTGAAAGAGAAAACGGAAATTGACTTTAGCCAGTTTGAAGACCTAGCACAAGCGAAAAAGGCCGCTAAAGGTGCGGGCGTTGGCGATATCGATAGCTGCGAGAGTATCGGCCACGTGCTTAATGAAGCGTTTGAACAGAAAGTAGAAGAGACTTTAATTCAACCCACGTTTGTGATTGATTATCCGGTTGAGATTTCTCCACTGTCTAAGCCGCACAGAAGTAAGCCTGGTTTGGTTGAAAGATTTGAGCTGTTCATTGTGGGTCGTGAGACGGCAAACGGCTTTTCTGAGCTGACAGATCCGGTGGATCAGCGTGAGCGGTTAGAGTTGCAGGCGGCGAAGAAAGACGCGGGCGATCTGGAGGCGCACAGCGTGGATGAGGACTTTATTACGGCGCTGGAGTACGGTATGCCGCCGACGGTAGGCATGGGTATAGGGCTTGATCGACTGGTGATGGTGATGACGGATGCGGCTAGTATACGAGATGCGATCGCCTTCCCGCTGCTCAAGCCTGAAAAGTCAGATAGCATAGATGCTGAATAGCTCAGCCTGAGCGGGCGTGTCGGGCGCTAGTTACTCAGCAACGTATCAGGCCCGTCGTGTTGAAAAGCAGGCGAACGATAGGGCACAAAATCGTAGAATTCGTTGCTCTGCAAATAGACAACAGATATGATTTTGCCGTTGCGCTTGAGCACGCCCCAAGTACTAGGCAGCGTGTTGTTGATAATCTGACCAGCTAAGGGCTCAGAAATAACAGGCAGCTCGCCTGCAAAGAGCTGTTCTATCGCTTCAGATTCTCTCTCCTCTGGGAATGCGGCATATAGCTCTGGAACCAGAACGGTTTTGTTATTGTTGGCTCGAATGCTGCCTTTATTGATACGTGCATATTTAAAAGGGGCCTGGGGCGATCGCACCACCAATTCGACTATGGGCCGATGTGGAAAAGACGACTCAACAGACTTAAGCAGCTTACTCACGTTTCCTAACTGACCTTTCTCAGCTAGGGTGTTGGTATCGAGTGCCTCTAGCAGCGGTGGGGTAAACAGCGTTAAGACCTGTGCCATAGACGTATCTAGATCGTTTTGAGCCTGAACGAATTCGGCCTGGGCTTCGCGAGTGGCGACCTGGCTGCGGAAGTGATTGGTGACCTGTAAGCCGCCAATGATAAGTGCGATCGCAACAATGGTTACGATAATGCTCTGCTGCACTCGCCGCTTCACCTGTGCCGACACACCGTAGTTCGGAAGCTGTGCTTGACTTGCATTGGCCTCAGCTAACAGTGCCAAAGACAGCAGCACGTTCATCACTACCATTACGAAGGCAATAATGCCGCCCGCCACTAGCAAAGCCCGTACAACAAGGCTCCACATTTCCGGCAGGATGTCCCATAGCAAAAATTCGTCGATTACCCACAGCACAACGCCAAAGCAGGACAGCGTGAGTAAAACAACAGCTAGGTTGGTAACGAGTCGAAGTAAAAAGCGGTGGTTCATGAGGACTAATAAAAGGCGGCTATAGCGACTACAGACAGCCATACTACTATTTCAGATAGCTCATCATGGCTCTAACGATTGTGACTTTACGAGCATTTTTCAAAAAAACTTTTGAAGCTTGTTCTCATCAAATAAATTACAAAAATGTAATTGAGTAATCAGTGCTAGCTCTGCTTTCTACGTCTTAAGACAGAAACATATTACGAAATATTATCTTTAGGATATAGCCTGTGAGTCTGTTGTTTTAAGAACAAAGAAGACTCTGTTTCATTTTAGTTTTAATTTTGAGGACTTTCATGCGCTTTACATTCTCTCCGCTGCCTTTCAGAAAGTTGACTGCAACTGCTGCTGCATTGATGATTTTGCCAGTTGCGGTCAGCTGCGGTACGCCAGAGGCCGAAGTCGTTGAGACACCCGCAGAGACTGAAATGCCCGCAGGGGACGTAGTTTCAGGCGAGACAATTGTAGATGTAGCCAGTGCAAATGGCTCGTTTGATACGCTAGTAGCCGCTATTCAGGCAGCTGATCTGGTTGATACGCTGAGCGCTGAAGGCCCTTATACTGTTTTTGCGCCTACAGACGACGCCTTTGCAGCATTGCCTGATGGCGTGTTGGATAAGCTGCTGCTGCCAGATAATAAGGATGTGCTTGCACAGATTTTGACCTATCACGTTGTTTCTGGAGAAGTTCCTTCTAGCGCTGTGGAAACAGGTATGGTGCCTACTGTTGAAGGGACTGACCTAGATGTTGTTGCAGAAGGCGGCAGCGTGATGGTGAATGGCGCTAATGTCGTAACGCCTGATGTCGCTGCTAGCAATGGTGTTATCCACGTGATTGATGCTGTTCTCATTCCAGAGTCGGTCGATCCAGCTGCGCTTTAATAGCGATATTCAAGCTGAAGTAGCGCCACTTGCTTCTGCATAAAGGGCTTTTATCAACGTCCGCTAGGTTACCTTGTACAACCTAGCGGACGTTCAGCAATAGGGTTTGCTGCACAGCTTTGACTTTTTCAAGGGCTTCGGCTTCACTCGTGCGATCGCCTATCTCCCGAGCAATCTCCAAAGCCTGCTGATAGTAATCAATGGCAGCTTCAGCATCCTGCTTAACCCCGTACGCGTCTCCAAGATAAATCAGCGTTTCACTCTCTCCTGACTTGTCTTGAATAGATCGAGCTAGGCTCAAGCTCTGCTGATAGTAGTCAATGGCAACATCAGGTTTCTCTAGTACTAGCGATGCCTTTCCCAGGTTGGTTAAAGCCTGCCGTTCTCCCCATTTATCTCTAGTCTCAAGGGCAATGGTGAGATGCGATTCATGTCGGTTCAGCGCCTTTGCATACTCGCTTTGAGAATAGAGCACTTCGCCTAGCTTGCCGAATAGCTGCCCCTCACGGTAGCGATCTTGCGTTTCTTGAGCGATCGCTAAATGTCTTTCATAATATTCTGCCGCCCGATCATAGTTTTCTAAATTTCGATATACATCACCTATACTGCTATACAAATAGCCCTCTTCTCTTTTATCCTTAATTTCTATTGCTTGTACCACTCTCTCTTCTAATAGTGATAAAGACGCTTGAGAGTCGTCGTCAACTGTTGCGCTCCGAAATCTTTGAACAATATTGGCATCTTGAAAGCGTCTGCCCAAGTCTGTGCCTAAGGCTCTTAGCTGGGCGTTACTTTCGTTCAAAGCTGCCTGTTCTTGCTGAAGCTGAGTGGTTTCAGCGAGCAGTTGATTTAGCTCGCTGTTTTTCTCTTGAAGCTGGTTGTTTACGCCCGCCAGCATATTTTGCACTTCAGCGGCTTCAGTTTGTGCGATCGCTGCCTCCGCTTTCACCCGAGCTGCTTCCTGCCTAGCACCATCTGCCTCAGCCTGAATGGCCGCTGCCGACCTTTGCGCCTGCTGAGCTGCGTTCATGGCCCTTGCTGCCGCACTTTCTGCTGATTTTTGAGAGGACAGTGCTACGTCCACCTGTTCAGATATTCTCTTGTTTTCTGAGAGCAATCCCTGGTTGTTGCTAGCCAAGTCTTGATTACTCTTCTCCAGTGCCGTGCGAATTTCACCGAGGCTCTCTCTTTCTACCTGAAGACTTTCAACATCTTTAGATGCTACAACAAGCTTATCTTCTGCCTCAGCCGTTTCCTGACTCGCCACCTCAGCAGCTTTGGTTTGCTGACTGGCATACTGTCCCACAAAGGCTGTTCCCATCCCGATTAAACCCAGCAGCCCAACACCCAAGATATTCGCGACTCTGGTTTTGCGACGAACTCTCGTGAGCGCCGTGCGAGCCCCTTCTAGTGCTGTATTTACTTCTCCTAACGCTTTGTTCTTATCAGAAAGCTGTTTGCTAGTGCGCACCACCGTCTCTTGCGTAGCTACCAAATCACTTCGCAACCCTAGCTTTTGACTTTCTACTAAAAACTGATAGTCCAGCTTACTCAGGCTGCGGCTGTCAGCCCAGTCTAAGGCTGATTCAAGCGTCATGCCTTCTAGCAAGAATCGATCGTGCCGGTGATGAGACACCCATTCTTCTATCTGCCTGCCGTAGGGTCTAATACTGGCCAGCGTTTCACGAATCCATTCGGCATTGAAGACGGCTCGATAAACAGGATTGTAAACTTGCAGGGTGCCTAGCCGCTCTACGACCAAGCCAGAAAGCCGTAGCTCTATTTGTTCAGGAGACCCGTCTTGAACAATGCGGCCCCGAATCAGCGCGGTTTGGTACATCTCCAACAGCTGACCGACTCTAGCATTGCTGCGAATGCGATCGCGTATCGTCTTCAGATGCGGCGGCTCATCCTGCATCTCCCAGTTATCGATCACGTACGTGCGCACCACATATTCCACTATCTGCGCGGGTGTGGGCGATGCGTGTGTAGAGGTTTCTCGATAGTTCGCCGCCGCTTGCGCAACAAGTTGACATACTTTTTGAGTGAGAAAAGGCTGTCCGCCTGTCCAGTGTAAAATGGCCTGAAGAATGCCTTCTGGATCGCGAACGCTGTCTGCTAAGCCCAGCAGCAGCGGTTCGGCTTCTTCTCGTTGAAAGCCCGGTAGCTGAATCGCCTTGCCGATATTAAAAGGCGTTCGTTGTTTCTCTTGAATGAGATCTGTTGGTGTTGCAACTCCGATAAGGGCGAACGTCAGCCGCTCAAAATTAGGATTGTCAGCGCGATTGTTGAAGCACTCACGAATGAGTGCAAAAAAATCATCCGTATCAAATTCAATGCTGAGGATACTGTCAATTTCATCTAAGAAAACAACAACTGGCTGCGAGATTGTTGTTAGCAGCACATCGCTTAAGAACTTGCCGAATCGTCGCACTGCCGATAGGCGATTGTTCTCGTCCCACCAGTCATCTAGATCAAAATTAGGATTGAGCCGGTCAATCTCTAGCCGGTCTACCAGGCTGTCGATGAGGCTGAAGTACCATTCTTCGGGAGCGATCGCAGTTGTCCCTAGCCCGCTAATATCCACCGATACGCAGGCAACCCCCTCAAGCTCAAGCCGATGGGCTGCCCGCACTCGCAAGCTAGACTTACCCATCTGCCGAGAGTTGAGCACATAGCAATACTCTCCCGCCTTCAGCGCTTTATAAAACACCGTATCAGCGGTTCGAGCCACATAAGTTTTGGCATCAGCAGGCAGGCTTCCCCCCACCTGATAACGATATTTCGCCATTACAATCTTTTGCTAATTACGCCTGCTAATGAGCTACCTGATATCAGCTGCTGAATCATGATTTAGCCTCCTAGTCGAGATTGAAAATACTGCTTATACAGATCGCACAGCGGAACGACCTCATTGCCCTGATACTTTACCAGGCCCATGCTGTGTAGCTTGAAGGCTTCGGTTGAGCCGATTCGTACGGGCTCAGAGGCGGCTATTACTTTGTGAAAAGCTTCGACCAGTGATTTATCTGCCTCTAAGTTCAATAGATGCCTTCGTAGGTGATCGCTATAGAGTCCGCTCTCAGTCGGCGCTTGCTCTATCAAATCAGAAAGCGTAATTCGCTCTCTTGCGAGCTGATATAGCGCGTTGCGCAATAGATAAGGATGTCCGCCCACTAGCTTTATGAGCTGATCCTTCTGTGGCTCGCTAAGTGTAAGAGGATGGCGCGCGACCAAAGAAGCGATTTCCTGCGTGTTTAGCTCGCGCAGTTCAACAGGCAAGCCTACATTAAAGGGCGAGCGGTTGATGCTTAGCGGAATGTAGACCTCTTTGGAGTGCACGATGACCAGGTGCAGCTTGCGCCATAGCGGGCTGCTTTTGCCTTCTTCGTGCCATACGCGCAGCATGCCGAAAAAGTCGGTAGCGATCGCGTCATGCTCAAACACCTGATCTACATCATCTAACCCCAGCACCAGCGGCCCCTCTAGCTCAGCGAGCACATACTTTTCAAAATACCGCTGCGCCCGCCGCACAATGCCTCTAGCCCCTTTCCAATAGTCTGCCAAGCGATCTTCTAAATCCAGCTCTTCAGTCACGCTGGCGCAAAACCACTGCAAAAACTCATCCAGACTACTCAGCGTCTGCGTATCGGCTGCATTAAAGCTCAGTCGGACGGTTTCATAGCTCTGTGATTTGGCCTGTGATTTAGCATGAGCCAGTGTCCTAACTAGCAAGGAGGTCTTACCCATCTGCCGAGGGGCTTTAATCCGAATTAAGGAACCCTGTCGTACGACCGCTTCATAACAGTCTTTCTCAATGGGCGATCTATCGATATAAAACGCCGAATCCAATGGAACTAAACCACTCGGTTCTTCCATGGGCCTGCCTGTTGGCACCGCAACACTATTCTCTGCTGACGCTTCCTTCGATAAATCAGGACTTAGATCAGCCGTTCTGATCTGCAAGATAGGCGTTGCCGTCTCGTCAATGCCTTCTAAGTCAATGGCGGCCAATCCAAACTCGTAGGCTTCAGGCACCGTGCGACCGTAGCCGAGCGCGTCGTAAAAGCCGACGGCAAAATTGATGGCGGCGCGATCGCCAATATCCTGACTCATCCCGATGACGTAATCTACCTTTTGGCCAATCGCCACCGCCTGTACCTGTGAGTAGCAGGCATTCAGCAGCACACACTCCACGCTGGGGCACAAGCCAAACAAGCGAGCCAAGGCTTCACCGCTGACTCGCTTGCTTTTATCATGGTCACTTTCAAAAATTAAGCCATGCTCGCCTTCACCGTGGCCTGAAAAGTGCACAATCTGCGGCTGATGCTTAAGCAGGGCGCGGCGTAAATCATCAGGACGCACGGCCCACTGGGAGATTACTTTGAAGCGATCGCGCCCTGCCGAGAGTGCCAAACCCTCCTCAATTTCCCGTACCTCCTTCGGTAGCCGTAGTCGCGTCGTATCCGAAGGATTTGCCGCTAGAATCAATATCGTTTTGGTTATATTCGCACTCATCCCCTAATTTTACGTTCCACGCATCCAAAAAATCTGATTTTAGCCAGAAGGATTTTATGATGAACCACTAACATTCGTGAAGAAAAACGTACGTTGCGATACAGAAGGCAAAACAGGTTTTTTTTAATATCTCAGCATCAAAGATTTTACGTTAGGTCAATGCAGATGTTGTTAGCAGCTTTGCAGTCAGTACGCATAGGCGCTAGCTACGTTCCCCACCAGCTAGGCACTAAAGAAGGACGACGACACAGCCATTTGCTGAAAAGAAGTGGTGTGGGTTCACCACAGGTATAACTGTCGTAGTTTTTCGGCCGTAGCTTTTTTGCGGTGACTTCGTTTAGCCGCTAGTCCTGACGCTCACCTACATACTCCTCCTCTCATGTATCTTCCCTTTAAAGCAGAGAGAGGGCATCCCAAAATGGGTCTGAAGCCGCTTTCTCTGCAAAGCTGGCTAGAGGTTGATGGAGACTTTCACACTCAGCTAATCCTTAAAGCAAAGCTGTTATCTCAGTGCCACGATGCTGTATTTGCAGCTATTCCTGGCACGCAGCTGGCCCAAAAGGAGAGCCTGACGCTGATCGTCAATTATTTGTTGACACATTTCCCTTCTATCTACCAGCTTACAAAAGATAGAAGAGAAAGTCTTTATAACCTAAAAACGCAGCAAACCTGGCAGCTAACAGACGCTAAAATTGCGCCGCTCGACTTGGCCGCTCGGCTGGTGCAAGAAGATTTGTGCTTGATGCAGCCAAGCGTAGAGGGCTACCGGCTAGCAGCGGCTTCTGTTTGTTTTCCCTTGCGATGGCGTCTTCAAGAGAAGGTAGGCCAGCCTATGCGTAAAATTCATCAGCGAGTACCCGAGTATCCTGAGCGGCTAAAGTGCTCTGTAGACAACATGTTTGAGCGGCTAAAGGTCTCGTCTCCGGGGCTCAGGTTCAACTGGACGATTGTAGATTCGCCTGAGCTGAGGCTGTTGCAGAATAAACAGATGACTGAATTTAATGCGGCGATTACAGCGGAGAATGCGGGTGAGCGGCTTTGGCTAAGAGTCGAAAGGCAGACGTTGCGCAGACTACCCGCTAGTCACAATATTTTGTTCACTATTCGCACGTTTGTTTATCCGCTTTGGCAGGTTACACAACAGTTAGACGCTGCTGCTGATCTGCTGAAGGCGATTGCGGTGCTGAAGCCAGAAATGCAGGTTTATAAAAACTTACTCCCTTTTCGGCAGGCGCTAATGGGCTACCTAACTAGCTGCATCAAATCCACTACTCAAACAAAACTGCTCACGAAAACTACCCAGTAATACCGGCTTGCTAAAGCTTGAAACTTCATGGCGATCGCCCTCACTCACAAAATTGTTCTCATCACCGGAGCCAGCGCAGGCATCGGCGCTTCCTGCGCTCAGTTCTTCGCCGCTGCTGGCGCTAGACTCATCCTCTCTGCTCGCCGCAAAGAAAAGCTTCAGGCTTTAGCCGAAAGCCTCAAGGCGGAACACCAAACAGAAACTCTACTGTTGCCTCTAGACGTTCAAAAGGCCAGCGATATCAACTACAGCATCGAAGGGCTACCTGATGACTGGAAAGCCATCGACATCCTGATCAATAACGCAGGACTCAGCAGAGGCCTCGACAAACAGTACGAAGCCCCCCTTCAGGACTGGGAGGAGATGATCGACACCAACGTTAAAGGTTTGCTATATATGACTCGGGCCGTTGTTCCTGGTATGGTTGCTCGCGATCGCGGCCACATTATCAACATCGGATCTATTGCCGCGAGATACACCTATCCTGGTGGCAGCGTGTATTGTGCAACAAAAGCAGCCGTAAAGGTACTGACTGAAGGGCTCAAAATCGACTTATTAGGAACGCCCGTTCGAGTCACGAATATTGAACCTGGGATCGTTGAAACAGAATTTAGCGGCGTGCGGTTTAGAGGTGACGAAGATAGAGCAAAAAGCGTATACAACGGCATGACCGCGCTAACGCCTGACGATATTGCCGACAGCATTTTGTTTGCAGCCACTCGCCCGCCGCACGTCAACATCAGCGAACTGTATCTCATTCCAACGGATCAATCTTCTGGAACGCTCATTCACCGACAAAAAGCAGACCGGGAAAAAGGAGAATAAGCATGACAACAGACGCCATTATCATTCTCACCATTTGCTTTTCAGCATTTGTTCAAGGCATCTCAGGATTTGGTTTTGCACTCGTTGCAATGCCGATTTTAGCTGGGCTGACCAGTATTTACGTAGCAGCGCCCCTAGTCGCACTCACAACGCTTACAAACAATACGTTTATGTGCCTCTACTACCGACGATCTTTTAGTAAAGCTATTGTTGTCAAAATGCTGTGTGGCTCTGTCGTGGGTATTCCGCTTGGCCTGCTAGCGCTGCAATACTTTTCTGTGAGCGTCATGCTGATGGCACTAGGTCTTACGATTGTGTCCTATGCCGTTTATACGCTGTTGGCTCCGGTCACGCCTGTCTTAAAATCTCAAAAGTGGCTATATAGCAGTGGGTTTCTATCCGGCATTCTTATTGGAAGCTTTAACATGCCAGGGCCACCTGCTATTTTATATGGCAACAATCAGAGATGGCCTCAAGAAAAGTTCAAAAGTAACTTAACCGGTTTCTTTTGGGTAAACGGCCTGTTAGTCACCTTTGGACACAGCGTTCAGCATCGCCTAACGCCAGAAGTTTTTCATCAATATCTCATTACAATACCGGGGCTTGTGATGGGTCTTGTTGCCGGCATCACGCTATCTAACACGCTCAATCCACTAACGTTTCGTAGAATCATCTTAGGCGTGCTGATGGTTGTTGGGGCAAGACTGCTAGTGATGGGTGCGCAGTCTTAGGGGTTTAGGTCTTAGGGGTTTAGAGCGTTATCGTCAGGAAGAGATTCTTCTTTTCTCTCTTAACCGTATTCTTATATACACAAAATTTATTTTGAGTTCGGTATTGTTCTTTTAATGACACGCTTCACGTTTCTGAAGAAGCCGCTAGCTCGCCACAGCATTTTGTTCTTTATCTAAGGGATTTCTTCAATGGTTATCAAACTAGACAAAAACCAGCTAAAGAAGCAGAACTTTGACGTAAAAGTATTGGATCCCAACCAAAAAGATAAAACAGGTGACAATTTAGCCGAAATGGATCAGGCATCGCTGTGGCATGCCATGGCGCAGCATAAGTCTTTTGCTAAGAAGCCTCCGAAGTGTTTGAAGCAGGCTGCGGGGTGCAACGTCACAGATAGCAACGGCGTTGAGTACTTTGATGGTGTTTCAGGGCTGTGGTGCGTGAATGTTGGCTACGGTCGTCAGGAGCTAGCTGAGGTGGCTTATGAGCAAATGTCGAATCTTGGCTATGCGCCGCTGACCACTAGCCATGAGCCAGGTATTCGACTCGCGCACAAGCTCACGGAACTGCTAGGCTACGAAGGCAAAGTCTTTTTCTCCACAAGTGGCTCCGAAGCAAACGAAGCCGCCTTCAAAATGGCTAGGCAGTATCACGCGCAAACGTCACCTGCTGGTACAGACAGCCGCTACAAGATTATCTCTCGCTATCGTGGCTACCACGGCGGTACGATGGGCGCGCTCAGTGCCACGGCTCAGGCTGAGAGGAAATCAAAGTTTGGCCCGCTGGTGCCTGGTTTTTTGCACGTGAATCCGCCTTACTACTATCGTTTTAACGAAGGGCGAACAGAAGAAGCGTACAACGATAGCCTCCTCAAAGCGCTAGAGATGACGGTTCAGTATGAGGGTGCAGATTCTGTTGCGGCGATTATTGTAGAGCCTATTATCTCGGGAGGAGGGGTGATTGTGCCGCCAGACGGATATTTGCAGGGGGTTAGAGAGATTTGCGATCGCACTGGCATTCTGCTCATATTTGATGAAGTGGTCAACGGCTTTGGCCGCACGGGCAAAATGTTTGGCCATCAGCACTGGGGCGTTACTCCCGACATTATCACCTTTGCAAAAGGTCTCACCAGCGGCTACATGCCCCTCTCTGCTACCGTCGTTAAACAACATATTTTTGAAGCGTTTTTGGACGAGCCAGGTACCAATAGTCACTTTCGCCATATCAGCACTTATGGTGGCACTCCGGTATGCACAGCCGTTGGCCTCCGCAATATCGAGATTATTGAGAGAGAGAATTTAGCCGATCGTGCAGCCGAGATGGGTGACTACTTGATGGAGAAGCTTCAGCCGCTGTTGGCGCATCCCAACGTGGGCGACGTGCGCGGGAAAGGGCTGCTGCTGGGTGTAGAGCTAGTTACTGATAAAGAGAGTCAGACGCCTTTAGACAGCAACATCGTTATTTCTGTTGTAAAGCGCTGTATGGAACAAAAGGTAATGATTGGCCGCAACACCAATACCGTTCCTGGTTTCAACAATGTGCTGATGATGTGCCCACCGCTAATTGTTACGCGTGAGGAGATCGATCGGCTCGCTGATGTTCTCTACGAAGCTGTATTTTCGCTAACGGCATAGCGTGCATCAGGGCGTAAAGGTTGCTTCCTCGGTGCGCTTTCTTGGTGCGCTTTCCCCGTGCCAAAACAGTGCATAGAACAGCGGGCTTATTTGTCTTGGAAAGATAACTTCATACTCAAATTGGACATGACGCTATAGCGTAGTGACACGGCTTGCTCCAAAAGCGAGCCTAAGCTGGTACTCAATTTTATGTCTGTGCAAACTTCAGAGTCTGTTAAAGAACCCATCAATCAGAACGTGCCGATTAAGCCGCCACCTGGCTCAGCAAGGTCAAAGCGATCAAAAAGAAAGAAACCTTCCTCCTATCGCTGGCTATCTTTTGTTTCAGTCGGTATCGCCTTATTAATTTGGTTTTTAGCGACCAATCTGGGTTGGGTCGAGTCCATTCTTTTCCCCTCTCCACAAGCTGTCTGGGCCGCTTTCACAGACATTTTGCAAAACGGCTACAAAGAGAACCTGTCCATCGCTCAGCATATTTTTGCAAGCATGCAGAGACTGTTGATTGCGTTCGTACTGGCGTTCGCTTTAGCGGTGCCTATTGGCCTTGCAAGCGGCTATTTTAAGCCGGTTCGAGCCGTTTTAGATCCCTTTATTGAGTTCTATCGTCCGCTGCCGCCTTTGGCCTATTACACCTTGCTGGTGCTCTGGCTGGGGATTGAAGATGAGTCTAAAATTGCGCTTTTGTTTTTGGCGGGGTTCGCGCCACTTTATATTGCCATGATTGCCGGTGTGCAGAGGGTTCCGCGCGATCGCATTAAT
>ENA-ORXU01002058-ORXU01002058.1-marine-metagenome-genome-assembly--contig:-NODE-2058-length-14432-cov-3.743365_pt1 | contig 14432 bp, 14 predicted proteins | sample MGYA00237869_ERZ511484 | MGnify/ENA metagenome assembly ERZ511484
CACGCATTTGCTGGGCTCGGGAGCGGATTTGCGCAGCCTGCAGGAATTGCTTGGCCATGCCAGCCTCGGCTCAACGCAGATTTATACACAAGTGGATGCGGCAAAGATGCTTGAGGCTTATCGGTCGGCTCATCCCCGCGAAGATGGCTAATCAGCATCCCGCTCGGCTCGCGGTACATAGGTGACAACCCGCCAAACGTAAGCGGCAACCGTCAGCACCACCAAAGCGATAATCACCCAGCCAATGAGTTCCTGCGAATCCGCAAGATAATGCCCCAACCATTCGCCGCCTTTGATCAGCAGCGCATTCCAGATTAGCGATCCAGCGAAAGTGTACCCAAGGAATTTGAGCTTGGGCATATGCGCAAGCCCGGCCGGCAAAGAGATGATAGTACGCAGAAACGGACTGAATCTTAGGAAGAACACCACCCAATGTCCGCGCTTTACGAAGAACAATTGCGCTTTGACGATGTGTTCCCAATCGACGGTGAGCCAACGGCCCCAGCGATCCACGAAAGGCTCCAGCCGTTCAAAGCCCCATGTGTCGCCGATCCAGTACCACGCATAATTGCCTAGGGTTGTGCCAGCCGTTCCGATCAGCAGCAGCGGCCAAAAATCCATGACACCGCGCTGAACCAGCAATCCGCCGACACCCATGATAACTTCACTGGGCACCGGAGGAATGACGTTTTCGAGCACCATAAGGAAAAAGATACCAATGTACCCTCCCCGCTCGATCAGTTCGATGATCAAAGTGTCCATGCTCGCCTAACGCGCTTCGGCTTCGGAATGTCCCGAAAACTCTTTTGGTTCTCCAGAGATTTCCCAGAAAACCGCGCTTTCTAAGGGAAATCCACAAAACCTAAAGTATGGTTAATGTTTCCCTAAAGTTCCGCATGACGGCGCTCCAAAGCGTCCCAGATCATGCCTGCTGTGTCGGTACCGTTAAAAGCATCAATGGCGACAATTCCTGTGGGTGATGTGACGTTAATTTCGGTGAGCCATTCCCCGCCGATTACATCAATGCCCACAAATGTCAGGCCGCGCCGCTTCAAGTCCGGTCCCATGGCATCGCAAATTCCTTGCTCTCGTGCCGTTAGGCCGGAAGCTTCTGCCGATCCGCCCTGCGCAAGGTTGGAGCGGAACTCCCCTTCCCCCGGCTTGCGGTTGATTGCACCTGCCACTTCGCCATCGACCAGCACGATGCGCTTGTCACCTTCCGACACGCTGGGAAGGAAAGGTTGCACCATATGCGGCTCAGGCCATGTCTGATTGAACACTTCGAAAAGCGCCGAGATATTGGTGCCGTCCGCATCGATCTTGAAAATGGCTTTGCCACCATTGCCGTGCAGCGGCTTCACCACAACTGCGCCATGCTCTTTCTGAAACTCCCGCACATCCTCCAGCACGCGGGTAATAAGTGTGGGCGGCATGAAGTGGGCGTAGTCCAGCACATACATCTTCTCTGGCGCGTTCACGACTTCGCGTGGGTCGTTGCTGACCAGTGTTTTGCCCTTCAACCGGTCGAGCAGCAGCGCAGCGCTGATATAGCCGAGATCGAAGGGCGGGTCTTGCCGCATAAGAATGACATCAATGTCTTCAGCAAGGTCGATCCGGCGGGTCTCGCCAGCCGTGAAATGATCGCCGTCAACGCGCTGAACCGTAACTGGCCGCGCCCAAGCTGTGACCTTGCCAGACTGCCACGCAAGCGTCTTGACGTCATATTCCCACAGCGAATGCCCGCGCGCCTGTGCGGCAAGCATCAGCGCAAAGCTGCTGTCGCCTTTGATATTGATGCTTTCAAGCGGGTCCATCTGAACGGCAACGCGTAGGGTCATGCAGGTTTCCTTATGGCATCCAAGCGTTTTCGATGTGGCGAGGCGGAGTGCCGGGTGCAAGCAGGATTACGTCCACGCGCAAATCTTCCCCGTTTTGGGCATACTCATGTGCCACAGCTTCTGCTGCGGCGGCGACACGGCGCAGGCGGTATTCATCAATCGCGTGATCAAGATCGGCGGCTTTGGCACGCCACTTGACTTCGACAAAGGCGATCAGACTGTCTTGGCGAGCAATCAAATCCACTTCGCCGGATTTCACTTTCACGCGGCGGGCAAGGATTTCCCAGCCTTGTGTCTCCAGCCATGCGGCGGCTTCATCCTCTGCCTTACGGCCGCGGGCCTCTGCTGCCTGCCGCTTCATTCGCCTTTCAGCTCCATCGCGCGGGCGTAGAGCACCTTGCGATCCATGCCAGTCGCTTTGGCAACTTGCGCGGCGGCTTTGGAAGTCTTCTCCGTGGCGAGCAACTCTCGCAGCATTGCATCGGCATCATCTGCGCTGGCTTCCGCCTCTGGCGGCGGACCAACGAGCAGCACAATTTCACCCTTTGGCGGGTGAGAAGTGTAGTGCGCGATCAATTCCTGCGCACTGCCGGTGCGACATTCTTCGTAAATTTTGGTCAATTCCCGCGCCACCGCGATCTCTCGCCCCGGCAAGGATTCGTCAATTACCGCAAGGCTTTTGGTCAGGCGTGGTGCCGTATCGAAGAAGATCAGGGTTGTGCGAACAGCCGCCAATTCGTCCATCAAATCGCGGCGAGCCTTGTCCTTGTTCGGCAAAAATCCGGCAAACATAAAACGGTCATTCGGCAAGCCCGAAAGCGCCAATCCCGTCAGTGGAGCATTCGCCCCTGGCAGTGCCGTGGTTGGAATTCCTGCGGTTTTTGCGTCCCTTACGAGCCTGTAGCCCGGATCTGACACCAGCGGCATTCCCGCATCACTCACCAACGCAACAGCGCGATCGCGCATCGACTCCACCAACCTGGCTCGGTCATTCGGGGCGGAATGATCGTCATAGCGCCACAATGGCTTGGAAATACCCAGATGACGGATCAGTTTTTGCGTGACGCGGGTGTCCTCGCAGGCGATCCCGTCGCACCGCGTCAGAACATCAACTGCCCGAACAGTGATGTCGCCAAGATTGCCAATCGGCGTCGCAACGATATAGAGGCCGGGAGAGAGAGGGTCGCCGTCATGGGTCACGCGCGCCTTTTGAACGAAACATAGCGGAGACGGCAAGCATGTTCGGAAATTTTAAGCGCCTCCTTGTGGTGGGCCTTGGCAGTATCGCCTTGGCTGGCTGCGCGGTTATTCCTAACGCAGATGGCAATATAACGAGCAATGCACCGCCCGTTGCCGATGTGCCCGTTGCTGGCCCCAGCGCGGGCGTACTGCCAACCGATACAGAGCGGCACCGTGTCGCGCTGCTGGTACCGCTCTCGGGCACCAATGCCGATGTCGGTCAATCAATTGCCAATGCGACCACAATGGCTTTGCTGGATACGGGCGCGGAGAATCTGCGCATTACCACATATGATACCGCTGGCGGCGCAGGCGCTGCGGCAAGCCGTGCGATCAATGATGGCAATCGCCTGATCCTTGGCCCGCTGATGCGTGACAATGTGGGCGACGTGCTGGCGCAGGCGCGTCCGGCTGATGTTCCGTTGCTGACATTCTCCAACGACACCACGGTTGCGCGCAATGACGTGTTCGTCATGGGCCATATCCCTGATCAGTCTGTGGAGCGGACCGTAGAATTCGCAATTTCACAAGGTGCGCGCAATTTCGCCGCCATCGCCCCGCGTGGTGATTATGGCAATCGTGCGCTGGCTGCGCTTGACCGCGCTGCTGCTGAACACGGCGGCAGAGTGATTTCTGTTGAGCGCTACGATCGCGGCAATACTTCCATCCTGAGCGCAGCGGACAGGCTTCGTCAGACGGGCGGATATGACACTGTTCTGATCGCTGACGGTGCGCGGCTTGCGTCCATGGCTGCGGGACGGTTGAAGGATACGGGCGACGCCCTGCCCTCGCTCATCGGCACAGAATTGTGGAGCCGCGAAAATGAGCTGACCCGGACAGGAGCCATGCGCGGATCATGGTTCTCTGCCATTGCTGACGAACGCTATCGCCAGTTTTCGAATAGTTACAGTGCGCGTTTCGGCACACAGCCCTTCCGTATCGCCACCTTGGGCTATGATTCGGTTTTGCTGACCTTACGCCTGACGCGCGATTGGCAGCCGGGCCGTGAATTGCCCGAGGGTCTGCTGACGGATGATGGCGGCTTCCTTGGTCTGGATGGCCCGATCCGCTTTAACAGCAATGGTCTTGGCGAGCGCGCCTTTGAAGTGCGGCAGGTGGGCGATGGCGCTTTCACCGTTGTGGACCCTGCCCCCACTGGCTTCTAAGTCTGATAACCGCTTAGGATTGCTTGTGGTCGAGGAATCCTCCGGCCTATAGACAAATCCATGAGCGACGACCTGTTTGAAAAACTTCCGTCCGGCGGCGGCGACTATGATTCATCTTCCATCGAAGTGCTGGAAGGGCTTGAGCCTGTCCGGCGCAGACCGGGTATGTATATCGGCGGCACCGATGACCGCGCTTTGCATCACCTTGCCGCAGAGGTGCTCGACAATTCAATGGACGAAGCGGTTGCGGGTCACGCCAATCGCATCGAGATGTATCTGGAGGAAGGCAACCGGCTGACCATTGTCGACAATGGTCGCGGTATGCCGGTCGATGAACACCCGAAGTTCCCAGGTAAGTCAACGTTAGAAGTTATCATGACCACCTTGCACTCCGGCGGAAAGTTCTCCGGCAAGGCCTATGCCACGAGCGGCGGTCTGCACGGTGTTGGTGTGTCGGTTGTGAACGCGCTGTCCAGCCTCACACGGGTTGAAGTCGCACGCAACAAGGAAGTGTACGCTCAGGAATTTTCCAAGGGCCTGCCAAAAGGCAAAATCACCAAGATCGGCGACACACCCAATCGCCGGGGCACCACCGTCACCTTTGTGCCCGACACAGAGATTTTCGGTGATCGCAAATTCAAACCAGCGCGCCTGTTCAAGCTCGCCCGATCCAAGGCCTATCTGTTTGCTGGCGTGGAAATCCGCTGGAAATGCGCGCCAGAACTGGCGTCCGAAGATGTGCCTGAAGAGGCCGTGTTCCAGTTCCCAGGCGGCCTTGCGGACCATCTGAAAGAACAGGTCGGCACCCGCGAATGCGTGACGACAGATTTCTTCACCGGAACGCAGGATTTCCCAGAGGAAAACGGCCGCGTTGAATGGGCGGTCGCTTGGCCGCTGTGGTCCGATGGATCAACCAGCTGGTATTGCAACACGGTTCCAACACCAGATGGCGGAACGCATGAAGCAGGACTACGCGCCGCGCTGACGAAAGGCCTGCGCGCCTTCGGTGATCTGACGGGCGTAAAGAAGTCCAAAGACCTGACCGCAGATGATGTGATGACCGGTTCTGAGATCATGCTCAGCGTGTTTATTCGGGACCCGCAATTCCAGAGCCAGACCAAGGACCGCCTCACCAGTCCAGAGGCCGCACGCCTAGTAGAAAACGCGGTGCGTGACCGTTTCGACCAATATCTGACCGACAATATGGATCGCGGCAAGGCGCTGCTCGGCTCCGTGATGGAGCGGATGGAGGAACGTCTCAAGCGCAAGCAAGAACGTGAAATCAAACGCAAGACTGCTACCAATGCAAAAAAGCTGCGCCTTCCCGGCAAGCTGACCGATTGCAGCGGCGAAACCGATGGCGAGACAGAACTGTTTATCGTCGAAGGCGATTCAGCTGGCGGCAGCGCCAAGCAAGCACGCAACCGGAAAACGCAGGCGATCCTGCCCATTCGCGGTAAGATACTGAATGTCGCAAGCGCAACCAATGACAAGATACGCGCTAACAGCGAAATCGCCGATCTGGCGCTCGCATTGGGCTGCGGCACACGCAAGGAATGCGATGCCGAAAATCTGCGCTACGACCGTGTTGTCATCATGACGGATGCCGACGTTGACGGCGCGCATATCGCCACCCTGCTCATGACATTCTTCTTTCAGGAAATGCCTGATCTTGTGCGCAAAGGGCACCTCTATCTTGCACAGCCACCGCTATACCGGCTGACTGCTGGCAAAGAGAGTCTTTACGCCCGCGACGATGAACATCGCGCGGAAATTGAAGCGAACCAGTTCAAAGGCAAAAAAGTCGAAGTCGGGCGCTTTAAGGGCCTTGGCGAAATGAACCCCGGCCAATTGCGTGAAACCACGATGGATCCGGCCACGCGCAGTCTGGTGAGGATCACTCTGCCCGAGCAGAACGAGCAGCGTTTTGCGGTGAAAGAACTGGTTGATCAGCTCATGGGGCGCAATCCGGAACACCGTTTCAATTTCATCCAGAACCGCGCTGGCGAAATTGATCGCGATATGATCGACGCGTAAACCGACAAGCATTTCTTAACCAAACTTTCCTAGTTTCCTGGCTGTAAAACGCGGGGGAATTAAACATGGCAACACGGCCCATCGAAGATGGCAGTGCCAGCAGGGCAGAAGGCAACACCTTTCTGTCCCAGCTTGCTGATCCCAAGCGTGCAATGGTTTCTCCCCTTGTCGATGCCCTGCTGCTTTGGGGGGCGCCTGTGGCTGTGCTCATGTGCCTTATGCTGTGGCTCAAAGGTACAGAGCTCGCGTTCGGCGCGGCGTCGGAAGATGTGGCCGTCTATGTCTTTTTCTTCGCCACCATGATCACCTATGGACACCTCGTTGCAGTGGTCCCGCGGGCCTATCTCAACCCGGACGTTTTTAGCGCAAACCGTCTACGTTTGACCGTGGTACCAGTGGTTTTGATCGCTGCGCTGCTGATCTCTCCCACAATATTTATAATCGCCGGTATCATCGCGTTCTTCTGGGATGTGCATCACAGCGCCATGCAAACGTTCGGCATTGCGCGCATTTACGAATTTAAGGCGGGCAACGGGCCAAGCTGGCTGCGCCGCACCGATTTGCTGCTGAATTGGCTGCTGTATGTCGGCCCGATTTTTGTCGGAGCGTCTTTCGTTCTGCATGCCGATCAATTGGGCAATTTTGCCGAGACGCCGCTCACCTTCCTTGCAACGGCACCCGGCTATCTGGAAGCTGGCCATGGGCCGCTGCGCTTTGCGGCACTTGCCGTCTGGGGCGTGGGCATTGCTTGGGCAGTGGTGAATTACGGCAAGGCGATGCAACAGGGCTATAACCCGCCCGCGCACAAGATCGGCCTGATTGTCTCAACAGGCGCAGTCACGTTTCTTGCATGGGGGTATCTCCCCCCGCTGATCGCATTTGCGACAATTAATATCCATCACGCGCTGCAGTACTACGTTATTGTATGGATGCAGGAGGGCAAACGCATGTCGGCCTTCTCTCGCATGGGGCCTCGCGCGGCTTTCACACTGTTTGTCCTGTTCACCGCTGTGGTGGCAGTTGGGTATGATATGGCGACCAAGCTGGATTCCCGCCTTTGGATGGTGCCCTTCCTCGCCTGTTCGCTGCTGCATTTCTGGTTTGACGGGTTTGTCTGGTCGGTACGCAAGAAAGCCGTGTGAGCACGACGGTCGTTGGTCGTTAGGGCCATTGACCTAGGCCATGAATTGGCGGCATGCTGGTATCCTGTTTTAAAGGAGATAACCCGCATGTACCGTATCCTGCTCGCCCTGCCCGCCCTTATGCTCACGCCAGTCATGGTCAGCGCTCAGGACAATCAGGTTGAGGATGAGGCTGCGGCGGCGGAGCTGGCAGCGCCGCTCGAACAGCGTGCAGAGGACATCATTGCGGCTTTGCGTGGCGACATGGCCTACAACGCCGTCTTCGCGCAATCCTTTCGCGATCAAATTCCCGAAGAACAGTTTCTAGGGCTTCAAGCGCAGATTGAATCGCAATTCGGCCCCCTGCTCGGCATCGAAAATGTCACTCCAACGTCCGAGAATGCGGCCGACGTGACCATTCGGTTTGAACGCGGTATCGCCACGACTGCAATGCAGCTTGAGGCAGCAGAACCTAACTACGTGGCCGGCTTCCTGTTTCGCGGCGTGGAACCATACAACGACACCGTTGAAGCATTGGAAGCCGATATTGCGGCACTGCCCGGCGACATTGGCGTTTTGGTAGCCCCCGTGGGAGGCGGTGAGCCATTGCTGGCGTATAATGCTGATATGCCTTTGGGCTTGGGGTCAGCATTCAAGCTGTATGTCCTATCCGCACTGACGCAGTCGATTGCCGCCGGAGAACGTAGTTGGGATGATGTTGTGCCGCTTTCGCAAGAGAGTTTCCCGAGCGGCATTTTGCACGATTGGCCGGAAGATTCTCCGGTCACATTGCACACACTGGCGACATTGATGATTTCCATCAGTGACAACACGGCAACCGATGAATTGATCGCCGTGCTTGGTCGAGAAGCCATTGAGGCCGAAGTCGCTGCATCTGGTCATTCCAACCCCGAACTGATGCAGCCATTCATGAACACACGGGAATTGTTCATTCTGAAATCGGGTGGCGCAGCAGGTATCGACGCCTTTCGCGCTGCATCAATTGAAGATCGTCGGGAAATACTGAACGGTTTAAGCGGTGTTGATCGTTCTGAAGCTGATATCATGGCCGCCTTCACGAGCGGTCCCAACGCGATTGATATCGAATGGTTTTCCACGCCCAATGACATGGCAGCGATCTTTGACCGCCTACGCCTGTCAGGCGACGACATCGCGCTGGGTGTGATGGGCGTGAATACAGCTGTACCCGATAGCGAGCTTGAGCACTGGAACTATGTTGGTTTCAAAGGCGGGTCAGAGCCGGGCGTGCTGAACTACAGTTATGTTTTGCAGGACCTCGAAGGCGATTGGTCTGTCGTCACGATGAGCTGGAACAATCCGGAGGCAGAGGTTGACGAGCAACAGCTCGATCTGATTGCCGTGCGCGCAATCGCGCTTGCCCGGTAAGGCCATCACTCTTCCCGGTTCAGAGACTGGCGCGCGGCCTTGGCATAGCGTAGCCTCCTGCCGAACGTTGGTTGGAAGTGGACAGCATGGTTGAAGGTGCAGATCCGAAAGCGCTTAAGCGTCAGGATACAGGCACCATCCTCGATAACAATCATCGCGTCCATGAGCCCAACTCGGAAGAACTCGCCGGGTTGCCCGCAGAAAGCGATGATAACGAGTATTTCGACGAAGAGGGACCTGACAGAGGAAGCCGCGGCAAGGTCGTGTGGATCGTGCTTGGCTTGATTGCCGCGGTTGCTTTGGCAGTGTTCGGCGGCATGATGCTTGGCGAATTAGCGGGCCTTTCGCGCGGCGGAGTGACCGACGTCAGTACGTCATCTTCACCATCCTCGCCTGCTCCTGTGGCCGAGCCAGTTGCAGTTCCGAGCGAAATTGAACCGCTGCCTTTGCCAGATGCGTTGCCAAGCGTGGCCATAGCCACATCGCTGCTCCCAAACAGCAGAGTTAGCCCCATCGAACCCGGACAATGGGTGCGGCAGGATGATTTACCGCGCGATCTGTTCCGAGGCGAAAGCGTAAGCGGAATCGTCGCGGCCTATCTCACGGTTATTCCCGATGGCTCTGTCACCCGATGCACAGTTGGCAACAGCAGCGAAGTATCACCTGAAAGATTCCTTCGCCCTGCCGCAGTTGGCGTCTGCCGCGCATTGCGAGAGAGGGCCACGTTTGCACCGTTTGTGGTCGAGCCCACGCCAGCGCCAACGCCTGTGCCTACGCCGGAACCCACCCTTGTTGCTCCAATCGAACAACAGCAATCCCCCGCACCGCAGCCACAGGCGGAACTGAAACTGCCGGTCGAGCCCCCTGTGGCAGAGCGTGAAGTTTTCGTTCGCGTAGCGTTCCGCACGGCGGACGAACCCGCGGACTCCCAGCCCGAAGAGTAAGTTCAGCTGCGTGTGGCGCCAAGATAGAGCCAATCGCCCTTGCCGAGCCATTTTCCCACTACCGCCACCGGCGCAAACAGCGCAGCATAAGCGAGCATCTTCGGGCTGGACTTCCAACTTTGCGGAGTGCCGAAATTGTAAGCCAGATCGATGGCAGTGTGCCGCGCACCGGTGACAGTGAAACCCGCCTTCTGGGTCATTGCTGACAAGGTATGTTGCGAGAACTGGAACAAATGGTGCGGTGGTTCTGGATGGGGCCAGTAATCCAGCGTTTTCGCCAAAGGATAGGACGCACGCGGGAACAGGCCGTCGATATCTGGGGTGGATTGGAGCAATAGGCCATCCGGCTTCAACAGTCGGCGCAGTGCAGCAAGTTCCGCTGCGGGATCGGGCAAGTGCTCAATCACATCGAACAAGGTAATAACGTCAAAACTTTGGTCTGCATATCCGGCATCCCGCCAGTCGCCATGATGCACATCCAGCCCGAATTCCTCTCGCGCGAATGCGGATGTTTCAGGCGACAATTCAGCACCAGACGGCTTCATTCCTGCTTTTCGCGCCGCATTGAGGAAAATTCCAGAAGAGCAGCCAACGTCGAGCACTTTCAAGCCAGTCAGGTTCTTTCGGAAGTGTCGCAGCATCACGATATGCTGGTCAGCGATGGCGCTTTGCGTCGCAAATTCCTTCGAGGAACAGTCCAGCAACTTGTCGTGATAGGAAGAACTGGTCGTATAAATCGCCTTGATGCCCTCCTCGTCAGGCGGGTTGGCGATATAGGCCAGATCACAATTCACGCAGCGCACCAGATCATATCCGTGCTTTGTGAAAAGATGCCGGTTGCGGGACGAACCACACAAATTGCAGCCCACAAGGCTGCCGGTTGCGGCGTCGATGGAGAGGCACTCACTCATAGCGCCCTGCTTATCAGCCAACCACAAAATTCGGGTTAATCAGTCAATGGCTGATCAATAGAGCAGCAGATCTGCCACCTCGGCTCGCCACTGCGTCTCATCAGGTGAAGCCAGAGCATCCAGATCGCCCGGCTCTGCCTGATCGTCATCTACCCAATTGCGCAGGCTGGGGCCGCCATTGATCACGTCGATCGCGAGCACATCATTGGTGTATTCGTATTTGAATTCCGTGCCGCGCCAAAGGGGATAGTCGGGCTGCAGTGTCCGGATGGCCTTGAACGTCAGTGCCTGCAAACGCCAAGGGCGGAAGGCGCTATGATCGTAGAATGCCCCCTCTGCATGGATCATCAATGCATTGCACAAGGTTCCGGCGTGTTTGTGAAACGTCGGTTCAAACCAGCAATCGCGCAATCCGCATCCTGCCAGCCATTCAGGCGCTAGCCTTTGCATTTCTGCCAGCACTGCCTTCGCATCAACATCTGGCGCACCGAACAGCACTTCCAATGGGCGCGTTGTGCCCCGCCCTTCACTCAATGTCGCGCCTTCGATCATCACCGTTCCGGCATAGGCGCGGGCCATATTGACGCTTGCGGCGTTGGGACTGGGATTGATCCAGACGCGGTTTTCTGGCCAGCCAAAACCCGGCCCTTCAGGCAACCAATGGTGCATGGTAATAACGCGGTAATCCACGTCCAGATTGAAATGCCGCACGAACCATTGGCCCATCTCGCCCAGTGTCAGTCCATGACGCATCGGCATAGCGGCCGCGCCAACGAAACTTTCCTGCCCCGGCTTGAGTAAAGTGCCCTCTACCGGCCGCCCTGCCGGATTGGGACGATCCAGCACCCACACGCTTTTGCCATGCTTCTGCGCTTCTTCGAGCAGGTACAGCAGCGTCGTGACAAAAGTGTAGATGCGGCAGCCAAGGTCTTGCAGGTCAAACAGGAAAACATCCGCGCTCGCCATCATTTGCTCGGTCGGGCGGCGGACTTCGCCATAAAGAGAGAAAATCGGGATACCGTAGACCGGATCGATCTCGTCCCCCGTCTCGACCATATTGTCTTGCTTGTCGCCCTTCAGCCCGTGTTGCGGTCCAAAAGCGCTGGTGACATTCACGCCTGCTGCAATCAGCGCGTCCAAGCTGTGCGTCAGGTCTGCGGTCACAGAAGCGGGATGCGCGACAAGCGCGACGCGCTTGCCTTCCAAGGGTTTCCTCAGCTCGGGTTCGGTCAGTAGCCGATCAATTCCAAATTTCATGCAGCGCGGGTTCGCGCAAGACTGGCTGTGAAGCAAGTAGGATCGTGAAAATCTGGCTGTTCTTTGTTGTGCTGCAACGCCCAATAGCTTTTCACGCCGCCCTCTTCCTCAATCACGGCAGACAATCCGATATCGGAAGGCGCCTCTGGAATTTGATCGCGCGGCAAAGCGGCATCAAAGATAGTCATCGCCTGCCCGCTGCGGATGACGCAATCAGGTTCGCGGGCAAACTTCCGCTCTGTCATGCCTTCGCGGTAATCGGTGAAATCATACGCGGCCCAGCGTTCAGACGGCGACATGTTGAATTCGCAATAGGCAGGCGCGGCTGCGCGCTGCATCACGAACATTTCGAAACATGTGGTTTGCCAGAGATTATCAGCCCGGCCGCGACCGGAAAATGGCGGGATGATCAGCTTTTGAGAGCCATCTATGCGCCAGCGCACCCGCACCCAGCTGTCAGCCAAAGAAAGGATGCGTGCCTCGACACGCTGAACCGCGAGTGGTGGATGGGCGGCATGTGCGACAAGTTCGTGCGTTTGCAAGCAGGATTCCCCGTGCTACTCGCCCCCGAGCTAAAACTAAGGTGCCAAATCCCCGATATGACGACCTACAATTCCGAATTACTGCGAGTGCTGAATGAGCGCGGATATGTCCACCAGACAACCGATGCGGCGGGACTAGACGCCCTAGCCACGCGGCAGGTCGTTCCCGGCTACATCGGTTTCGATGCAACAGCGCCTTCTTTGCATATCGGATCGCTTGTCCAGATCATGATGTTGCGCCGACTCCAGCAAAGCGGGCACAAACCGATTGTCGTGATGGGCGGCGGCACCACCAAGATTGGCGATCCTTCAGGCAAGGATGAAAGCCGCAAGATGCTGACCTCTGCCGATATTGATGACAATATCGCTGGCATCCGCACTGTATTCGAACGTCTGCTGACATTTGGCGACGGACCAACCGATGCCGTGATGGTCAACAATGATGAATGGCTGAGCGCGCTTGGCTATATTGAATTGCTGCGCGATGTCGGCCCGCATTTTACAGTCAACCGGATGCTCACATTTGATTCGGTGAAGCTGCGGCTCGACCGCGAGCAGCCGCTGACCTTCCTCGAATTCAATTACATGATCCTGCAGGCGTATGACTTTCTTGAACTGGCGCGCCGGTATGAATGCCGTTTGCAGATGGGCGGCAGCGATCAGTGGGGCAATATTGTCAACGGCATGGAATTGGGCCGGCGGATGGAAGGGCACGAGTTGTTCGGCCTTACCACGCCGCTGCTGACGACTGCCGATGGCGCAAAGATGGGCAAGACCGCGGCGGGCGCTGTCTGGCTGAATGAAGCGCAGTTGCCGGGATATGACTTCTGGCAATATTGGCGCAACACTGATGACCGTGATGTGGGCCGCTTCCTCAAGCTGTTCACGGATATTCCGCTGGAAGAAATTGCCCGTCTCGAGGCACTCCAAGGCAGCGACATCAATCAGGCAAAGACCGTGTTAGCGGATGAAGTGACAAAATTGGTGCGCGGCGAAGAAGCCGCAACGTCGGCACGTGCGACGGCAGAACAGACATTTGCGGGCGGCGGCATGGGCGATGCTTTGCCTGTGCTCGAAATATCTGCGGAGGGTATTCGCATCGGTGCAGCGCTGACCGAGCTGGGCTTCACAGCGTCCAACGGCGAAGCAAAACGTAAGATTGCGGAGGGGGCCGTTAAGCTGGAAGACACCGCAATCAGTGATCCTGGCTTTCTGATCGAAGTGCCAGAAAACGGCGCAGAACTGCGACTTAGCCTTGGAAAGAAGCGGCACGCAATTCTTCGCGCGGGCTGATTTTACACAATATCCACCATTTGCGCCCATAACCCCCAATCGACCAATCAATGGGAGTATTGGGTAACATGGCAGCGGGTGCACAATTGTCTGTGACCGATATGCGGCGAGCATCGCGGCATCCGGTGGACTATACCGTAATCGCCGAGCATTTGATGCACGGCGATGTGAAATTGCATGTCACGAACATTTCCGCTCACGGCTTCATGATTGAAGACGTTGAGAATATTGGTCGCGGCGACCGCTTGATCATTCGCTTGCCTGCCGTTGGCCGGATTGAAGCCTATTGCATCTGGTTGAGCGGGGATCGCGCCGGTTTCCAGTTTGAACGGATCCTGCGCTTGGAAGATTTCCAGTCGATGATCGGCGAAATGCAGCCGAACCCTGCCCTGCGTGGCCGTCGCTAGAATGACCGCCGAATAAGCCTGAGTTGACTCAAATTTATCCCAAGCAAGTTTAGCTAGCTTGGCATAATCCACCTGCGCTGCCATGGCGCTGGTGTGACCACGCCTGAAACCCAACCAACGCACCCGTTCCGCATAGCCAACTTCCGCGCCTATTGGACCGCGCGATTGACCATGACGCTGGCGCAGTATGCGATGCTGCTGATTATCGGTTGGCAGACATACAACCTCGCCCGCGATGCCGGTATGAGCGTGGGGGAAGCATCCGGCCAG
>ENA-ORXU01002059-ORXU01002059.1-marine-metagenome-genome-assembly--contig:-NODE-2059-length-14425-cov-11.114371_pt1 | contig 14425 bp, 13 predicted proteins | sample MGYA00237869_ERZ511484 | MGnify/ENA metagenome assembly ERZ511484
CCTCCACCTGCGAATATGGAAGCTATTCCTAAACCACCTAATAAAATATTACCTACTGTATTAACTTTCTTTTGTCTCTTCACTGATGTCTTTTCAGTTTTTAGAAAGTCAATGAATTGATGTTTGTTACGTGCATTAAGGGTGGAACCATCCTCATAGTCCAATCCAATACCTGCATAACTAATGTCTACTTCATCAGCAGTACGATTATAAAGCTCCAGCTGGTAGATCATATAGTCCGATGCATATCCTATAAAAGCCGTCTTAATCTCCAGCTGCTCATAGCTATCTTGACTAAATGGAATATTATCTCCTGATATTTCTGAGATGACAACTGGCTTAATCTCTGTATAGCGATAGCTAGATTTACAGGAGCTCAGGCATAACAGTATTAAAAAAGTGAATAATATAGTGTGTTTCATAGGCTTGAGGATTCACTATTAATACGCAAATTTAGTTCAATTAGTTACGGCTTGATAGAGATATAATTAAACCTAAAATCAAAAAGGCCACGAATTTACATTCGTGACCTTTTTAAACGTTACTGTCGTTGGGATACTATCCTTCAGCACCAGCTGGCTTGAATACTTTTCCTTTGATGGTTAAGTATGAGTTAGCTGGGTCAGTGTTAGCTGTTAGGGTGACTCTCTTAGATTCAGCTCTTCCCTCTACAGTACCTTTACCTTTTGAATCATACTGTACTTTGATTTCTCCTGTTCCACCTGCTGGGATTGGCTCTCTTGGCCAGTCTGGCACAGTACATCCGCAGCTACCTTTAGCATTGCTGATGATCAGAGGCTCGCTTCCAGTATTGGTGAACTTGTATACGTGATTTACTTTTTCACCCTCTTCGATTTCTCCGAAATCAAAAGTAGTCTCTGGAAATTCAATAGTGGTCAATGGTCCTGCAGGTATATTAGCCTGAGGCGTAGCCGTAGGTGTCGCTGCTGGAGTCGTCGTAGTTGTGTTAGTCGTAGCTAAGCTTTCTCTTGCGGCATCCTTAGTAGAAGCACTATCTTGGCAAGCTGTAAAAGCAAACATTGCAAAGGCAGCAAAGACCATAATTAACTTAAAAGATTTCATATGTAAATTTTTGTGATTAAACAATTTTATAATGTATGATACAAATGTATAGCAAATAATTCTATTTCAAGTTCTCAAGAATCAATCCAAACTGCGATTAACAGCTGATTAACAATTAATTTTATTCTTATTGGGATAGCCAGCCTGTAAAGGCCTCACAGCCCAATGTATTGAGGCATTTTTCCTTTGAAAGGCCTCCTTTCCTGGCCGCAGCAACCCCAAATTTTATATCCTTGATGCCTTCTTTATTGTGTGCATCAGGATTAATAGATATCATAACGTCTTTATCCATCGCTTGTTTAATCCATCGGTAATCTATGTCAAGCCGATGAGGATTGGCATTAAGCTCGATACACACTCTATTAGCTGCACAAGCATCAATTATTTTGGTGTGATCCACGGGGTACCCTTCTCTTGAGAGTAATAATCTTCCTGTCATGTGGCCCAGCATTTTCACTTGAGGATGCTCTATAGCCCTGATAAGTCTCTCATTAGCTTTGGCCTCATCCATCTTCAGCTGTGAGTGGATGGAAGCGATCACGAGGTCGAAGGTCTTTAATACATCGTCCTCATAGTCCATGCTGCCATCGTATAAGATATCACATTCTATACCTTTCAAAACTCTAAAGTTCGCTATCGAGGCATTCACCTGATCAATTTCACGCTGTTGCATGCCTATCCTTTCTACACTCAGACCGTTCGCATAGAAGGCAGATTTAGAATGATCTGTAATCACTAAATACTCGTAACCCAGCGCCTTACTATATTCCGCCATGTCCTGCACAGAGTACATGCCATCACTATAAAGCGTGTGGCTGTGGACTACTCCTTTGATGTCCTGTTCCTCCACTAATTCGGCCGCAATATCAGCCATTATTGAAAAGGAAATATTAGGGTAATCTCTAATTTCAGGTGGCATATAGCTTAAGCCATTTGCTTCAAATACTTCTTCTTCATCTTCAAGTCCTTCGTGCACCACCAGCCTTTGCTCCAGCTCATCCTGAATATCCCGTCCACTGCTACGCAGGATCGACTCTATTAAGAAGCTGGCTTTATCGACGACGTCCATATCCAACTGGACACCGTGGTAGGTAGCTCCCTCTGCCTCCATCACATATGCATCACCTAAGACGCCCATAGCATCTATCTCTTCGCTCACCAGTACTTCTAAGGAGGTGATGATCGGGAGCTTCATTGCATATTCACCTACAGCGCTGACCATAGCATTAGGATATGCGTCATTGATGCGTTCTGTTATTTCCGAGATCAGTGTCTCAGCCGTGGGGTACAGTATTTGACCCTGAGATGAGAGGTAAAAGTTCAGTTTTTTGATAACATCAGCCTGGGTCTTCGCTCCGAAGCCTTTCATTTCCATTAACCTGTTTTCGTGACAGGCATAGAGAAGTTCTCCAGGTGATTCTACATTCATCTCTCTCCAAATAGTCTGCACCTTCTTAGGACCAAGTCCTTTAATGCTCAGCATTTCTATGACTCCTGGTGGTGTCTTTTCTATATATCGATTGAGTGTATCCATCTCTCCGCCTTCTATCAGCTCCCCTATCTTTCCATGGATTGCCTTACCGACGCCTTTGATCTTAGCTCTGTCTGCTGCGTCCATATCAGCTAGTGGCGTATCCAGTTTGCGAAGAGCCTGATAGGCAGAGTAGTATGATCTGACCTTAAACTGGTTCTCTCCGTGGAGTTCCATCAGTTTGCCTAATAGATTAAATGAATTGGCGATTTGCTTATTCGTCATGATACGAGAAGTTATTACTGGAAATGAGATGATCAGTCACTAAGCAGGTTTGACCTCATCGGGATATTCTACCCTGACATGATTGATGCTTCTAAGCAGCGACTTGAATACGACTGTACATTCTTCTAGCTCGTGGAAGGTGAGCTCGCTCTCATCCAGCTGACCTTCCTTCATCTTATAGCTTACGATATGATCTACTAATTCATCAATATCCTTACCCGTGGGGCTCTTTAGGCTTTTAGATGCTGCTTCTAATGAGTCAGCAATCATGAGGATAGTTTGCTCTTTAGACTTCGGTTTGGGACCTGGATAGCGGAACAGACTTTCATCAAATTCTCTATCAGGCTCTTCTTTCAGCTGATTCCGATAAAAATACTCGACTCTGGTCGTTCCGTGATGGGTCATGATGAAGTCCGTTATCATCTTAGGCAGCTTCGCCTTTTTCGCCATCTCCTTCCCTTTGATAACATGGTCGATAATTTTGCGTGCGCTTTCGAAATTTGTCAATATATCGTGCGGATTGTGTCCCTTATTATTTTCAATAAATGCCTCAGGCTCATGAAGTTTCCCGATATCATGGTAGAGGGCTGCTGCTTTGACTAAGAGGCTATTCCCACCTATCTTCTCAGTAGCTGCTTCTGCCAGATTAGACACCTGTAATGAATGCTGAAGTGTACCTTGGGCATTGATGGAAAGCTCCTTAATCAGTGGGCTATTCATATCTGTCAGCTCGGCCAGAGTGATAGAGCTAGTGAAGCCAAATAACTTCTCAATGAGTGGTATAAATGGATACGCTAGTAGTGTCATCACTGTGCTGACTAAGAAAAATACAAATGGACTCCAGTTAATCCCTGAAAAGTCTTCCGCATTAATCAGTGAAAGTCCTAAATAGCCTAAGATGTAAGTCGCAAAAATGATCAGAATCGCTTTAAAAAATTGATTCCAGTAGCGGGTCTCACTGACAAAAAGTACAGTGACTATACCTGCTAATATTTCGATAAAGGTGAACTCGTAATCTAAAACTGACATAAAGCTGGCAATCAGTACCACGACTATATGCACGAATAGTGCAAGCCGCTCATCAAAGAAATTCATGATGATGATAGGGACCACACAGAATGGAATAAGATAAATACTCATCCCGTGCCCTTCCAGAAAATACACTAAGAGAGCTACAATGGCAGGAAACATTAAAATAAAACTAAGATTGTTCAGCCGCTGGAAGACTGTTGGATGATTGAACTGCAAATAAAGGATCAATGCCCCAATAATCAACAGTATTAATAACAGGTATCCTAAAAAGGAAATTAAAGTAAAATTGGCTAAAGAGAAGTTATCAGCCTTTTGCCTCGCCCTCTCTATTAGGTCTAAGCGATCCACCGTGACGACATCACCAGTAGATATAATAGAAGATCCAGAAGGTATAATCTGCTTTTCTACCAGCTGGCTTTTAAGGGCTTCAGGAATAGACTCCGCGGTGCGCAGGTTACTGACGAGCTGTTGGTCCAGTAACTCATTTACTTGGATCTCTAAACCAGGCAAATTATTTCTTACCCAGGTCTGCAGCTCTGCCCTTACGGCAGAGATAGGAGTCATGTCTCCATCGAAGCGCTGCTGTACTACATAATCACCATCCAGTAGGTAGGCCGTATCTGAACCAACTGAGGCTCGTGTCTCGTTAGAATAAACTCCATATTGATAAAATCGTTCTATCTCTGCCTTGAGGTCATTCAGCTTCTCTTTAGCTATCGACTCCTCGCTGATAGATTTGTACAGATTGTTGATACTTAATTGCATCTTATTCTTCTCTGTATTATCAAATACCAGCACTCTATTAGGCGAAACCGACTTATCAATACTGAGATCTTGCTCTAATATTAACGGCTCATCACTCCAAGTGTCACCTGCATTATACGATGATTCTTGTAAGCTGGGTCTGCATAGAAATGCGATAAGGACCACGACGCTAAATGCCATTAGGTACTTCAGCCCGTCAGAGGATTTTAGAGAAACCTGATTATACTTATCCGACATGTCTTTTAGTGTATGATACGGTCTAACTTAATAAAAATTGCTGCACGATAGAAAGTATAGATTTTTCTTTTCACTTCTGGCCCACATTCCGAGTTTACCTATTTATTACATACATGCAGCGAGATCAGCCTTGCGAGGATTAATGATAAAAAGTATATGAGCGCTCCTCTTCTTTAACCTCGCTAATAAATAAAAGATCACTTTACCCTCCTGGTATCCAAGCGATATCCTCTATATCCGAAGCCCGATTCAGCGTTCGAGACAGCACGAATAGGTAATCCGAAAGACGATTGAGGTATTTCACGACATCTCCCGAAATAGTCTCATGCTGAGCTAAGGTCACGACTCTTCTTTCTGCTCTTCTACATACGGTACGGCTCACATGGCAATGAGCTGCTGAGTGATGACCTCCTGGAAGAATAAAGGTTTTCAATAATTCTAGCTTATCCTGCATCTCATCGATCTCGGTCTCAATCGCCGTAACATGTTGGTCAGTGATACTCTTTAAATTTAGAGCAGACGGGTCCTTACTGGCCAGTTCTGATCCAATAACGAATAGCTCCTTCTGTACTTCATTGAGAAAGGTATCGTGTGCCTTCATATTATCCATCGAAGACATAGCAGATCTCAGGACGCCAAGCTGAGCATTGAGCTCATCTACTGTTCCATAGGCTTCGATTCTAATATCGTCCTTAGCTATTCGATCGCCGCCGAATAGACCAGTGGTGCCTGAATCACCTGATTTGGTATATATTTTCACTTGTATTTCAATTAATGTATATTATATCGATGGGTTGGATCAGATGATTTTCTAATAGTTTCATTCTTCATATCAGACTCTATAAGACCATCTCTTAGCTTGACGATCCGATGAGCATGCTCGGCAATATCAGGCTCATGGGTCACCACGATGATGGTGTTCCCCCTTTCTTGAATTTCTTCGAATATGGACATGATTTCCATGGATGTCTTTGTATCCAGATTACCAGTAGGCTCGTCAGCTAAGATAATAGCAGGATTATTCACCAGTGCTCTTGCTATCGCTACCCGCTGTCTTTGACCTCCAGAGAGCTCATTAGGTCTGTGATCGACTCTGTCACCAAGACCTACATTCGCCAACGTCTCATAGGCTATGTCCAGACGGTCAGATTTTGACATACCTGAATAGACTAGAGGCAAGGCAACATTTTCTAATGACGAGAGCTTAGGCAATAAGTTAAAGGTCTGAAATATGAATCCAATCTGTCGATTTCTTATTTCTGCCAGTTCGGAATCATCCATGCTACTCACATCTTCTTTATTGAGAAAATATTGCCCTGAGGTAGGAGTATCTAAGCAGCCCAGCAGGTTCATGAGAGTAGACTTGCCCGATCCTGATGGACCCATAAGTGCCACGTATTCATTCACTTTTATGTCCAACGATACAGACTGGAGTGCATGCACCTCCTCAGTCCCCATCACATAGGTTTTTCTTAAATCAATAATCTCGATGACGTTCTCCATTATTTATCCATGACTTTAGGCACTAAAAAATGTCCAGCTTTACTTTGAGCAGGAGCATTAGCCATAGCAGCTTCGTGTGGCAGCTCATTAGCGACGATGTCTTCTCGAGGTGCTTTGGGCTCCTCGTTCATATATATGAGAGGCTCGACATCATCTGTATTGAGCTCCTCCAGCGTATCCACCATCTGTAATATGTTATTCAGATCTGCCTTAATCAGCGCTCTTTCATCCTCTTTTAATTCTAACCGAGACAGGCGTTCCAACTTGGAAATTAATGCATCATCTATTCTCATATCACAAGTTTAACTGTATCTTTCGCAATTGCTGTATCATACGAAATTACAGTATTATGTAGCTACTCACGAATATATTAATATTAGTTTTTTTTTGAATACTACCAAACCCCATATCAAGTACCTAGCTGTCGCTGGCAATATAGGTGCTGGCAAGACTACTCTGACGGAGAAGCTCGCCAAAGACTTCGGGTGGAAACCCCAATATGAGTCTGCTGGAAGTAATCCTTACCTCAGTGACTTCTACAATGATATGCATCGCTGGGCATTCAATCTGCAAATCTACTTTCTTAATCATAGATACAAGCAGATCACCAGAATTTTAGCCGGAGAAGAAATCGTTATCCAAGACAGGACCATATTTGAGGATGCATTCATCTTCGCGCCTAACCTTCATGAGATGGGCTTGATGTCGTCACGGGACTTTGATACATACTTCACCCTCTTTAAGTCTATGGCTGAGAACATTAAGCCGCCTGATCTCTTAATATACCTTAAGGCTGATATACCGACGCTGGTATCACACATACATGATCGAGGTCGAGATTATGAAGGCAATATGAGTTTGGACTATTTAAAAAAGCTAAACCAACGGTACAACGACTGGATAGAAGGTTATAAAGATGGCAAACTGCTGATCGTAGATGCAGATAAATTAGACTTTAAAAACAAACCAGAAGACTACAGCCAAATCATAGAAAGGATCAATGCTGAGTTAAATGGACTATTCTAAGACATCGGGCACAACAACAAATCAAACACCTGCTCTATTACTTTATATATGATCGACGAGATAAGACGAGACTTAAAGCCATATAAGGCAACTTTAGTAGCGGTATCTAAAACTAAACCTAATGAGCTAATCATGACACTCTACAACCAGGGGCAGCGGATCTTTGGAGAGAATAGAGTTCAAGAACTAACTTCTAAATATGAAGATCTACCTAAAGATATCGAGTGGCATCTGATCGGAAGTCTTCAAAAGAACAAAGTGAAGTATATCGCTCCCTTCATCAGTATGATTCATTCTGTGGATTCCATTGAGTTGGCACAGGTCATAGATACACAGGCACAAAAAAATGATCGCAGCATAGATGTATTACTACAGGTCAAGATAGCGCAGGAAGAAAATAAGGCTGGTTTGGATAAGGAGAATTGTATGTCCATTCTAGAAAGATGTAGAGATCTGGACCACATTACGGTGCGCGGGCTGATGGGTATGGCCAGCTTCACTGAAGATATACAACAAGTACGGGCTGAATTCGACTCCTTAAAAACCTTGTTTGATCGGTGCCAATGCGATGTCATGTCCGATAGCAATTACTTTAATCAAATCTCCATGGGCATGTCAGGCGATTATAAAATTGCCCTCGAAGCGGGCTCTACCATGGTCAGAATTGGGAGTTTGCTATTTGGAGCAAGATGACCGGGTGAAAAAACCTCAGATTAACGATTTTGATAGCAAGCTGGAAATCACTTGATAATGCTGATCTTATGGGTTTCTCTATTAGTCCTATTTAGTATTCTGATAAAGTATATACCAGAGCTAAGTGATGATACGTCTATTAATTCACCAGAAGATACGGTGAAATTCATTACTTCTTGACCCGCTTCATTAAATAGTGATGCAGCAGCTGAATCACCACTGCCTCCTGTTATGCTGAAATACTGATTGGTTATCGTAGGCTGTACTTGATAGTACTGGGTAAAGATTTCGGTGGTATTCGACTTGATCTCAGATTTAAAACTAGTACTGTAAAGGCTCAGTCCGCCCCTGCGGTTGCCAATCAAAATATCATAGAACCCATCATTATCAATGTCGTATAGAGCAGGGGCAGAATTAATTCCCTCCTTTATCTTGCCGTAAGACTTAGATAGCTGAGTAAAAGCGCCATTGAGATTGTCATCAATGTCCACATAGACCTTGATCTGACCGCTCTCCGATCCCACAAACAGTATGGTTTCTCCTTCTGACTTGACTGCATAAGGTGCAGCAAAATTTCGGATAAAACCTGGCTCTTTGGTATTGACCTCGCCGAAGACCTCACTGCTTTCTCCAGTGCTCAGTGAGAAGATGGGGCTACCTGCCTCACCGGTGTTAGGAATGTAGTTGATGCTGCCAATGACATCTCCGGCGCTATTAAAATTACGCTCGCCAATAATGAGATCTTGCAGTCCATCCTGATTAAAATCATAGATTGCGGCTTTCACATATTGGCCTAAAGTGAGCTCTTGAAAATTATACACAGGACTACTGAATATAGGAGACTTTCCAGGTCCCGCGATATTCTCAATAAAGTAAAATAAGCCTCTATCATCACCCACCAGTAGGTCTATATCTCCATCACTATCCACATCTCCAGCAGCAGGAGCTAGCTCACCAGAGGTAGTCGCGAATGCCGACATGTCCAAGTAGTCCCTATCCATTAACCTAAACTCTGGCACCTCTAAAGATCCTATATTAAGTAATAGTGCTAAGCGAGGAGACTTCTGTCCGACCACTTCCAGTCTGCCCGTAGATCCCACAATAATATCCATGAGTCCATCAGCATTGACGTCCATAAAACAAGGCACCGTATTTTTGCCGAAGTGCAGCATGTCCTCTATAATAAAATTTTTGTTTTTTAGCCGATAGTCAGGTACTGATTCAGTACCCTCGTTTTCATATAGCCATACGTGATTAATGGATTGTAGACCTACTGCTTCGTTAGGCGCCACGACCATATTGGTGAGCGAGCCGCCTGGAGTAGTGACGGGATAAGCTGCATTAAAAATGTTGATTCGCACAGGTGTGTCAGAAGATGGAAAATCAAGGTCCACTTCATTATACCACGCGTTTTCGGGCGTACCTCCATTAGTCAGTAGCACTAATCCATCAGATGAAATATCCCCTATCAGAGCCTCTTGAAGGCCGTCCCCATTAGCATCGAAGAGAGTGACTGTGGATCCAGCATGCCTGATTTCAGTGACCCCGCTGTGAAGATTTTGACCACATTTGTCCCCATCCTCGCTGATGAAAAGGTCTTCTGAAAATCCACTCTCGACCACCTTACCAAAGCAATTATCTTCAATCACAAAATCTAATCCTGGCGATCCCGCACCATTATTGACAGAAAGATTCTCATAATAACTGATTGTAGAGCCGCCAGGCTCAAAGGCGACAATATCAATATCCCCATCACCATCCACATCCTCTATCCCAGGAATATCAATGAGTGAATTATACACCTGAGTTACACCATCACCCAAGGGAACAAAAAGCACATTGAAACCGTCAACAGACTCGCTAGCCAGCTGGAAGGAGATACTGCCAGATTCATTACGTCCTTGATGTACTTCTATACCAGCTATGCCTTGCACTGTGGGTGCCATGAAAATGTCAGAGATCCCATCATCATTGTAATCTTTGAGCAGCATCCAAGAGTTAGCGGGAGGAAAAGCTGAAATGTATTGTGGTGCGTAGCTATAGCTTCCATCAGCTTGAAGAATAAAAGGCATAATAACCCCACCTGCCCTGTCGAAAACAAGCAGATCGTCCAAGCCATCAAAATTAAAATCAATATTACTAAACTGCGGTGCTAGGAGGCCTCCTACAAATGGGAATGTAAACGCTTCTTCGCCTTCTGAAACCCTTACATCAAGCCTATTGATGCCTTGCGCGATAGCTATTTGAGCTACGGCTGAAAAGCTGAGTATTAGAAAGAATCTGATTTGCTTCACGAGTGAATGTTTATATTAGAGCGAGTAGAATGATTACTAAATGTCTAACGAAAGTATGGATAAGATGCTTATTCATCTGCACATGTAATAGCCATAATCACGTAAAGTAGCATCGAATGCATAAAATTATCTGTTTCATCCTATTGTTCCTGATTGGCACTTTTTCCACTCATGGTCAGGAATTACTCATTCCAGTAGATTCCGCATCTACTCAGGGTCCTGTAGAAATAGAGAATCGTATAATATTCGATGACTTATCTCTAATTGATTCAGGAGGAAAAGTGCAGCTGCTTATAGATAATAACAATAATGGAATAGCCCAGCTAAGCATCAACGGCGAAGCAACTACACTTAACTTTGTAGATGGCATGAGCCACTTAGATAAGTCCTTCTCGAAGCAGGGGGAGTTAGTCTTTCTGAGTCATCAGTCTTCTGCGGGTAAGCAGATAAAACTCGTGCATGTCTCCTCCTCTGAGGATGGTCCTTACCGCATCCAGCATATACCGCTATGGCTGTCCTTAGTACCGCCCTTGATAGCCATTATCTTAGCCTTGATCTTTAAGGAGGTGGTGAGTTCACTTTTCTTGGGGATCTTCTCGGGTGCTTTTATCGCTAATGGCCTGCGCTTTGATAGCTTTTATCATTTTTTCAAGAGCCTCTTTTCCGTCATAGACACATACATCATAAATGCTGTATCGGATAGCGGGCACATGTCTATCATCGTATTCTCGCTACTCATCGGCGGTATGGTAGCCATCATCTCTAAAAATGGGGGCATGGCCGGCGTCGTGGATTCTATGAAAGGCTATGCGAAAAATGTCCGTAGCACTCAATTTATCACCTGGATTCTGGGCCTCGCCATCTTCTTTGATGACTACGCTAATACGCTTATAGTAGGAAATACAATGCGTCCCGTGACTGACAAATTCAATATTTCGAGAGAGAAACTGGCTTATCTGGTCGATAGTACAGCAGCGCCCATCGCCGCTATCGCTTTCATCACTACCTGGATTGGAGCTGAACTCAGCTATATAGACAGTGGGATGAGTCAGCTATCGGAAAGTTATGACATGACTCCCTATTCCATTTTTATCAGCTCTTTGAAATACTCGTTCTATCCATTCTTGACGCTTATTTTTGGATTTCTGGTCATCTATACGCAGCGAGATTTTGGACCTATGAAGGCAGCTGAACATCGCGCTAGGACCACTGGGCAAGTCTCTCCTGCTGCGATAGCGTCGGAGGATGAGCCTAATATGGAAGATCTAAGCCCTGTCATAGGTGCTCCTCTGCGATGGTACAATGCAGCTATTCCAGTGCTGACAGTCATTATTATGACCATCGTTGGCTTGGTCGATACTGGCATAGACTCACTTTATGCAGAGCTATCCGCTCTAAAAATACCAGAACTGCAGCACAATTGGGGCAGTGTCTGGACTCATGCTTCCTCGCTATTTGCGGAAGGAGAAGGTGGCTTTCTGGCTAAGTTAGGTAAGCTTATCGGTGCAGCAGATTCCTACGTCGCTTTACTTTGGGCGTCGCTAAGTGGAGTAATAGTCGCACTATTTCTGACTATCAGCCAGCGCATTATGAAGCTATTTGACAGCATGCACTGGATGGCAGAAGGATTTAAGACCATGATGCCTGCTATAATAATACTCACCTTGGCATGGTCTCTGGCCAGTACCACCGAGCAGCTGCACACAGCAGAATACCTCAGTGGCGCACTGCAGAATTCTCTAAACCCTATATTCATGCCAGTGATCATATTTGTGCTGGCCGCATTCATCGCTTTTTCTACTGGGTCCAGCTGGAGCACCATGGCCATACTCTACCCCATAGCCATCCCAACTACCTTTGCCATATGCCAAGCTAATGGCATGACACCTGATGAGACCTTACCTCTCTTGCTAAATGTCATAGCTACTGTATTAGCAGCATCAGTACTGGGTGACCACTGCTCGCCGATATCGGATACGACGATCTTATCTTCTTTAGCATCGGACTGTAATCATATAGATCACGTACGGACTCAGATGCCCTATGCCCTGACTGTAGGCGCAGCGAGCATCATTTGCGTATTTCTAAGTGCGCTATCTGGAGGGAGCTGGCTGATGACCTTAGGCTTACTGATCATCTGTACAGCCATATTCTGGCTATTATTGAGGAGGTTAGGAGCGTAAATTGCGGCAACTCATCAGTGAGAAGATGATTTTCATTTGCATAGCTACTGATGATCTTAAGTTGCAACGCAGATTCATCTGTAGGCAGAAATGTAGAACCACGGTATCGTCTATAGCTAATGAGTGGCATGCATTATGGAAAAGAGAGTACTGAATGAAAGAGATAGATTAAAATATTTAAGGCCTATGTATTTTCGTACGAAATACCTTTCACATATGGATAGATATATGGCTACTGAGCTTATAAAACATGCTCATATTAGTTACTCCACAGCGCCTAATGAAACTCTGAATTGTATAATTTAGAGACTTAATTTGCGTTTTATTTCTTTGTTAACATCTCAATTCGGAAAATTGCGTCATTTTAGATAGATAAGCGATTCATTAATCAAGGTATAAGCATGGCTGAAGTACAAGCACTATCATCAGAAGAACTGCATAAAAAGAAAGGGATGCGCATCTCGCTCATCATCCACGGCATCATCCTCCTATTGGCTCTGATCCCATTCTTCCAGCCCGATCCTGATAAAAATATTGATACGCAATACGCAGTACAGATCGCTTTCGATAAGAAGGATATCGTGTTCGAAAATACCAAAAGCTCAGCAAGTACAAAATCCAGCGCAGCCTCAGGAGCTAATCGACCAAAAACGGAAGTAGCTAAGCCCGCAGAAAAGCCCGCAGAGCGCCCTAAAGTGAAGCCCGCGGAAGTCATTAAAGTGACCACACCTAAGCCGACGATACAGGAGACTAAGCCTGCTCCTAAACCTGCGCCAGAAGTAAAAACGCCGACGCCGACGCCACAGCCATCGGAACCAGTGGAGGCCGACATCGTGACAGAGGAAGCGGAAGTCATCGCCGTAGAGGAAGAAATTCAAATAGATCAGCCAGAACCAGAAATATATGAGGCCCCAGCCCCAGTAGATATACCTACATCAGCTCCCGAAGCGTCTACAAGCTCTCTGCCTTCTCTGGAAGATATTCTGGCGAAGATCGAAGAGGAAGTAGGTGATATTATGGATGGAATACCTACGGAGAATGCTGAGCCATCAGAAGAGGATGGTGGTGGCGGTCTGCCTTCAGGTAAGGACGAGTCAGAAACAGGTACTGGCACAGGTGATGCTGGCACGGGTAAAGGTGATGGAGACAGCGGTGATGATAATGATGATGGCATCGGTCGAGGCGGTGTCGGAGATGGAGAATACGATGACAGCGGTAATGGTGTCTTTGGTAGAAAGGTAAAGTATCGAGATCCCTCTATGATTCGTACTGCGTCCAGTAAGTCTGGCGTCTTAGTATTTAAGGTATGCATTGGCAGAGACGGCAATGTGACCTATGCCGAAATTAATGAATTCGAATCAACTATCAAAGATCGAACTATCAGAAAAGCTGCACTTCGCTCCATCAATAAATACAAATATGAGCCAGACCCAACGGCCCCAAAGGAGCAATGTGGAAAATATAAATTTATAAGCGATAATGTAAATGGGGTAAATTGACTCAGGTACCTGCTGTAATTTCTTTTTATGGATTAGTATAGTTGCTAAGAAGGCGCTTGGTAAATGATCTACTATTACCAATGTGAAATAGAGATTATATCTTATCACTGTACTGGTGGGTATTATGGGCGTATTCTGAAGTAAACATAGTAAGGTGTAATATGTAGTTAGCCAAATACCTGATACTGGGAAAAGTAGTAGATAAAGGCTTCAGCTGGTAAGCTTTCTGATAAAAATCATAACAATCAATTTTTACAGTGACTCCGTTGTTCATTGAGAATTAATTAGGGGTATTCAGAAGTAAAGCATAAACACATTTTCTTTAGATGCAAAGCTTACTTGCACTCGCCGTGC
>ENA-ORXU01002064-ORXU01002064.1-marine-metagenome-genome-assembly--contig:-NODE-2064-length-14408-cov-3.817738_pt1 | contig 14408 bp, 9 predicted proteins | sample MGYA00237869_ERZ511484 | MGnify/ENA metagenome assembly ERZ511484
TGATATATTTTCAGAACAAAGCTTTGGTTTAGCACTGAGTCGACAACTTTTTGAATCCATTTCGTTGGGGATAGCCTTAGAAGCTTATCAAATTTCGATCGAAAATTACGGCAACAATTGGCAGTTCAATACTCAAATTGGTTTTCAAGCTGATCTGACTAAATCGATTCGAATTGGCACTCATTTATTTTTGCCGCTTGAAGAGCCCGATCAATTATCGTTTTCCAACCAAGCACTTTTAAATATTGACGTTTCGGTCGTAGCAGAAAAACACTTGACCGTCAAAGCAGGTGTTAGAAAATTGAATGACGAAGACCTCGGGGTCAAAGTGGCATTAATCTATGAACCTGTCGAGAAATTTGAAATACAAACGGGTGTATTGACATTTCCGTCACAGTATTCTTTTGGTGCTGGCGTCGATATATTTAATAATATGCAATTATTTGCAACCGGATTATTTCAGTCGGATTTAGGTTGGAGCTCGGGATTAAGTTTACGTTATGTCCCAAAGCAATAATATTGTTCTCTGCGTCCCCACACGAGAAGAGCGAGACGGGATATTAAAGTTTCTTCCAAATGATAGTGCCGTCCAATTTGAAATAACAGGTATGGGCGTCATGCAAACTGCTTTTCATATTTGCGAAATGTACACGCGTTTACATCCTACGTACATAGTGCACATGGGCGTGGCAGGATCCTACAAAAAGTCTTTAGGGGTTGGTGATGTAGCAGAAATAAAATCGGAAGCAATGGCGGATTTTGGCGCGGAAGATGCCCACAAATCGCATATTACTTTTCAACAAATCGTACCCTCTATCGACCCGAATCATGGCCCATGGTCAAAAGGACTTTTATTAAATGCATCCACAAACACATATAATCTACAAGAGGTTACTGGCCTGACCGTGCCGTTCGCAAGTGGTTCAATCGAAACTATTGCGAGACGTCAATCATATGATTGCGATATAGAAAACATGGAAGGCGCCGGCTTATTTTATGCTTGTCTTTCATTGGATATTCCATTCACCTCTATTCGCGCCATATCGAACATAGTTGAACCGAGAAATACATCAGCTTGGAATTTCGAACAAGCATTTCAGGGCCTTGCACATTTTATTCAGTCGAATTTCCTATAGTCGTATGTACAAATTTATTCCGTTCTCGTCAAATCCATATTATATTTCAAGCGGACGAAATAATTATAACTTTCGATACCACCTTTTACACCTTGACTTTTCAAGAACAAGTCATATATTTTGTTTCTAAGTTCGGGCATGTAATCTGAATATTGATCATGTTGCTCATATATTGATCTCCGGTCATCAATTACCGCTTGGTCCATTTTATCATAAAATTCATTTAATCGATTTTGACCACAATTATTCAATATATCACGAAGCAAATATCCAATATAACTTAGGTGGGCGCTATATTCATACAACGGCTGATCGCTTTGCACACAAGCTAAGTAGGCGACAAAATTGCAATCACCTTCAGATGTTAAACCATGTGCATGGGCCAACTCATGTGTAATTGTCACCGGCTTTTTTAAGTAGTGCACGCCGCTGTCCACATTACTTTCCCCCGTAAATGGCCAATAAATACCGGCCGTCGACCAATGCAACAATGTTCCATCCGGTCGAATAAAATGTAGATTGGTTTTTACTTTCTGATTGTATTTAAACGATGGCAATATTTTTTCAAGTTCGGAATTTAATTCAGTGACATCTAAGTTTTTTTTGATTATTTCCTCCCTTGAAAGCGAGCCGATATACCCTAATGATTCCATACTTCGCAACTCATTTAATCGATTGATGACATTTTCAGATTCGCCAAACAACCATGAGGTGTCAGGTATCATTTCATTATATCCCATGCGATCGACAATATCAGGTCGGCTATAATTAAATCCCCATAACCAATAAAATGAGGTGAGCAAGACGGCAATCAACACCGCGACATATTTCAGCGCCGTCCATATTTTGGCTTTTCGAAAGGCTATGAAAAAGCATGTCATCAAAATTAGCAATACTAATCCTATACTCAGAAAAAGGCCAGGAATCGGTAGATGTAATTCGTCAAGAATAGGTCTAACCGACGGATAAATATTCCCTCCGTACCACGATTCTGCATGCAGCGGATGGCTCTGTAAATACATCTGAATACCCACGGTCACAAACGCAAGTAAAATAATTAGACCCGTAATTCCCTTTTTTATAGTCACTTAGATTTTCTTATGAGAAATTTAACCAATTGTTCCATATGCGTTGAAACTCTTTTGCTTTTGTTGCGTTTATCACAATGAACGAAATTTTATCATTAAACAAGAACAAAAATGGCATTTGAATTCACAGATAGCAACTTCAAACAAGAAGTGCTTGATAACGACGGATTAGCAGTAGTTGACTTTTGGGCAGAATGGTGTGGACCATGTCGGGCAATCACTCCAATCATAGAGGATTTGGCGACAGAATATGACGGAAAAGTCAAAGTTGGTAAACTGAATGTAGATCACAATCAAGAAGTTTCCATGAAATATGGCGTACGATCTATCCCTACGATTCTCTTCATCAAAGGAGGGGAGGTTGTAGAGAAGCATGTCGGTACGGCAAGTAAAGACTTTTTAAAGCAAAAGATCGATTCACTCCAGTAGGACGTGTTATCTCATAAAATGATTAAGGCCTCAAGTGTAGACTTGAGGCTTTTTTCGTGCGAGTATTGTTACTGTAAGAAATTTTGTTGGTAATTGGGTGCCTGCAAGTATCTCGTCTGACACCTAAGGTGTCAGACGAGATACTTGCAGGCACTGTTGGACGTGTGACAAATTCTCGCCTTGCACTTAAGGTGCCTTGCGTATTTCTCGCCTTGCGGCTTTTGGTGCCACCGTGCAAATCATTACTTTAGCTTTTATCATGGCGTGATGGCAACATCATGGCTAAAAACATCGATCTCATATGAGTTATTTTAATCGAGTTGATCTAAAATCATTGGAAAACCTGGACTTACTTGCTCGTCAAGTGGTTGAAGGGTTTATCATAGGGTTGCATAAAAGTCCGTTTCATGGATTTTCAGTCGAGTTTGCAGAACATCGTCAGTACAATCCAGGTGAGTCCACCAAAAATATAGACTGGAAAGTCTATGGTCGCACGGATCGATTGTACACAAAGAAATACGAAGAAGAAACGAATCTAAGATGTCAGATGGTAATCGACGCGTCATCCTCCATGTTTTATCCACAACATCAGATTTCTGATGAAACATCGGTTAACAAGTTCCAGTTTTCATCTTTGGCGGCTGCGGCTTTGATGAATTTATTGAAGCGCCAACGTGATGCGTTTGGACTGAGTCTATTCAATGAAAAAGTATTACAGCACGTTCGGCCCAAATCGAGCAACACGCAATACAAACTTCTACTGACGCACCTAGACGAACATATTTCGAATCCGCCAGTTCAAAAAACTACTTCTGCGGCTGAAGCCCTCCACGAAATTGCTGATCGCATTCACAAACGATCGATGGTAGTTGTGTTCAGTGATTTGAATGATTCGAATGAGCAACTAGAGGAACTTTTTAGCGCCATGCAGCACCTTAAATTTAATAAGCATGAAGTTGTACTGTTTCATGTCATGGACAAGAAAAGTGAATTAGATTTTGACTTTCAAAATAGGCCATATGAGTTTATTGATTTGGAAAACAATCAAAAGATAAAACTACAACCCAATCAGGTTAAAGAAAAATACCAAACGCTTGTAACAGAATATATCGAGGCGATACAGGTTAAGTGTTTACAATTTAAAATAGACTATAATTTTGCAGATATTGCAGAAGGATTTCATCCAATTTTAAGGTCGTTTTTAGTCAAGCGATCAAAAATGAAAGCCTAGACCAACATTATAAAAAATCAAATCATGATAGATATTACGAAGATCAGCACCTTACCTGAAGATGGCATGACGAAGGATGAGGCCAAAGCACTCACAAAACAGTACGGAAGGGACATTGCGGATTTGCAAGAGCTGCTCTATGCCAATGGCAAGCAAGGCATTCTCGTTGTTTTTCAAGGTATGGATACAAGTGGAAAAGATGGCACCACGGAAAAAGTATTTCGCTATACCACACCAAATGGTGTGCATGCATTTTCATTTAAGAAACCGACAGATCTCGAATTTTCTCATGACTTTTTATGGCGTGTTCACGAAAAGGCACCACCAAAGGGAAAAATTCATGTATTTAATCGGTCACATTATGAAGATATATTAATTCAACGTGTTCATAATTGGATTGATGATGACAAAAGAGAAAAGCGCATGAATGCCATCAATGCATTTGAAGAATTGATCTCTTTCGACTCCAATACAATTGTATTAAAGTTTTATCTCCACATATCAAAAGATCGCCAAAAAGAAAAACTCGAAGAACGCATGGAAGTCGAGCGAAAATATTGGAAATACAATCCTGGTGATTGGGAAGAACGAAAACATTGGGACGCATATATGGACGCGTACAATTATGTTTTGAACAACAGCGCTATTCCGTGGCAAATTGTACCGGCCGATAAACGCTGGTACAGAAATTATTTTGTGGCTAAACAAGTTCGAGAGACCCTTCAAAATCTTGACATGGGCTGGCCGGCACTTAAATCGGAATAATTCAACATGGCATCTTCTCGAATAGACAAGTGGTTGTGGTCTGTGCGCATATTCAAATCTCGCACACAAGCAAACGATGCATGTAAAACAGACAAAATAAAAATTAATGAAAAGCGCGCTAAGCCTTCCGCTGAAGTTGCACCGGATGATGTAGTCAACGTCAAGAAGAATGGGTTTAATCTCTCATTCAAAGTCGTACGAGTCATCCAAAAGCGAGTCGGTGCTCCGATTGCCGTGACGTGTTATGAAGATCTAACCCCTGAATCTGAGTTACTCAAGTACGAAGATTGGTACGTTGGAAAAGCACGACCTGAATTCCGTGAAAAAGGTGAAGGACGCCCGACGAAAAAACAACGTCGTGAACTCGATGACTTCAAAGAAAATTATCTAGAAATTGACGAACATTAATTGCATCCGTCAATTTCTCCTATAAATTCGGAGCCGAGTTGCACTTCAAATCCAGGATCTAAATCGATTTCATTACCAGCCGAAAACGTGGTTTGCCGAGGTAGCATAACTTCACCGGCGGACTGAATCAGTTGCGAACTTGAATAAATAAGATTTTTCAATTCTTCATTTCCTAATAGCAAGTTTTGGACACAAGGCAAGGATGTTGATGTGCAATATTCGATAATTAAAGTCGGTGCAGAATTTCCACAATGGTAATGACTTTCAGCCGTACGATTCCCAATCCCTTCGATCATAAACGTCATAGCATTATCAGGGCTCCATCTATCGCGATTGACAATTTGCTGTACCAACGTCGACAAATCCGGCGACCGTTGATCGAGTTGTGCACTCCCTATTCCATTCCATGACGGAGGAGACCACGGAATGTTCTGGCTCGAAAATATTCTGTTCGATAAATTAAAACTATCCGAAACAAACACCGCTGATTGATCAACTTCTTCTATACGAAATGTCAAGGCTGAAGGATTAATATTATCTGTTTCATCAACCGTAAATTGAATATACGCCTGACTTATATGAGCACCTTTAGGGATATCCAAATCGAAATACCGAAGTCCGATTTTTTGATTGCCCGTCGCCGAAAAGTCATAAGTCAACTCAAGATCGCTGCTTCCATTATTTACATAACCATTCTCATATTCCTCGACAGCGTTTTGAAAATTAAACAATTTTTGCGATGTGAATTTTGTTTTACAGGAACAGTTTTCGATGGTCGGGACAAAATCGCATAAATCGACTTTTACCAAATGGCCACGGTTTGGATTGTACGATTTATTTTCATCCGTGATATAAATTGTATGGTTATCGGCGAAATCTACAGCTTCTCGCTGTCGATTATTAGGAAATGAAATAGGAGTCAAATTTCCATCCAAAAATGTACCTCTCGTAAAATCCGTCATCACCCAAAATCGGTAATATCCCAACATGACCAATGTTTTTTTGTCGGGACTCAATGAAGCAGCCGTAACTTTATGTCGATCGATTGGTAGCTCCGGATATTCACTGATATCCACCGAAGTGATATAGGTTGCCGTATACTGCGAACCAGGATTCGGTATGGCCGGAATACTGAATAACAATGCTTTCCCGGCATGAGCGGCATTTGGATTTGTGCTATATAATTTTGGAATTAAATATAGCTTTCCATCATCATAAAACATCGCCTCGGTGTCGCCAACATACGAGTGTGTGGATGGATATGTAAATGAAATAACTTCAGGCACGACCGACGACTCACAATGAAAATCAGGATTTCCTATTTTATAAATATAGAGCGAGTCGTATAATCCATTAGAAGAATATTGCTTGTTTTTACTTCCGAACTCTCCAACATAGAAATTGCCATCATCGTCTTTGGTCATGTCTTCGAAGTCTAAATTCTCAATACCTTGCAAGGCTACTTCACGCACGACATCGCAATTTTCATCCAATTCGAAAATCGTGCTATCATTGTCTGCATCGTTGTGCATCCAATAAGAATCATATCGATTGACAACGAGTCCTGAACATTCGTAGGCGGCAGAATCAATTTTGCAACAATTAGGTTCAAAAACCGTATCGACTGTCATACTTATAGCTGACTCTTTGCCGTAAATTAACCCTAATCCGCTAGTACCAATATAGTATTGCCCTTCTACTTGCAGATCACCTTCTAATATACGCGGGCTTCCAAAACTCTCATTTTCTGTAATATTATTAATTCCTAACCAAGTGAGTCCCTTATCTGTCGATCGATAATATTTAAAATAATTATTGTTGTTCGCCTTTCCATATAAAAACAAAGTCGGATAATTCGATCCCGTCATTTGCTTTCCAATACCAACTAAGCGAGCGTTTTGAACATTGGGAATTATTGTCCAATTTACTCCCCCGTCTTCTGAATAATAAAGTCCCGTATCAAAATTTATCCAAATATGCTGCGGTTTTCCAGGAACAGTTTGAATACGCGTTTTATAACGCCATTTATTTAATGTGCCATTAACAAATGTTGGCAATCCGTCAGAAACTTTCATAAAGTGCTCGCCGTAATCCGTGCTAACATGAAATGAACCATCCAACCAATCATAAAAATAAAATGTGCATCCCAATTCTTTATCCGCGGCTAAGCAGCGTACCACTGAAAATACGCTCGTATTGATCGAATTGGTATTGACATTACCGGCACCGATACCTGTTATCGATGGTACAACGAAACAAGCATCCGTCATAGAGCTGACGGACACAGATGAATTGAACGTATTACCACCATCCGCAGACCACTTCAACCCTTCTGTAGTGGCAATAACGACTCGATTTGGTGACATTGAAGAAACTGCAACTATTGATTTTCCTAATGCATCATCATATCCCGTGCTCCTAGTAAAAGTCGCGCCACCGTCTGAGCTGATGGCAAGATCACCCGCACTATTATCCCAATTCTTTGTAAAACAAGCCACTAAATGATCAGGCTGTTGATGGCAAACAGAAACACTAGCACCCTTAACCAGATCGACCGAATTATTTAATAAATCACGCATCGTTTCATTTGGATAAGTTGATGATGCCACATCGTCTTCCATGAATCCTGTCTGGTCGCCACCTAAATGCACCAAATAATTTCCGACAGCATTCGTGGTAAAAGCACTGACATCGGTTATCACAACTTCTTCATGTCCACGAGATTCGGCATTGCTCCATTGTATAGTCGGTACATCCCAATTCGTCGTTTGAGTCGTAGTAAACCAAGAGGTAAAATATAAATGGTCTGGCGCATTTGGATCGAATGCTATTTGAGAAATGTGCGAACCGTGACCTAAAGTTCTATGTGGATAAATATTGGTTTGCAGGTTGCCATCATGCTCAACCCATGAATTTAACGCCCCAAAGTTTTGAGATATTCGGAAGTTATCTATTTGAGACCAATCACCATATACTGTGGCAACGACTTCGTCCAAAGTGGGATGTGCGGTGACAGTGAGAAACCCCTCACCCGTTGGATCTGTCCCAGCATATGGCAACACCATAGACCAGCTAGGAGTAATATCCAATGGATTATCACATCTATAAATGCCAGATTTTTTACATGCAGCAAATAAATAGCTTCCCGTCGCACTAAATGAAAGATCGGATGTTTCATTTAATTGTAAAATATTCCCACTTACTTTTTCATAAATGCCAGTTGATAAATCCCCTCGATAAATTCCATGATCGATGTAACTAATAAATACTTTAGTTGTATCGACTGGATGAAATAAAACGGATCGAATGCTTTTTCGCGTGGTATTTGATGGAATGATATTTTGTGCTATTCTTGTAAATAAATCGTTACTAAAATTTAATCTCCATAAACCTTCATCTCTTGATCCTATAAATAATTCGTCAGGATTAGCGGGATTTAATACAATCGGAGAACCCTGACGATCTTTATCAGTCCCGTCGCTACATTCTCGGCCTCCATTTGATGCAAAATAAACCGGACTTTCATAGACAGTCCATGATTGACCCCGATCATATGATTCGAGGATAGCTGATTGAAAAAGATCACATTTTCTACCAACTGCTAAAATGACTCTATTTTCATTATTGGGATCAAGCGCTATTCCTGCCACTCCAAAATAGTCGCGTTGTGGTTCCGTTGCGTATATAATCTGCTCTAGTCGCTGGGTCGCGGCATTCCATCGGTACGCGCCACCGATGTCAGTTCTGTAATATCGTACATCGGAGTTTGTCGGATGTATCTTCATGCCGGTTATATAACCGCCACCACCTATAGGCACCGACGCGTATTCATAGTCGATGACCTCTTGAGCAAGCATGTTGGGGGTTAACATCGCGCATAGGATGCCTACGGCGAGGCTGATAAGGATTGATAAGCTTCGCATAGTCCAAAGATAGTGGACAAACTCATAAAATCACCTCGTATTATATCACTTGGTCAAATTCGCCATTCATAAAAGGCTATAAAAAATCCATCACTTGACACACAAACTTATAGTCTTGATCATGCCAAATGATGGATTTACACACCTCAATTTATTTCTATTATTTACTCTTTCCGAACTTGTTTTGAGATATATTTTTTTTGTAAATTCTTTTCGAGAATTTTTGTTTTATTTATTTTATTCCAATCATTTGATGAAATATGAATTCGAGATGTTGCAACCTTCTTGCCTGTTGGCAACATAGCGCTATTGCTTCTTCGACTCGTCGGCGAACTGACAATGGGTCTTACGACAACACAATCATCGATATCAGCAACGACAATTGAACCAAGCTGAGCTTCAAAATCATTATCTAAATTAACTTCGTCTTGTGCGATGTAATTAATTGAGTCAGGACTTTGCACCGTTTGATTTGTAATAATCGTATCGGCGTAGTAACTGAAGTCTCCAGCAGAAATACCCGAGAGTGAAAGTAATGGCGGACAATCTCCACATTCTTCTAAAACCATTTCATCGACAAAAAATACTGTTGTACCTCCGTTGACTTCAAACTCACTTAATGTCAGCGTGATCGTATCATCTGTCCCTCCGGCATATGCAGATAAATCAAGACTGTATTCATACCAATTTCCATCTTCACAACGTACATCATCTCCTTCTATAGTTAATAAAATATCTCCATTCACTTCAACCGTGAATACATCTTCCTTTGAATCACATGCTAATAACCAGCCCCAAAGATGCAGTGCCGCGGCCGATCCACTCGAAATTGAAACCACTTGTGAAATCTGAGTACGGTATAGCGTATCGGAGCCGTCGGTTAATCCCAATCCTCCCATGATTGCCGCACTTGGACCTTCTAATGCTCCAAAAACTGGATTGATAAAGTTTATCACGGCATTACCAGTTGGCCCAGATTGACTTTCAGAAATTTCATCCCACGCAATTGCTGGTATAGAATCGAATCCTCCTTCCAATAAAAGGTCTGTACCGCCTGAACAAACCATTCTGCAATCCGGATAAACTCTGAAAAAGCCCACGTTGCAATCATCATTGACACTGTCCGATGCTATGATATCCCAAGATCTCAAATTATTGTCTAATACGAATGAGTAGTTACCGGTGTCCGTAATGATAATCGGAGTCGCAGAACCATCCTCTACGGCCCAAGTGAATCCAGGAGAACCTGCAGATGGTAAACCAACATCAGAGACATTGAAGGTTAATGTGTTTGTGTTACAATCGTAATCTACAATTGTGGCGGATGGTGGGCTGCAACCACATTCCCCATCTGCAGAACCGGCCCAAGGGTTGCCATCATCATCCACAATGACACCGTTCCAATCCACATCGAATGTAAATGTGCAAGTTCCAGGGCCCGTAGCATCAGTAAATGTTATAGTTGTGACGCCACCAACTGCTGCCGCTATATCAGCATCTGTAACCGATAAATAAAAGATTGTCAATTCATTAACGGTATCTGTCGGCGAAAGCGCTGTTGGAAGCGCTGTGCTTCGCAATAACGAACCTTCACTCGTTGCTATATTCCAGCCGGTGATGCATGTTGGTAAGCTTGCTCCGCTGAAAGGTGCAATCGGAACAAACACTCGAAATGGTACTGAGTTTACTGTATCTCCGAGTGTCGTCGGACAATATACAACCGGATTTGGAGATAACGCCGGGTTGGGAAACATGTCTACAAAAGCCGCCCCACCTCCAGTGCAATCGCAGTCCTGATCACAGTTACAATATGATTCCACCGGTGAATCACAAAAAGCATCTCCACAAGCACACGATACTCCAGATATTGTAGTGATTGTCGGCACACCATTGTCAGTCATATTGAGCGGATTACCACAGTTTCCTTCACCATTTACGATAAAAAATACGGTATCCGATACTGACGCTGTGAAAGTTGCGTTACAGGTGTTCGTCACATTTGCGATAACGGTACCGCCAGTCAGGGTTGCTGATCCTGGTCCTCCAGATGTAGAACCTTCCCAAACTGTGATTTCTACCGGACTCCCCCATGCAGTTTGGCTACATCCCGTCAACGAAAATGTATACGTTGCGCTCGCTTGAACTACAGAAAAGTACATTTCGTGCTCCCATGCCTCATATGGAGCACTGAATGATTCGCCATTGCAACCGGCGGCGTCGATTGCTTGATCCGTATACCATCCGGCCGCCGGTAGTTGGCACTGCGCGTTTGCATCTAAATTTGCCAGAAGGCCTAGAAATAGAATGAAATAAAAATAAACTGTTTTCATGATTTTGGTTATTTATTGAGTTAATCGCGCAAACCTTTGACTATCAGCCTACGACAGCTCCTAAAGTACGAAAAAATCCAGTAAAGAATTATAAAATTATAGCAACGCGGATTAGTTTGCGAGGAGATAACGCTTTCCCGCAGATTGCCGAATCAACCCTTTTAATTCCAATTGTAGAAGTGCCGCGGCCAATTGTGCGTTATTCATACCGACTTCTTTGGCTAGTTTGTCGACGTGAATTTCAGGTGAGGCTTGGATAGAATTGATGATTTTTGATTCTTCGTCTGAAAGATCATGAAAAAGCTCTGCTTGTCGTGCCTTTGGTTTTTCAATATCCCATAGCATACTCTTGACAATGTCCTCACCGCAGGTAACCATTTGCGCCAAATTTGCCTTTATTAATTTATTACAACCCTCAGAAAATGTATCAATGGTTCTACCTGGTAAAGCAAACAAATCTTTATGATTGTGAAAAGCAAAATTAGCAGTAATCATTGACCCACCGGAGGCTTTTGATTCTATGACCAAAGTGGCGTCCGTCATATATGCGACAGTTTTATTCCGCATCGGAAAATGTTCTCTGTCAGGTTTTTCTTCCGATGAAAATTGTGTCACCAATCCCCCACCCATACTCTGCATTTTTTTTGCGATTGAATTGTGCGTACTTGGATATACATTTGGCAATCCATTGCCGAGCACACCGATTGTTGGTATGCCGTTTGCGACGCTCGTCTTGTGCGCAATCACATCGACACCATATGCCAGCCCGCTCACTATAGCTATATCATATTTTCGCAATTCCTGTACGATTTGTTCGCATTTCATTCGACCGTAATCCGTCGGTTTTCTTGTGCCTACAATGGCTAACGTCCGAGGGTGATTAAATTCAACACCTTCGGTTGTATATAAAATAATAGGACTGTCGGGATAAACTTTTAATCGCTCCGCATACGATTCATCCAAATAGAAATGGGCATTTAAATTATTTTTTTCTAAATGCTTTAATTCTGATTCGGCACGCTTTAATGCTTTTGACCGATCATTAAATGCGGCTCGATGTTTTCCAACACCAGGTATTTTTAATAATCTTTGTGTCGTCTCCTCAAACACAGCTTGCGCGCTTCCGCAATAACTGACGAGGTTTCGAGCAGTGACGGGACCTATATCGACCAGGAAACTAAGGGCTATCTCATGTAATTTTCTGCTCATTGGTTCATGCGTGCACGCATTTCATTTGCACGGTCTGTTTTTCCGAGGTTATCATAGGTAATAGACAATGCTCTTAAATTTCGTTTGTCGTTCGGGTCAAGCTGAAAACCATAATTCAAAAACTTTTCTGCCCAACTATACATACCTCTTTTTTGTCCAAATTCCTCAAAACCGATCCGATAATAAAAATCCATTAATTGTTGACGTGAATTGCCTTGTTTTGTCAAATATTCTAAATACTGATGTACATAACGCGTTCCTGGTTTAACCAAGAGCACTTCAGTAAATACGTCGAACAACTTATCGTATTTATAGTCCATCTGAAAGAGTTTGGCTGCCACGCCGGCTTTCATTTTCAACGCGTTGCCATAAATCGGGTGTATTTCCAGAGATTTTTCAATAAAATCCCGGCTCTCGGCAAAAAGCCTTTTTTTCTCTTCATAGTCCGTCGTCGCTTCCGCCTCGTTAAATAGCGCCGTGCCCATGAATAAATTTGATCGGGCACTATTTGGATATGCTTTGACAGCAGAGCGATTGAGAGCAATAGAATTTTCCCAAACAGGTATGCGCAACACCGTGACCGCGGCATATGCAACCACCATCACTGACATGACACCGAGACCAATTTTTTTCCAAAGCGCCTTATTGGATTTAATCAACCTAAAGAAAATGTATGGCACCATCAACACAAATGCGATTGATGGCATGTAAATAAACCGTTCGTTCATTGTAGCACCAACAGTGAATGGAATATTAGATACAATCGATAACGTGGCTAAGTAAGTCAGAATAAAAAATGCCATCGGTTTGCGTTTTCGAATGTTTATAACCGCCCAAATGCCCATGGCAAAATGCAATACGAGCGAAAGAATACTAAATATATCCGACCAGTTTCGTGTCGCAATCGCATATGGATAATAATCATGGCTGAGCGGATGTGGCCAAACGAGTAGTTGTATATATTTTATAAGTGTATAAAATATAGTAGCGTATTTTTCAGAGCCATTCATATCGATGAACGGATTATTCAGCAATTCTGTGATTTCGACACCACTGCTCAACCAATAACCAATCACGAGCCGTCTTTGCAACAAATATCCGAATGCTACAAGCGCAAGAGCAGCGAATAGCATGACCCATTCCTTTTTACTTATTCTATTTTTTCTGAACGTATATATCGCCATCGGGATGACGGCCATAAATGTTAGTGAATTTTCCTTAGACAATAAAGCTAAGTAAAAAAGTAATCCTACAATCAGATAGTGCCAAGGCTTTTTCGCTTTGAATGCAGCTATCAATGTCCACAAAGAAAAAAGCAGCGCCATGATCTCATCCCGACCTTTTATATTAGCGACAACCTCAGTATGGAGTGGATGGACGATAAAAATTATAGCAGCCCAAAAACCAATTTTATAATACCAAGGTTTTTCATCCTCCTTCGGCCAAAATAACCGACAGATATAAAATAAAAGAGCCGCAGTAATTCCATATAAAATTGCATTGATGATATGGCTTAGGCCGGGCTTTAATTCGAACATTTCATATTCCAACGCGAAGGTGACCATAGAAAGTGGACGATATCGAGCACCTGTAATTAAGTTTTTTTGCTCTTTAAAATAGCCCGTCATGGCCTCTTCAGTAAATATTTTGCCAATACCTGGAACACCTTGCTTTACAAATTCATTTTTGCTAAGAAAAACCTGGTCGTCTAGTATGTATCCATAATTGAATGTCATAAAATACAATCCGATAGATAGGAAAATGGCCGCAATTGGAATATAAGGTGCGCTGAAGAAAGTGGGAAACCATTGTGGCTCCGAGGATCGTTTTTTAATTGATTTCTTAGTAAGAATCTTTTGTGGATCTCCCTTCGCTACCTTCTTATGCTT
>ENA-ORXU01002066-ORXU01002066.1-marine-metagenome-genome-assembly--contig:-NODE-2066-length-14397-cov-3.896578_pt1 | contig 14397 bp, 9 predicted proteins | sample MGYA00237869_ERZ511484 | MGnify/ENA metagenome assembly ERZ511484
AATCTAAGTTAAGGTTCCTTTAAATGCCTCGTGGGCTTGCCCCGAGGTTATTTACTCCTCTAATGCAGCTTTATATCACACGATTGATTTAGGGGAGGAAGCCGATTTAGTAAGCGAAACCTGATCAATCAGCTATCAACTGTTTCGGAAGTCTTGGTGTCAAAAACGCCCAAAGCTGTCAAAGCTTTGTCCACGGAAGTAATTCCCTCAAAAGTAAGCAGTAACCGTAGTCCGTTGCGGGTATTTTTTTCTTTCATTTTACAATGCTGCGGATGGCTCTGTACAAACTGTAGTACTTTGGTAAAAGCGGCACTTTGATAAAACCCCGACTTTTGATCGGCTATAAAATACCCGATCATCTTGCCTTTTTTTAGTACGATTTTTTCGAGTCCGATGCCATTGGCGATCCATTTGATGCGAACGGAATTCAATAAATCCTCCGCTTGGGACGGAAGTTCTCCAAAACGGTCTATCAATTCAGCCTCGAACTTCACCAACTCCTCTTCATCCTTCACTTGGTTGAGTTCGGTGTAGAGACTTAGGCGCTCCGTAATGCTGTTGATATAATCATCTGGGAACTGCAATTGAAAATCCGTATCAATTTGGGTCTCTTTCACAAATACTTTCTGCTTATGACCTTCCACCTCTTCGTAAAGTTCCTTGAATTCGGTTTCCTTAAGTTCATCAATGGCTTCGGACAAGATTTTCTGATAGGTTTCAAAACCTATTTCATTAATAAAACCGCTTTGTTCTCCACCCAATAAATCTCCTGCACCACGTATTTCAAGATCTTTCATAGCGATATTAAAACCACTGCCTAATGCAGTAAATTGCTCTAACGCTTCGATACGTTTTCGGGCGTCGGTGGTCATCACATCATAAGGAGGCGTGATAAAATAGCAAAAAGCCTTCTTATTGCTACGACCCACACGACCCCGCATTTGGTGAAGATCGCTCAGGCCGAAATTATTGGCGTTATTGATGAAAATGGTATTGGCATTGGTGACGTCGAGCCCGCTTTCTACGATGGTGGTCGAAACAAGTACATCGAATTCCCCGTTCATGAATGCCAACATCAAGGTCTCCAATTTCTTGCCCTCCATTTGGCCATGACCGATGCCTACTTTGGCATCAGGCACAAGACGCTGGATCATTCCCGCCACCTCTTTGATGTTTTCAATGCGGTTGTGGATAAAGAATACTTGTCCGCCCCTTTGAATCTCATAACTAATGGCATCGCGAATGGTTTCTTCGGTAAACCGAATGACCCGACTTTCGATAGGGTAGCGGTTTGGAGGAGGCGTGTTGATTACGGAAAGATCACGAGCGGCCATCAAACTGAATTGTAGCGTACGTGGAATCGGTGTCGCCGTCAAGGTCAGTACATCTACATTCTCTTTTATAGATTTCAACTTGTCTTTCACGGAAACCCCAAATTTTTGTTCCTCGTCGACAATGAGCAATCCGAGGTCTTTGAACTTTACGTTTTTATTGACGAGTTGGTGCGTGCCGATGATGATATCTACTTTTCCGGATGCCAAATTCTCCAAGGTTTCACGACGTTCTTTTGCGGTACGGAAACGGTTCAAATAATCAACGGTAACAGGCATCTCCTTCAATCGCTCCTTAAAAGTACGGTTGTGCTGAAAGGCTAAAATCGTGGTCGGCACCAAGACGGCAACTTGTTTGCCGTTATCTACAGCCTTAAAAGCTGCCCTGATAGCCACTTCGGTTTTTCCGAAGCCGACATCTCCGCAAATTAGACGATCCATGGGGCGTTCACTTTCCATGTCGCGCTTGACATCTTCTGTGGATTTACTTTGATCTGGCGTGTCTTCGTAAATAAAAGAAGCTTCCAGCTCATTTTGCAAATAGCTGTCAGGGTCATATTGAAAGCCTTTTTCAAGCCTACGTTTTGCATAGACTTTGATAAGATCGAAAGCTATTTTCTTTACCCGCGTTTTTGTTTTCTGTTTCAGTTTTTTCCAAGCTGCGGAACCTAGTTTGTATATTTTAGGCACGGCCCCATCCTTACCATTGAATTTTGAGATTTTGTGTAGGGAATGGATACTCACATAGAGCGTGTCACGGTCTCCGTACATCAGCTTGATGGCCTCCTGTTTTTTTCCTTCTACATCTATTTTTTGCAACCCACCGAACCTGCCGATACCATGGTCGATATGGGTCACGTAATCTCCGACCTCCAGTTTATTGAGCTCTTTGAGGGTAATCGCCTGTTTTTTCGCGTATCCGTTTTTCAGGTGGAATTTATGATAACGCTCAAAAATCTGATGGTCGGTGTAGCAGACTATTTTTTGGTCATCGTCGATAAAACCTTTATAAAGGGGGAAAACAATAGTTTGGTAATGAACATGGGAATTCGCATCCTCAAAAATGGCATGGAAACGTTTTGCCTGTTGTTCACTGGCACAAAAGATATAATTCGTATAGCCTTTTTCTTTATAACCGTTAAGGTTCTCGATGAGCAGATTAAACTTTTTATTGAATGAAGGCTGGGGTTTTGTCCGAAATGACACTTCGACTGCGCTCAGTGTGACAGATGTCAGGCTGAGCGCAGTCGAGGCACTTATTACCGTAAAATTCCCAATCTGCTTTCTTAACACCTTTGAATTCAAAAAAAGTTCGTCAGGCTCCGCATGTTGAATGTCATCGGAAAGTGTTTTAAAGGCGGCTTCGGCCTTTCCAAAGAAATCATCTAAACGGTCAAAAAGCAAATCTGTGTTTTTGGCGAAAACAATAGTTTCCGAGGAAACGTAGTTCAGAAAACTTTCACGTTTTTCCTCCATGAACTTATTGGCCACATTGGGGATGATGCTTATTTTCTTGACTTTTTCAGTAGATAACTGTGTTTCTACATCAAAGGTTCTGATGCTATCTACCTCGTCTCCGAAGAACTCCAATCGATAGGGCTCATCATGTGAAAAGGAAAACACATCAACGATACCGCCGCGTACCGAAAACTCTCCAGGTTCGGTAACAAAATCAACACGCTTGAATTTGTACTCGAAAAGTACCTCGTTCAAAAAATCTAACGAGAGCGTGTCATCCAATTTTATTTTAAGGGTGTTTTTTTCCAATTCCCTTCGGGTAACCACCTTCTCGAAAAGTGCATCGGGATACGTAACGATTATAGCAGGTCTCTTTCGGGAATTGATGCGATTTAAAACCTCTGCTCTGAGCAGCACATTGGCGTTGTCAGTTTCTTCGATTTGGTAGGGCCTACGGTAACTTCCGGGATAAAATAAAACATCTTTGGTCCCGACCAATTGTTCTAGGTCGTTCAGATAATATGCCGCTTCTTCCTTATCATCAAAAACCAATAGAAAAGGTTTCTCCGAATTTTGAAAAGCATCTGATAAGACGAAGGATAACGATGAGCCTGTAAGACCTTTTAAATGAATGCCGGTCGCCGAGCCTGCCTCGCCGGCAGGCAGGCGTAGTCGAGGTGAGGCAATAGCATCCCGCAGTTTCCGAGTTTGTGGAGACTGTGAAAACAGTTGTTGAATGCTACTTTGGGTCAACCGTTAAAATTTGAAATGCAAAGATAAGAATCAATTGTTATTGTAATGGGCACAATTTTTAAGAATATGGATTAATATAAGTACGTAAAAAATCGCATCTTGTTGATTGATTATAAATTTGATTTATTTGAGATGGAAGTTAAAAAATTCGATGTATTTGTAATAGGTAGCGGAGTGGCAGGGCAAACCGTGGTGAAAGCCTGTGTGAAAGCAGGACTTAAAGTAGCCATCGCCGATAAAAGGGAGTATGGCGGCACCTGTTCCAATCGCGGCTGTGACCCGAAAAAAGTACTCTTAGGGCCCACAGAAGTTTTGGAGGCAGCTGAAAATCTGACTGGAAAGGGTATTCAAAAAACACCTAAACTCAATTGGAAAAAACTACAAAAGCTCAAAAAGAAATTTACTAAAGCTATCCCGAAAACTACCGAAGAAAATTTGAATGCATTGGGTATTCAGATGTACCATCAGTCGCCTAAATTTTTGGATGTCCAAATCCTTTCGGTGGAAGGTAAAGCGGTCGAGGCCGATAAAATCATAATTGCCACGGGTTACGAACCTCGTCAATTGCCTTTCAAGGGCAACAAATTCTTGAAAACTAGCGATGATTTCTTAAAACTTAAGAAATTGCCGAAACATATCACTTTTATCGGTGCGGGCTATGTAGGTATGGAGTTTGCCCACATGGCCTTAAGGGCAGGTGCCAAGGTGACCTTGATTGATGAGGGAACCCGACCCCTATCTGCTTTTGACAAAGATTTAGTTCAAGACCTGACTTCATACTCCGAAAAAATCGGGATTGAATTTATTTTCGGCGCGAAGATTACCTCGGTCGAAAAACTACGAAAGAAGTTAATGGTTAACTATTCACAGGGTAACAAGAAGAAAAAGCTCAAATCACGAATGGTTTTTAATACAGCGGGTCGTGTTCCGGCGATTTCCCAACTCGATCTGGAAAAAGGGAAAGTGGCCTTCAACGAAAACGGAATCGAGACCAACGATTTTCTCCAAAGCAAAACGAATTCGAATGTTTATGCCTGTGGTGATGTTTCCGACAACGGATTACCCTTAACACCGCTTTCTGGAAGGGAAGGTTATGTGGTGTCCGAAAACATCCTGAATGGAAATAAGAAGAAATTGGAAATCCCGGTAATTCCGTCAGTAGTGTTCACCTTACCCAATTTGGCCTCAGTCGGTTATTCCGAAGAAGAAGCGAAAAGTCGTTATAAAAATATAGTCGTCAGACATAAATCCGTGCCGGATTGGTTCAATGCGAAGCGCATCAACGCACCCGTTTACGGGTATAAAATTATTCTGAACGAGCGTACCGAAGAAATTGTCGGTGCACATATTCTCGGCCCCGAAGCTGGGGAAACCATCAATATTTTTACGATGGCTATCAATGCTAAAATGACCGCTAAGCAGCTGAAGCAGACGATTTTCACTTATCCGTCTTGGGCCAATGATGTGAAAAGTATGGTCTAAAAGGAAGTACGAGGTACGAAATTAGAAGTACGAAGTAAAAAAGTTAAGAGGTTGGTTGGCAGTAAGCAGTAGCAGTTGGCAATAATTCAATTTTTTACTGCTTACTGCCACTGCCAACTGCTTACTTTTTCATTCTTTCCATCAATTTAAAAGCTGGATTCGTTTTGCGGTTTTGGTAACCGTGATAAGCCATGTATGCTAAAATTACGGCACTGCAGACCAAGGCAGAATTAGCAATAGTGTCGAAGTCGTCTTTGTGCCGAACGAAAATGGCGAACAAGGCCCAAACGCCTACCGCTGCGAATTCCCTCATATTTCTTTTGTAAATCAGTATAAGGTTCAAAACTGTAGCGATAATTATCATTGTGATAGTCCATGCTGATTCGGAAAGCAATCCGCCGTCCCATCCGATTTTAGCCAAGTAGGCCGAAACATTGGCTATGGTCGCTACGGCAATCCATCCACTATAGATGCAAATAGGCCACCAGACGAAGGCAATGGTTTCAATTGGAGCGTCCCAACGTTCCATATTGGTATTTAGAATAATTTTAATAAGCGAAAATAGAATACCGAGCATGATCAAAACCGAAAGCCCCGTATAATTGTAAATAAAAGCAAATACCCATGCTGCATTCAGAAGATTGGCGATTAAAAACCAGTATCCCGTCTGCTCGATAAAAGAATTAGGTTTTTCTGAATAGGCTCTTCTAACTTGAAAAACACCGTAAGCAATCAAGCTTAGAAAAATGAGGCCCCAGATAGCGAAAGCGTAGCTCGCCGGAGTAAACAAATTGTAGTACTCACTACTAATTTCACCGATAGTCGTTTCATTAATTCGAAGGGCCTGTGAAGCATAGTTGACCGCAATAACGAATACAACGGAGCATAAATTTAAAATCGCCAAAGTTTTTTTCATCACGGCTTTTTGATAAAATTAGTGATTACAAGAGTATTTTTTGTTGTCATTTGGTTTGAAGTTTAACTATTTTCGATATCGTCTTTTCCTTTTTACCGATTTTACGGGCACAGGTAAAACCGTGTCGCCCAACAAGGCAAAGACCTGACAGTTTTCTTCAGGTTCCATGATAAAAGACCCGGTGAATTCTCCAAAAGCTGGAAGCAAAAGTTGTGCTTCGGATTTAAAAAAACACCTAAGGCGCACAGATTGTCGCCCCATTCCACTTAACCGAATAGCCGGATGAATATGGCCGCAGAAGTTAAAAAACCCTTGTCGTTCTTCTGGATGATGGGTCAATAGAAAACCGGCTAATTGGATTTCAGAAACTACCTGAATTCCCAAATCCTCATATTTTACGGGGGAAATAATATCATGATTCCCGACCACTAAAACCATCTTCGAAGTAATCTTTGAGGCCCATTTTTCAAAAAGTTGCCATTCCTTGTTCAAGGAGGAATGAAAAAGGTCGCCCATAAATACGACGCTTTCAGGTTGGAAAAAATCAATGACCTCATCCATCATATCAAAATTTTGGTGAACAGCTTGTTGCGGTACCGCTGCCCCAAACTTTCGAAAGTGTGAAACTTTGCCCAAATGCACGTCGCTAATCAAAAGCATTGACTTTTCCTGCCAAAAAAGCACCCCCAAAGGGTGCATGGTGAAATTTTGATTTTTTATCTGAATGGATTCGGTGTTCACGAATAACAAAAATACCAAAATGATTGTTGCCAACCTGCAAGGTGTTGTCGCCAAAGGTGACCTCCTTGTAGGTTTGTTCGAAAGTAATTTTGCTGATGTATGGCTTGCCTTTATGTGTTGGAGGGGGGCTTAGACTTACAAGGAACCCTGCCGAAAATGGCGGGGAATACCTTGCAGGTCTCGATCAATATCGCTACTTTGTAACAACAATTTCAACCGAAAAAAGATGCCCAAAATCATAGTTGTCGGAAGTTCCAATACCGACATGGTGGTCAAGACCCAACGTTTTCCCGAACCGGGTGAAACGATAATCGGAGGTGATTTTTTTATGTTCCCTGGCGGAAAAGGTGCCAATCAGGCCGTGGCGGCTGTCCGTGCCGGGGGTGAAGTGACCTTTATTTGTGCGGTCGGTGATGATGTTTTCGGACAAAACGCATTGGATGGCTATCGTGAGGAAGGTATCGATGTCGATTCCGCCAAAATAGTTAAAGATGCGGCATCGGGAGTGGCATTGATTACGGTCAATGAAGAAGGCGAGAATGAAATTGTAGTTGCATCGGGAACGAACGCCAAACTCTCCCCGATCTATGTTTCCGAAGTGATGGATGAAATGGATAATGACGGCATCTTCTTGACACAATTGGAAACTCCGACTGAAACTGTGGAATATCTTGCCCGGTATAGTAAATTGACGAATCAGCCTTTGATTATCAATCCCGCTCCTGCCCAAGAATTATCGGATGATGTTCTAGATGGACTTTTTCTTATCACTCCAAACGAAACCGAAGCAAAAATACTGACCGGAATTCCGGTAGATGATGATTCGTCTATGGCGACGGCAGCTCTGGCTTTACTCAATAAAGGCGTACAAAATGTAATTATTACTTTGGGAAGTCGAGGTGCTTTTTTCATGAATCATGAGGAACGGTTTTTGGTTCCTTCGACCAAGGTAGAGGCGATTGATACCACCGCGGCCGGAGATGTTTTCAATGGGGTCTTGACCGTATGCCTTTCACAAGATATGGAATGGAAAGAAAGTATAATCTATGCCAATAAAGCAGCAGCACTTTCAGTAACAAAAATGGGCGCGCAAGGCTCTGCACCTTACAAAGAAGAAATCGAAAAGTTCTAGAAATATGTTTATCATTGAAACTTACGGTGTTGCAGTAGTTTTCTGCATTATCACCATGTTGGCTTGGGGCTCTTGGGCCAATACACAAAAACTGGCCGCCAAAGATTGGCGCTTCGAATTGTTCTACTGGGATTACGTTATCGGAATCGTTTTGTTTTCGTTACTATTTGCACTTACCGCAGGAAGCATGGGAGAGGGTGGAAGACCGTTTCTCGAAGACCTCTCTCAGGCTACTAACGACAATATTTGGTCCGCGGTTTTAGGAGGGATTCTCTTTAATGCGGCCAATATTCTTTTGGTGGCGGCCATAACCTTGGCGGGAATGTCCGTAGCTTTTCCTGTGGGGATTGGACTTGCTTTGGTCATCGGCGTAATCGTGAACTACATCGACGCTCCGGTCGGAAATTCTACCTTGCTTTTCGGCGGGGTAGCCTTGATTGTTTTGGCGATTTTATTGAATGCAAATGCCTATCGGAAGCTTTCCGCACAGCAGAAAAAAGTACCGACGAAGGGATTGGTTTTGGCAGTAGTAGCCGGACTTTTAATGGGGCTATTTTACAAATATGTCGCCAATTCGATGTTTCCTGATTTTGCAAATCCGATAGCGGGTAAGTTGAGTCCGTATACGGCGGTATTCCTGTTCGCTTTAGGAATTCTTGTCAGTAACTTTATTTTTAATACAGTACTCATGCGAAAGCCTTTTGAAGGTGCGCCTGTCGGTTTTAAAGATTATTTTGCTGGAACAAGCAAGAGCCATCTAATGGGCATTATCGGCGGAGTCATTTGGTGCGTCGGAATGTCGTTCAGTATTCTGGCGTCAGATAAAGCGGGCCCTGCAATTTCATATGGTTTAGGTCAGGGAGCGACCGTAGTAGCTTCACTTTGGGGTATAGTCGTCTGGAAAGAATTCAAAGGCGCCCCCAAAGGAGTGGGTGGTATGTTGAATGCGATGTTGTTGCTTTATATCGTTGGGTTGGGACTGATTATTGCCGCGCGGTAGTATATTTTGGTGCGTATTATATTTTTAAATCTTCAGGGCTTTGCCTTGTGTCCCAAATTAGATGAACAACTATTTCATCAATTTTAACTTCATAAAATATTTTGAAATGCCCCTTTATAAAAACGCGGATATTTTGGGTATCGGATTTAAACCCAAGAAACGGATAAATCGTAAGAAGTTTTAGAATCTCATTGATTTCCTTATTTTATTTGCGACTGTAAGATTTCGAATTGTTACGATGACAATAGAATTCTAAAATTTCCGTAAATATTGAATCGGCTCTAGAAGTCCAAGTTATTCTTCTAGCCATTTTTTATTTCTTTTGAATACAGTATCATTATCCAAAACACGGCCTGCCTCATAATCGGCTTTACTTTCTGCAACAATACTTTTTTCAAAATCAGAAAGCGCGTAGCTTTTGTTATCTATTTTTTGGGATAGCATTTCCTTAAAAAGGGCAAGTGTCTCAACATCTTCAATACTGAGGAGTTGTTTGATAATGTCGTTTTGCAGTTCTGAAACGTTCACTTTATAAAGGTAATAAATTCGTAATAATATTCCCCTGTGGACTCACATCCGAGTGAGCGTTCCCCCTTCAGGGGTTGGGGGCTTTTACTTCTTCATCAAAATTGCCGCCATTCGTCTCACACGGTCTTCCCATTTTTCACTTGATAATTTTTCGCGACTTAATCGATCCGTAATCAACGGGAAGGCAAAGGGAGTAGCTTTTGCGCATTGCTTCCAAACGATTTCTTGGGTTGCAATGCGTTCCATGGAAAGTCGTAGACGACCTTCCTCCAATTGGTGCTGAAAGGTTTCGGTAAAAGCTTGCTGAAACAATAGGTTTTCTGGTTCATAATCTCGAAACACTTCGAACAGCAGTTGCGAATTGCTTTGGAGGTGTTTCATTTTTATGCTTTTGTTGGGGTAGCCGGTAAACACCATTCCACTGATAATGGCAACATCACGGAATTTCCGCCGAGCCATTTCGGTAGCGTTCAGGCTTTTCTGGAGATCATCCAATAGATAATCCGTTGTAAATAAATCGTTGTCGAGTACCTGCTGCATATCAATAGGCTTGTCAGAAAGTAGTTCGAACCCGTAGTCGTTAAAGGCTAAAGAAAATGTTATAGGGGAGAGCAGACTTATTCGATAACCGAGAATACTTCCCATAGCCTCATGCACAAACCGACCTTCGAACGGATAAAAGATATGATGATGGCCATCCCGGGTTTTAAAGGTCTCTATTAGAAATTGGTCGGGTTTAGGTACAATGCTTTCCTGTCGCTGTTGTTTGAAAATATTGGCCAATGACCTTATTTCGGGAGATTGGTCCTTTTCGTCTTTGTACGAGGAATATAATTCTTCCCGTAATAATTTTGACATCTGGGCCGAGAGCGTCATTCGGCTTCCCATCCAACTTGAAATCCGATTCGTCTTTTTCTTAGAATTCCTGACATGTACCTGCATTCCTTTGATTCGAATGAATTCTAGATTTCGCCCTGCAAAGGTGAATACATCACCGCGATTCATTTTCGAAATAAAGTATTCTTCAATAGAACCGATATAACCGCCTTTTTGATAGCGGACGGTTAAGTTGACATCGCCAACAATAGTGCCTATTTGAAAACGATGTCGCATGGCCACACCTCGATCATTGACCTTAAATTTACCATCTTCTTCAACGTCCACTTTTTTGTATTCATCGTAGGATTGTAGGCTCTGGCTGCCCATCACCAAAAAGTTCAACAACCATTGCCATTGGTCTTTGGTCAAGGTTTGATAGCAGAAGGTTTGCCGCACTTCTTCATAAATTTCATCTGGATAAAATCCGTCGGAAATCGCCAAAGTGGTCAGGTATTGCAACAAGACATCATAACTATTGAGATACGGAATTCGGTCTTCGACCGTGTTCTGCTTCACTGCCTGTTGTAATGCGGATGCCTCTATCAATTCGATGGCGTGGGTAGGCATAAAGTAGATGACACTTTCTTTTCCGGGTCTGTGACCACTTCTTCCGGCACGCTGTAAAAACCGGGCTACACCCTTGGGGCCACCAATTTGTACTACGGTTTCTACGGGTGCGAAATCCACTCCCAAATCTAAACTAGAGGTGCACACAACGGCTTTCAAACTTTCGTTACGAATCGCCTGTTCGACCCAATTACGGGTATCTTTATTGATGCTGCCGTGGTGCATGGCGATTTCACCTGCAAATTCGGGATGTTTTTCCAGAATCTTCTGAAACCAGATTTCGCATTGACTTCTTGTATTGGTAAAAAGCAAAGTGGTTTTGCTATTGTTGATAATAGGCACTACATCTTCCAGCAATCGAATTCCGAGATGGCCGCGCCAAGGAAAAGTTTCCATTTCTTTTGGAATGATGCTTCTGACCGCAATCTTCTTTTTGAGGTTGGCCTTAATCATGATGGAATTCTGCAAAGCTTTAGTTTCTGGGCCAAGAAGTACATCGCGTGCTTGTTCGAGATTTCCGATGGTTGCGGAAATTCCCCAAATACGAAGTTGTTTCGAAACTGTTTTTAAGCGGGAAAGGGCAAGCTCCATTTGAACGCCCCGTTTAGTGCCAAGAAGTTCATGCCATTCGTCTACGACTATGGCGGTGCAATCCTTAAACATTTTATCATAGCCTTTGGAGGCTAATAATAACTGTAAACTCTCAGGTGTGGTAATCAACAAATCGGGCATTTGCTTTTTCATTTTTGCCCGAGCGCTTGCCGAGGTATCGCCGGTGCGTATGCCGACCGTCATTTGTGTACCCAGATCGGTGGTGACCCGTTCTGCGGATTGTCGTATTTCTTCGGAGAGTGCGCGTAACGGAGTGATCCAAACAGCTTTTAACCCTTTCTTATGTTTGGTTTTATACTGCGGATTTTTTTTGATGTAGTTCAATACGATAGGAAACCAAAGAGCATACGTTTTTCCACTACCTGTTGGGGCATTTAAGAGTCCGTGCTTGCCCTGTAAGAAAGCCCTCCAAGTATCTTTTTGGAATTTGAACGGCTTCCAGTTTTGTTTTTGGAACCAAGACTCCGCAATGTGGAACAAATCTTCTCTTGTCATCAGCGGACTAAAGTTACCTCGAAATACAAGGACAAAAAAATGTTGTAATTAAGTGCCAATCATGTATTTTTAGACTACTCCTTTCTGAACATTTTTCAGTACAACAAAAATTAACCAACATCATGAAAAGACCATTGCTTACTCGTTTCTTGCTACTATTTCTATCACTTTCGGCATGTGATTCCAATGAAACCAGACAAATCAAAGAGCGACCGAATATATTGATCATCTACGTCGATGATCTAGGTTATGGAGATTTATCGACTTACGGAGGCGATATACCTAGCCCGAATATTCAAAAAATAGCGGATACTGGAATTAAATTCACCGATTTCTACGTCTCCGCACCGGTCTGCTCGCCCTCGCGGTACAGCTTGTTGACAGGCAGTTATCCGCAACGATCAAAGCACGGAATTTTTACGGCCCTGATGCCGGGGGATTCGAACCGAATAGATGCCCAAGAAAAACTTTTGCCTCATTATCTCAAGGAAGCCGGTTATGAAACCGCACTTTTCGGAAAGTGGCATCTGGGATCAAAAAACAAGAAAGATTTCCCGACCAACCATGGCTTCGATCATTTTATTGGGCATCTTGATGGCTGTATCGATTATTTCGAACACGGCTATGCTGCACTAAGGGATGCTTGGTACAAGAATACCGAGCCTTTTAAAGAGGAAGGTTTTTCCACGGATCTAATTACGAATCACGCCCTCGACTTTCTTAAAAATAGGGAGAAAGAGAGCAAGCCATATTTTATGTATCTAGCTTATAATGCACCTCATTTCGGGAAGACCGACCCTACCATGCCGTTATCTGATAGCACATTAGTTTTAAAGGAAACCATTTTTAAAGATATGCCCATCGCCAATACCTTGCAGGTGCCTACGGAATATCTTGCCCGTTTTAATGAAGAAAAAGATCCGTATCGGCAAATGTATTCCGCGATGGTGGCGAATCTCGATGATAACGTGGGGCGAATGTTGAACCAACTAAACGAAGATGGAAGCTTGGAGAATACCCTGATCTGGTTTATTTCAGATAATGGAGGCTATTCGGAAACCTATTTCGGCCACGCCAGCAATGGTGCCTTGAGGGGCGAAAAAGCACAACTTTTTGAAGGAGGTATACGTATCCCGGCCCTAGTAAGTTGGCCGAGGCATATTAAGGCCGGTCAGGTTATCAATCAACCGGCCTGTAATGTTGATGTGCTGCCCACACTTGTAAGTATTGCAGGAATCGGTAATGGCATCAACAAAAATACAGTAGACGGAATCGATATCAGCGAAGTGCTTTTTGAAAATAAAACCTTAGAAAGGGATATTTATTGGAAATACGATAGGTCAGATCAATATGCATTACGAACTGGCGACTGGAAATTACTCAACGATGAACTTTATAATTTATCCGAAGATCTTGGCGAACAAAACAATCTTGCCGAAGAACGAACCGCGAAGTATGAAGAACTAAAGCTAAAATGGATTCAAATCGATAAAAGTTTTGGAAGATAATTTTAATATATCGCTTTTTGGCTCCTTCCCTGCTATGGAAAGGAACAGCCAATGATTATATTATCATTTCCTTTAAATCTGAGAGGCTGTTCGCCTCATGAATCGCCTTATCTTGCCGCCACCGTAGAATTCGTGGAAAGCGCGTTGCAATTCCGCTTTTATGTCGTTTTGAAAGCGCAATTCCTTCAAAGGCGATTTCAAAAACGTGATGCGGCGTAACAGAGCGAACAGGGCCGAAACGTTCTAAAGTATTCTTCTTGATCCAGTTATCCACTTTACGGAATTCGGCATCCGTAAGTCCTGAATAGGCCTTGGCAAAAGTGACCAGTTCTTTTTCGCCTTCCTCGTTTTCCTTCCAAAGCGCAAAAGTGTAGTCCGTAAAAAGATTGCTGCGCCTCCCATGACCTCGCATTGCGTAGGTCAAAACCGCATCGATGGTCAAGGGGTCGACTTTCCATTTCCACCAATCGCCTTTTTTACGACCGACCAGATACGGCGAATCTTTTCGCTTCAACATCAATCCCTCGCTATGCACTTCTCTGGACCGTTCCCGTTCTTTTGCCACTTCATCCCATGAATTATAATGCATGGTTTCTGAGAGGTGTAGGGGTAAATTGCTGAGATTGTCACTTCGGCTACTCTCAGCGACCGAAGTTTTTCCCTGTTGGTGGTTGAGCCTTTCGGCTGCGCTCAAGACAGGCTTAGTCGAAACCACTTGACGGAAAAGAGATTCAAGCATTTTCCTTCTTTTAATAAAAGGCTTGCTCCGTAGGTCTTTGCCCTCCCATTCCAATAAATCGTAGGCTTTCAAAATTACCGGTACTTTTTTTAATAATGCCTTAGAAACATTTTTGCGCCCAATTCGTTTTTGAAGGTCGTTGAACGTTCCGATTTGGCCATTGGGGTAGGGCAGAATTTCTCCATCTATAACTGTTCCATTGGGAATAGTGCCAATAAAACTTTCGAATTCAGGGTATTTATCGGTGACCAATTCT
>ENA-ORXU01002069-ORXU01002069.1-marine-metagenome-genome-assembly--contig:-NODE-2069-length-14365-cov-3.615132_pt1 | contig 14365 bp, 14 predicted proteins | sample MGYA00237869_ERZ511484 | MGnify/ENA metagenome assembly ERZ511484
GCGAATTTCTCGCCCTTGGTATTGGGCGACATGAGTTTGAGATACCAACGATCCTCGCGTGGTCCTTTCATGATGTAGCTCCCATTTCCCGAGTGATGGCCAGCAGCGCGTCGAGGCGCGCCGGGTCGATGCTATAGAAATCTCCGGGCGGTGCGATCCCCGTGGCGACGAGAAAGCAGTCCACATCGCGTCCATATCGCTCTGCATTCTCCGGTGTCACCCCGGAGGCCAGTGCAAGCGGGGCATCGCTCAAACCACGCCGAAAATCATCGATCTTCGGGGTATCGGCCTCATGCCCGGTGCCAGGGCCGGAGGTCGTGACGACATCCATGTAGGCTTTGGCGATAATCGCCGAATGTTCGTATCGTGAGGGATCGACGGGGCGTTGCGCCTTGAAAGCGGTGCCGCCGAAATACATCCCTGTCCAACCGCTTTCCGTACGGATACGCGCAATTTCGTCGGCCTCGCGCTGCACCGTCTCGCGCTCGTCCATGCGCGCGTTGTCGGCCCAGTAGCCATCGACCATGCAACCATCCGCCTCCAACGACCCGAGTACGGGGAACGCCTCTGCCCCGCTCACGGCAAGGAAATTCACCCCCAGCCACAACCCTGGCATCGCCTTCCGCACCTCGCGGATGATCGGCAGCAGCCGCTCCTTCTCGAAATCATGATTGATGAGGAAGACACCTGCCGCCCCTGCTCTCGCGCAAGTCTCCACACCGCGCATCGCCTGCGCCGTGTCGAGGACGTGGATCACGGGCGTCACCACGGGACCGGGTGATTTGAACAGTTTGTGGAATTCATCTCTTGTCATGGGCGCACGCTAACGCGCGTTGCCTCTTTCGTCATCATCCCTTGCACGAAATTCAGACTCGCATGATGAGCTGATCCGTGATGGCATTACGCCAGAAAAAGGGAGCCACGACATGAAAAGCCTCATCAAACCCACACGCCGTGCCGTTCTAGCGGGAACTGCCGCCGTCCTGACGACCCCCTACCTCAACCGCGCCTGGGCCGCCGATCCGGTCGAGATCAACATGCTCGCATGGTATGGCCATGGTGAGCCGGATATGGTCGAGGAATTCGAGGCCATGCATAACGTCAAGTTCAACTCGAAATACTATGCGGGCGGCGACAACATGCTCGCCCTGATCGCCCAATCCCCTCCCGGCACGTATGACGTGATCCTGTCGGACGGCGAATTCGTGCAACAGCTCAACGCCGCCGGTTACATCGAAGAGATGGATGCGGACGACTACGATTTCGACGACTTCTTCCCGGAATTCCAGAACTTTCCCGGCCACTGGAAAGGCGACGAGCTGTGGTCCGTCATGGTGCGCTACGGCCTGCTTGGCGTCAGCTTCAACACCGATGTCGTCAGCCACAAGGAAGCGATGAGCTATGGCGTCCTATGGGACGAGAAACTGAAGGGAAAGGTCGGCCATTTCGACTGGCATTTGCCCAGCCTCGGCCAGATAAGTCTCTATAATGGCAACGATGACCCCAGCCCCTTCGATATCGATGAGGCCGCATGGGAGAAACTGCAGGAAACGACCATGAGCCTGCGCCCGCAGGTCGGCGGGTTCTTCGATTACGGCGGCACGTTCTCGAACCTCAAGAACGGCGACATGCACGCGATGTGCGGCATCGGCGACTGGATCACCGGGGTTCTGCGCAAGGATGGCGCGCCGGTGGACAGCGTGATCCCCGAAGAGGGCGGCATCCAGTGGACCGAGAGCTATTCCATCGGCAAGGGCACGGACAAGGGTGAGATCATCCGCGATTTCATCCAGTATATGCTCTCGCCCAAGGGGCAGGTCCGGTCGATCCAGATGGCGGCTTATCCCGGCCTGTCTCCGACGAAATCGGGATGGATCGCCATTCAGCAGGAGAACCATGCCGAAGCGGTTCGCTCGGGCCTGATCGGCGGCGTCGATAACTCCCCGATCAAGATGATCCAGGAAGGCCGCATCCATTTCCGCGATATCCCGCAGCAGCAGGATCTCGAGGACTGGAACGACTTCTGGTCGGAGTACAAGAACGCATAGCATGACACATCCGGCCCCGGCCCTGTGCCGGGGCCTCTTCCAGCGGCGAAAGGCTCCGGCTCGGGGCCGGGGCGGGGTCTAACTTCCATGTCCGGCAATTCCTCCCTCTACAAATACACATGGCGTTTGCCCCTGCTGATCTGGCAGGCGGCATTCTTCGTGGTGCCGCTGATCTTCCTCGTCGTGATGAGCTTCTGGTTGGTGAAGAACTACCGGATGCAGCCTGATTTCGTGCTGAAGAACTGGGACAAGATGTTCAGCCGGGGCTATTTCTGGGATGCCTACTGGTTGACGCTGGGGCGGGCGGCTCTGGCCTCGGTGATCGTCAGCCTGATCGCGTTTCCGGCCTCCTTCGCATTGGCCTTCAAGGTCTCGGACACGTCCCGCCGCTGGGCGATCTTCTTTCTCATCATCCCGTTCTTCACCTCGTATCTGGTGCGGGTCTATGCGTGGCAGGTGATCCTCGCCGAGCAGGGGGTCATCAACGCCTTGTTCGGAACGATGGGCATCGGACCCGTGACGATGCTGAACTCGGGCTTCGGCGCGATGATCGGGTATCTGACCCTGACCCTGCCGCTGGTGGTTATCCTTCAGACCTTCAGCCTTGCCGCCGTCGACCGCAACCTGATCGAAGCGGCGTGGAACCTCGGCTGCGGGCGGGCACGAACGATCCTGTCGGTCATCGTTCCCTCCGCGAAGATCGGGTTGATCCTCGGCGCGGTGTTCTGCTTCATCCTCAGCTTCGGGGATTTCGTCGCACCGTATTATCTTGGAGGCTCCAAACCACCGACCCTCTCGATCCTCATCATCGACACGACGAAATCGGGCCAGCAATGGCCGCGCGCGGCGGTGGTCGCGATCTGCATGATCGTGACGCTGTTCACGGTGGCTTTCGCCGCCATCGCGCTCGCCTATGGGAAGCCCAGGAAATGAGGGCCGCCCTCCTGCTCTATGTCGGCGCGGTCTTCGTGTTCGTCTTCGCGCCCATCGTGGCGAGTGTCGTGTTCTCGTTCAATTCGGACCGTTTCCCGTCGATCCCTCTCGGGTCGTTCACGCTGAATTGGTACGAGACGGCTTTCGCGGACGACTCTCCGATCTGGGAGGCGTTCCGCAATTCGCTGATCGTCAGCGTCTGCGCCGCCACCCTCTCGACCCTCATCGGTTTTGCGACGGCCTATACGGACTATCGCTACGGGTTCCGGTTCAAGGCCGGGTATATCGCCCTCGCCCTGTTGCCGCCGACGGTGCCGCTCATCATCCTCGCACTGGCCATGCTGGCCTGGCTCAGTCAGCTCGGCCTCAGTGGCACCCTTACCGGCATCGTGGTCGCGCATACGGTATTGGGCGCACCCTTCGCGATGGCGGTGACGCGGTTGCGGCTCAGCCAGATGGATCCGTCGTTGGAGGCCGCCGCATGGAACCTCGGCGCATCGGAATGGGGTGCAATGCGCCATGTCGTCTTGCCCTTCTGCCTGCCTGCCATCATCAGCGCGTTCTGCCTGACGGCAGCGGTCAGCTTCGACGAATTCGCGGTGGCATGGTTCGTCTCGGGCCTGAACAAGACGGTGCCGGTCGCGATCCTCGAAATTCTGCAAGGGAACGTGGACCCGCAGATCAATGCCATCGGTACGGTAGTCTTCCTGACCTCGATGGCGCTGGTGACGGTTGCGCAACTGCTGCTGATGGCGAAAGGCCGCAAAGCTTAGGGGCTGGTGATCGTCTCCCACGACGCTACCTGCACGGGCATGACAGACGATAAGCTCCAGCCCACCGCCCTCGCGTGGACCGCCAATCGCTCGGAAGGGCTGGCGAGAATGACCGCATTCACGCCTTCCATGGGTCGGCATTACGCGAGCCTGCGGAACTACGATCTGGGGCCGGACAAGCGCGGCAACGTTTCGATCCTGTCACCCTATATTCGGCGACGACTGGTGACGGAGGACGAAACCGTGCGGGCCGCCCTTGCGAACCATTCGCCGGACGAGGCCGGGAAGTTCGTGCAGGAAGTCTTCTGGCGCACCTATTGGAAAGGCTGGATGGAACGTCGCCCCGAGACGTGGTGCGATTACAAGCGCGGGCGGGATACGGCTCTGGAATCGAGGAGCCGCCAGCAGGCCAAAGCCATCACCGCCGCCGAAGAGGGCCGCACCGGGATCGACTGTTTCGATGCCTGGGCAGAGGAACTGGTCGAAACGGGCTACCTGCATAATCACGCCCGGATGTGGTTCGCTTCAATCTGGATCTTTACGCTGGGATTGCCGTGGCAGTCGGGGGCGGATTTCTTTTTGCGGCATCTTCTCGACGGCGACCCGGCATCGAATACTCTCGGCTGGCGTTGGGTGGCCGGGCTGCATACCAAGGGCAAGCATTATGCGGCACAGGGGTGGAACGTCGCCAAGTTCACGCATCAGCGGTTTCACCCTGCCGATCTGAACGAAACGGCAGAACCACTGGAAGAGACTTTCGATCCGGGTGATGCGAAACCCGTCCGTGATTTCACGCGCCATGATCCGGTTCTACCGACCGTGCTGCTGATAACCGACGAGGACTGTCAGCCGGAAACACTGGGTCTCGATCTGTCCGCCCTGCGCGGCGTGGTGACGGTGCAGACGAGCGCGGAACGCTCGCCTTTGCCGGTGAGCGAGGGTGTCATGCGCTTCGACTGCGAGGCTCTGGCCGATGCGGCAGCGCGGGTCGGTGACGGAACGGCTATGACCACCCCCCGAGGGCGCGATCTTGCGGATCACGTTCGGCGGGCGGGTGCCGTGCAGATCGTGACGGCCTTCGTTCCCCAGGGGCCGACGCGCGACTGGCTCGACGGCATCCAACCGGACCTGACGGCGGCAGGCATCACGCTCGCGGAGGTGCAGCGGGACTGGGACAGGATAGTCTGGCCCCATGCTTCGGCAGGGTTTTTCAAGGTGAAGAAGAAAATCCCGCGACTGATCGAAGAGTTGGGGCTGGTACCATAGTGCATCGCTGGAGCCGGCAAAGCCGAGGAAAAACTCCGTGCAATGCGCATCCTGACTCTGGCCAGCGATTCCGAAAGGCGTTAGGGTCGTAGTAACCCTAACGAACCCTTTCAGGATTGCGCCCGTGAAGTTCTTCATCGACACCGCAGAGATCGACGAAATCCGGGCGCTTGCGCCCTCCGGGCTGGTGGACGGAGTCACGACGAACCCGTCGCTCATCGCCAAATCCGGTCGCGACTTCAAGGAAGTCGTCGCTGAAATCTGTGAGGTCGTGGATGGCCCGGTCTCGGCGGAAGTAACCGCCATGGACAGCGCGGCGATGATCAAGGAAGGCCAGGCGCTGGCCAAGATCGCGGATAATGTGTGCATCAAACTGCCCCTGACCTTCGACGGACTGGTCGCCTGTCGCGCACTGGTCGGTGACGGTCACGAAACGAACGTGACGCTGTGCTTTTCGGCCAATCAGGCGCTGCTCGCGGCCAAGGCCGGGGCGACCTATATCTCGCCCTTCATCGGTCGGCTCGACGATATGGGTATAGACGGTATGGAACTGATCGAGGAAATCCGTACGATCTACGACAATTACATGTTCGACACCCAGATCCTCGCGGCCTCGATCCGTACCGTGAACCACGTCAAGCTGAGCGCGCTGGCCGGGGCCGATGTCGCGACGATACCGCCCGCGACGCTCAAGACACTGACGAAACACCCGCTGACGGATAAAGGGCTCGAAGCCTTTATGAAGGACTGGGAAAAGACCGGACAGTCGATCCTCTGAACGGGGACGACGTCGGAAACGATAAAAAAACGATAAAACAGAGGGATCGAGGCATGTCGAGCGAAGGAACAGGAAGCGAGGCGCTGGATCGGACGCCGCGCCGCGCAAAGCTGGGGCGCAACGCCGTCCGCAACTACATCCTCGAAAATCCGGCAGTCGTGCTGGACGATGCAGAGGTTTCGGCCACGCTGGTCGATTTGGCAGCGCAGCGGTATGGCAGCAATGTCGTCAGTCTGCAATCGGCAGTGATGGCCAAGATGCGCGAGCGGCTGCGCGCGGTCGAGATCGAGCGCGAAGAGATGCTCGACGCCGCCGAGGCCAACCTCGTCTCGATGAATCAGGTACATGACGCGATCCTGCACATGCTCGAAGCGCCTTCGTTTCAGGATTTCATCGACATCGTCGGAGCGCAGTTCGGTGAATTGCTGGTAGTGGACTCGGTGCGCCTCTGCGTCGAGACGCCCCCTGCAAAGGAAGCGGAACGTACGGGTGACATCGGCACCCTCTGTCCTATCGCGCCGGGTTCGGTGAACACCTTCTTCCATGGTGCGCCGTGGGGCGTGTCGCTGCGCGCGGTCGAGGAACCGACGCGGGCGTTGCATACGGATGGCGAAATCGAGTCCGAGGCATTGGTGCGCCTCGATTTTGGCCCCGGTTCACAGCCCGGCGTCCTGCTGTTCGGCGCGCGCGATTGCGACCGCTTCCATGACGAACAGGGCGGTGATCTGCTGGTGTTTCTCGGTGGTGCGGTCAGCCGCGTGATGCGGCACTGGCTGGATGAGCCGGAGATCGTTTGAAGGCCCATTTCCTCGTCGAAGACTGGAGACGCGCTCTCGTGGCGCGGGGGACGAGCCCCGCGACACAGGACGCCTATACCCGTGACGTCTGGCGTTTTTTACGGGCGCTCGGTGATCCCGAGACGATGACCGGAGACGATCTCGGTGCGTTGACGCAGCCGCAGATGCGAAGCTGGATGGCCGACCTGCGACGCGAAGGGCTTGGCAAGGCCAGCGTCGGACGCGCCCTGTCGTCGATCAAGAGTTTCTACCATCATGCCAGCGAAGTCCACGGCATCCGCGCCGATGTGGTGCGCGCCGCGCGTGGTCCCCGTTCGCCGAAACCCTTGCCCCGCCCCCTGAGCGAAAAGGATGCGACGGCAGTGCTGACCATGACGGGACTGGACAGCGATCACGACTGGGTGGGCTTGCGCGATACGGCAGTGCTGACGCTGCTCTATGGCTGTGGATTGCGGCGGTCGGAGGCGTTATCCCTGCGCGGCGGGGATGCGCCCCTGGGCGAGATGCTGCGGATCACCGGCAAGGGAAAGAAGGAAAGGCTCGTGCCCGTGTTGCCGATTGCGCGAGAGGCGGTGGATTTCTATGTTTCCGCCTGCCCCCATACGCTGTCACAGGACGGACCGCTGTTCGTCGGGGTGCGGGGTGGGGCGCTCAACGCGCGGATCGTGAGCGGAGCCATGCAGACGATCCGGGCGGCGATGGGTCTGCCCGACAGTGCCACGCCCCATGCCCTGCGCCACTCCTTCGCAACGCATCTGTTGAGTGCGGGAGGGGACTTGCGCACGATCCAGACCCTGCTCGGCCATGCCAGCCTGTCGAGCACCGAACGCTATACGGCTGTGGATGAAGCACGGCTGCTGGAAGTGTACGAACAGGCGCATCCGAAGGCGCTATAGGTATGGCACGAATATCAGCATTCCCATGACAACCGCGCCGATGGCACAGAGCAGGACGGCGGCGGCGGCAATGTCCTTGGCATGACGGACCGCCTCGTTATGCTCCGGCGAGACGACATCGCAGAGATATTCGAAGGCGGTGTTCATCGCCTCCGCGAACCAGACGATGGTGATGGTGACGACGAGCCATTTCCAGTCGGCAGCGTTCAGACCGACCGCGAGACCGGCGACAGTGACGATCACCGTCACGGCGACATGAACCCATGCATTGTGTTGCGTGATCAGCATCGTCCACAGGCCCGCGATAGCGTTGCGGAAACTCGCGAATCGTGCCCGAAGGCGAAATTCGCTCATGGTTTCAGCCCCCACTCCTGTGCAGGGTCGAGGAGCGTCGTCCGAAGGCCCGGCCGACGCCCGCGATGGCGGCGGCGGCAACGGCGGTGCAGCTTGCGGCGCGGGAAAAGCGATAATCGCCGGTATCCACGGGCCAGAAACGGCGGCGATCAAGGGTGCCGTCCGGTCGCAGCATGGCAGCGCGCGCAACCGTCCAGATGCGGTTCGAAATATCCGGCAACACACCATTCAGGAACAGCGCCAGTGTCGCATCGGCAGCGGCACCACCGATGGAAGCCGTCGAAGGCATCGACCGGCTGAAGCGCCCGATCGAGGACCAAGCGCAGGCGCGAAAGGTCGTCGGGCAAGATCGACACTGCGAGCAGAGCCGGTGATGCGACGACGAACAGGACCAGCGAGAGCACGATGAGCAAGAAGGACGCAGGAGCTGCGAGGGCCGCGAACCCGCCTCCAGAAAGGATCAACCCGAGGCCGAACGCCTGTATCGCAAGGGTACCTGCAAGGGCAAAGATCACTCCGAGCGACGCCATTGCGCCATGGATCATGGCCGTGCGGCGCTGGAGGCGTACGGTCTGCGGTCCCTTGCTCATCGTCCAGCACCTAAGCCCGAAGGGTTAATCCAGTCCTTCGGCCTTCAGGGCCGCTTCGATGCGGGGGATATCTTCGGGATTGTTGAGTTCCCAGAACACACGCCCCCGGCCTTCGACCTCGACACAGCGGATAGGGATGCCGTTCTCCAGAAAGCGAAGCTGTTCGAGACCTTCCAGCGTCTCCAAGGGTCCGGGCTTAGCGGCGGCATAGGCGCGCAGCGCGGCGGGGGTATAGGCATAGAGACCGACGTGGTGGAAGACCGGGACCGGCTCGCCCGGTGCGGGGGGCTTCGGCAGGAAAGGGATGACTTCCTTCGAGAAGTAGAGAGCCGACATGTCCCTGCCGAAGACGGCAGTGGTGCCGCCGACCCGGCCCGCGCGCCGATCCTCGACGAAATTGGTGTAAGTCTGCATATCGCAGCGCAGGACGGGGGTGGCGACCGAACCGCCCTCCGCCATGGCAGCGATCAGGTCTTCGACGAACCATGCGGGAGTGAGCGGGGCATCGCCTTGCAGGTTTACGACGATATCGGGTTCCTCGCCCCGCACGCCGATCGCATCGACGCAGCGTTCGGTGCCATTGGCACAGGATTCGGCGGTCATGGTCACATCCGCCCCGAAAGCGCGCGCGGCTTCGGCGATGCGCTCGTCATCGGTCGCGACGGTGACGGCATCGACCCCACGCACGGCCATCGCGGCCCGCCAGCTCCGCTCGATCAGGGTCATCGCCCTGCCCGAGGCCCCGGTCAGAGTAGCCAGCGGCTTGCCGGGATAGCGGCTCGATTCGTAGCGGGCTGGGATGACGATCAATGTTGACATGCTAAATCTCCGGGCAGGGTATACGCCCTGTTACCTCAACCCGTGCTATGGGTCATCCTGCTATCGCTTGCCGCCGATGAGACACACGACTAGACCGGACGGATCATGCCCAACAGCCAGATTGCCCCGACGATGACAGATGAAAGCGCCCTGCAACGCGCGACCGGCGATGACGGACTGGCATTCCGCGCCTGTTTCGGGTCATTCGCGACCGGCGTTGCAGTCGCTACCTGCATGGCAGAGGGCGAGGCAGGCACCGCGATCACGATCAATTCGCTCACGTCGGTGTCGCTCGATCCGGCGCTGGCCCTCTTCTGTCTCGAAAGCACGTCCGGGACGCTCGCATCGTTTCTACGCGCAGGACATTTCGCCCTGAACATCCTCGCCGAAGATCAACAGATGATATCGAACCGCTATGCGCGGGATCACAACCCTGCCGAAGGGGATTTCGATGCACCGTGGGGATCCGGTGCGCCGATCCTGCGAGGCGCTCTGGCGGTGGCCGATTGCGTACTGCACGATGTCTACGGCGGCGGCGATCATCGCATCCTCGTCGGACAGGTCATCGACACCGGCTGGCGCGAGGGGGCGAAACCGCTGCTCTACTATCGCGGCAACTACGGCAGCATCGGCGATTCGGCCTCCTGATCCGGCATCAGGACGAGGGTACCGAGCGCCCCGGACTCGACCGTCTCGCGATCCGTAGACATCGGCACCAGATCACCCCGTCGCCATAGCGGAGCGAGGTTTCGGTAGTATTCCGACAGTGGATGCCCGCTTGCTCCCGTCGAAACGACGAACATCGAGCGATTCAGGTCAGCCAGATCGAAGACGGCGCGCAATCCCGCCGCATGGACGTTGGCATAGGGGTCCGGGCCGGTATGGCTGACTGCGCCGCGATTGAGAGTATAATCGCCGCCACTCGTCTCCTGCACGATATTCACGAAAGGCCCGAGCGACACATCGATCCCGGCGATGGTCGTGCCGATATCGCCGAGCGTCCGGTGCTTGTGCAGCGCACGGTGCGCTTCGCCCCAGCGCCAGTCGTCGATGTCGCGGCCATACCGCTCTTCGAGCGTTTCCAAAGCCTGATCGAGGGCGCGTCCTGCCATTTCCCGGCAGCTTTCCGTCGGTGACGTGTCGATATCGTCGCACCATCGTTCGGCGTCATCGATGTCACGGTACACCCGTTCCAGAAAGAGGGGGCGCGAGCCTTGATAATATTCGGCCAGAGGGCCGAGTTCGTCACCCGTGACCAAACCGACGAGGGCGTCGAGCCATGCCGTGAAGATCAGACCCTCCGGTCCTCGCTCGCTCATCTCGCCATTCCATTCGCGAATCCGGCTCAGTGCCTCTTCACGCAGGGTATGGGCATCGGGAGCGTTACCGCTGTTCCACAGGTCTTCTCCGATGAGGGGGGCGATGGCGCGAGCCATCTCGGACACCGAGTCCATCTGGAGAGCCCGGAAACTCTCGACACTGTGGGTTTCGCGCGTACTCAGTTGCTTGATGATGCGGTTCAGTCGATAGGGCGCACCCCAGTCGAATGAAAGGTGCCGGGGGAATTCGGCATTGCCGATACGGTTATTCGCATTCGCCACCGCTCCGCTGGCCGGATTGATGGTGCGCGGCAGCGACGAGGATTCGATCCAGCCGACCCAGTCGTGATCGTCGTTCCATCCCGGTGACGGAAGACGGCCTTGGATACGGCTGGTAAGGCGGCGAAGCGGCACACGGCCTGCCAGACCCATGCCGACGGTGGTCGCATCGGCGACGACGAGATTCAGGGCCGGAGCGACGTAGCCTTCGGCAGCCCGCAAGGCTTCCGATACGGTACCCGAACCGTTCAGCGCGACGAGGGCATCGAAGCTGGTGTCGTCATCGGCAAGCGCGCTCCATGCAAGTGCCGGGACGTGATCGCGTGGCGTTACGGCGGCCAGACCCGCGACGGTGATCGGCAACACCGGGCCATGCCGAGTTCGTCTGAGTGTCATCTCGACCGGTGCAGAGGAGCGGACCCGGATCGTCTCGGTACGGGAGTCGAAGGCCTGCCATCCATCGGGGCTGCGGTATCGTTCGGGGTCCTCCGGATCGACCTGTTCGATGAAGACATCCAGATCGTCGATCTCTGCAGCGGTAATGCCCCATGCGATCCGATCGTTACGACCGATGACGATGGCGGGAAGCCCCGGAAGACCGGCACCGATCAACTCGATCCCCGGTCCGCTGATCTGTACCGGGTGCCAGATACCGGGAGCGGAAAGCGGCAGGTGCGGGTCGGACGCCAGGAGCGGGGCACGGCTGGCCGTGTGCCGTCCGTCGACCGCCCAGGCGTTCGATGCGCCGGCGACGCGCTCGTCTGTCATGTTGCCCAAGGCGAACAGGGTATCTTCGGGCAGGATGTCCGGTGCTGCAATTCCAGCCTTGACGATGGGGAGTGCACCGACGCCCTGCCCCGGATAATCGGGAAACAGATCATGGACCTGCCGAGGCTCCAACCCGAGGACGAAACGCCCTCGTTTGACTTCCTTGGCCAGCGCACCGCGAGAAATCTGAAAGGCCATGCCCTTCAGAATCGACAAGGAGTCCGTGGGGGTCCAGTCGTCGATGTCGCCGCCGAAGATATAGAATTCCGGTGCGCCGCGTCCGTAGCCTTCGGTCTCGTTCTGGCGGATACGGGCCGTCACGCCCTCTGCATAGGACGCCAGGATTGCCCGCGACGCGGAAGACAGGACTTCCAGAGACCGTTCGGCATGTCCATCGAGATCGAGCGCCCTCATGAGGCGGTCGGTAGGCAGGGCACGAGTGCCGAACCGCTCCGACAATCGGCCCTGCACGAGACGCCGGGATACATCCATTTGCCAGAGACGATCCATCGCATGAACATAGCCCAGGGCGAACCAGGCATCATGCGGAGTCTTTGCGAAGATGCGCGGAATGCCATGGGCGTCGCGCACCACCTCGATCCGCGCATCGGTGCCGTCCATGCGCTCCGTGCCCGAAAATTTCGGCATGGAGAACGAGGCGAGCATGTAGACGGCGAGGACGCCGCAGAGCGTGAGGAGAACGATCCCCGCGATTCCTTTCCGCAGGATGCGCCATAGTCCCCGCACGTATCGCTCGCTCCTCTGGTAGATGTCGCTGGAATCCGGCCTTGACCTTACAGGCATCAGGGCCATGGTGTCGCGGCAGGACATTCAAGGCCTTCTACAACCGGTTCCATGCTTCAGGATGCGAACCCTTTTCAAGAACATAAACCACGGGAGTGCAAAAAATGGTGAAAGTTTCCTTCATCGGCCTTGGCGTTATGGGCTATCCGATGGCCGGATATCTCGCGAAGGGCGGGCATGACGTTACGGTCTACAACCGCACGGGATCGAAAGCCGAAGCCTGGGTGAAGGAATATGGCGGCAGCCATGCTGCAACGCCTGCCGAGGCCGCCAGGGATTGCGATTTCGTCATGGCCTGCGTCGGGAACGACGACGATCTGCGCTCGGTCACGACCGGCGATGGCGGCGCGTTCGGGGCCATGAAGCATGGCGCGATCTTCGTCGATCACACGACGGCATCGGCCAAGGTTGCACGCGAACTCTGCGATGCCGCGAAGGGCAAGGGTTTCGATTTCATCGATGCGCCTGTCTCCGGCGGTCAGGCAGGGGCCGAAAACGGTCAGTTGACCGTAATGTGCGGCGGGGATGAGGGGCCGTATGGTAAGGCCGAGCCGATCATCGATCTCTACGCCAAATCGTGTCGCCGTCTCGGAGAATCCGGTGCGGGCCAGCTTTGCAAGATGGTCAATCAGATCGCGATCGCCGGTCTGGTGCAAGGGCTGGCAGAAGCTCTCGAATTCGCCAACAAGTCCGGTCTGGACGGGCGTGCCGTCGTCGATGTGATCTCCAAGGGTGCCGCTCAGAGCTGGCAAATGGAGAACCGGTACGAATGGGTTCTCGATGGTGCCTACGAGGACAACAAGGGTTTCGCGGTGGATTGGATGCGCAAGGATCTGGGAATCTGCCTCGAACAGGCGAACGAGGTCGGCGCACGCCTGCCCGTGACGGCACTGGTGGACCAGTTCTACGCCGATGTACAGGCCATGGGCGGCAATCGCTGGGACACTTCCAGCCTCGTGATGCGTCTGAAGGACTGACCGTTCAGGTCATGTCCACCACGACCTTGCCGGTCGCGCGACGTTCGGCAAGGATCGTGAGGGCTTCCGGTGCTGCCTTCATCGGGACGACATCGGAGATATGCGGGCTGATCCGGCCTTCGGCTGCCCAATTCAGAAGCCGCAGCAGGCTTTCGCGAATGGCAGCGGGAGCCTTCGCGAAATAATCGCCCCACCAGAAACCGATCACATCGATGTTTTTCACCAGCAGGTGATTGGCCTTGTAGGTCGGTACGTCGCCGGAGGCGAAGCCTATGGGCAAGACCCGCGCTTCGAATGCCGTGCAACGCTGCATGGCCGCCCCCAGCGCACCGCCGACCGGATCCACGATGACGTCCATCCGCGACCCGTCGGTCAGATCGAGGACCGCATCGCGCAAGGCTGTGCCATCCAGATCGATTCCCGCTGCCTCGGGGTCGAGAACATGGGTCGCCCCCATGCGCAGGGCTGCCTCGCCCTTCATGCTGCCACGGGCAAGAGCTACGACCTTCGCGCCCATATGGGCACCGATTTCCACTGCAGTCAGCCCGACTCCACCTCCGGCCCCGCCCACAAGCAACCACTCACCGACCTCCAGCCGCGCCCGTCGGTTCAGCGCCAGTTCCGACGATCCGTAGGCGATGGGGATCGCCGCGCCTGTCATCGGGTCCAACCCATCCGGCAATGGCGCGCAGGCGGCGATCGGTGCGGTGACGAACTCTGCGAGACCACCATGGCCGCAATAGGCGACGACCCGATTGCCAATGAGGGTCGGGTCGGCACCCTGCCCTACTGCCTCGACATAACCGCACACCTCTGCGCCTGGAGCGAAGGGAAAGGGCGGGGTCGATTGATACGTTCCCTTGAGCATCAGCAAATCGGCGAAATTGATCCCGCATGCAAGAACGCGGATGACGGCCTCTCCCGCTGCAGGGTCGGGTCGGGGCACATTTTCGAGAGTCAGGTC
>ENA-ORXU01002073-ORXU01002073.1-marine-metagenome-genome-assembly--contig:-NODE-2073-length-14338-cov-3.707314_pt1 | contig 14338 bp, 32 predicted proteins | sample MGYA00237869_ERZ511484 | MGnify/ENA metagenome assembly ERZ511484
CTTTAGGCACTACTTATGCTTCTACTTATGCAGTAGTTAGAAATAAATCTTGGAAAACTATTGATTGAAAAAAGATTTTAGAAAGGGAATAACATGATAACAAAACAGTATGTCAGAGATACAGTAAAAGCGTTTAGACAAGCTAATGAGAAATCTAAGCTTACACAAGGAGATAAGTCTTCTATCTATCAACTTATTATAGATGACTTTAACTCTCGTAAAGATGGTCCAGTATCTCGCCGTAGATATAATACTGAAACTAAGCCAGACTTTGCAGCGCCAGCAAAATATTCCAAAATTGGTAATAGAAAAGTAGATGTATTGTGGGCCTGTAAAATGATTCCCATAACTAGCAAATGGATTGTAGCTGTTGGTTATAATGCCGAAGAAAAAGTTATGAAATTGCAAACAGACACTTACACATACGCTTACCAAGATGTCCCAGAATCAGCCTTCAGAGCTTTCTTTACAACCAAATCTCCGGGACGATACTACGCGTCTTTCGCAAAACTATACAGAGCGGTGGGAATCCTCTAAATCTTTTAGGAAAAATAAGTGTGAAAAATGTGGAGCTAGTCAGTTGTACCCTCTTACACAAAAATTAATACATACAGTAAAATGTATTAAGTGTGGGCATGTCCACAAAATAACCTTATTTATGGGAAGCAAATGAAAGTTAAAGTTGAATTAAACAGCAGAGAATTAAGTGCATTAGTTGGTGATTCTAAAGAAGATATAGAATGGGATTGGGAGATTGATGTATATACTGAGAGCGGGTCTGTTAATAAACGTAGTGAACTAGCTATCTTCGGAGGTATGTATTGGGCTTTAATGTCAATGCTCCCTCACCGAATTGTAAATCAATTTACTTTGAAATGGAATTCTATTATAGAAGATTTTCAGAGTAAAATTATTGAGGCCAAGAAAGAACAAGAAGCTCTTAATACTACTAATGTTCCTGATAAGGTAGAACCTCCTGAAGAATAGGTTTATGATATTGCTGCTCTGCTTTTTCTCTAACAGCAACAGCATCTTCATAGGTTAAGTGGTAGCCTAAATCAATTCTCTTTTTATTTGAATAGATATAGGCTGCCCACTGCTTTCTTCCCTTTCTACTCTTATTATAAGAAACACCTTTATGACCTGATGTGTTATTTTTAGGTATGCGTTGATTAGTAGCTTGTAAAGTACTAGAAGCCCATCTGCAATTACTTTTACAGTAACCTTTAGAATTGTCAATTCTATCTAAAGTTAAGCCTTCTGGTTTCTCGCCCATATCTAAATAAAATGCTTCAAAATATTCCCAAGTTGGATCGTAGCTTATACCTCTATTACCATACAGATGGTAATCTTTACAATTAGGATTGTTACATCTTGTTTTCATATCAGCCCAAGAAGTATATGTTTTAGTGTTTCTCATTAAATGTGATTTCATAATTATATTTGTCTATGTTTATACTTTATTTTAACATAAACATAGACAAATATAGAAAACGCCTAGACATTATGATTGTGTAGTTTATATAATAGTAAGTTGCACAATCAAATAAACTAGATGGAGAATTATGGAAAACTCACTATACAAAGCAAGTAGAAATCTTGGCATCTATCAAGAGCTTTGCTTATTGTTAGATTACATTGAAGATGACAAAGACTTGAACTCTTTAGATTACCTATTAAAATCTTTTATTAATAAAGGTTTAACAAGTAAAGAACTTAAACAAGCTATTGAATTGATTAATAACTACTTACCTACTTACTTAGAGTGTGATTTAGGTGGTTGTTATTTGACGCAGGAAATACAGGGTATGCCTGCTAATACATACATAGATGATATAAATTTAGAAACGTCAGAAGTTATAGTTAATAACCTATTACTATTAACGAGGTAAATACATGACATCATATAGGTGTCGTTTTTTTAATTTAAATAAACTTAGATGACGAACAATGAAATAATCTCTCAGCTTCAAGAGTTGGAGAAAGACTACGTAACAGGGCATTTGCAATCTATTCTATACAGAATGGCGCTAGTGCCCTGGTTGCTTAATGATATAAGTAACTGTAATGAAGATGTAATAAATTCTTACTATCAATGGTTCGATATTAATGAAAAATATAACCTTGAAATGATAGAAAGCTTAATATCTATGTATAAATATGATGGAAAGGTTATGAATGAAAACATTCATATCTATGAATCATATCCAGAGTATATAAACAAAGTTACTCAATGGGTCCTTGGTAAAGATACTTGGAGACCTAATGAAAAAGCACATGCCACGGCTACTAACCTTTCACACAAGTGGACTGCAGCTGTGCTAAACAATTTATTGGATTAAAAACATGAAGTCATTGATTATAAACTTACAATATATAAAAGAAAATCTTATGCGTATTCAAAACATCGTTTCTGGTATCGTTCTTGGTTCAATTGCTCTAGCTCTTTCTGCTACTGGTGCATCTGCTGATACTTCTACTTACAACAAGTACACTAACACCAACACTTATGGTGGTTATACTGAAACTACAGTAGATGCTCACGTTAACTCTAAATCTGTTCAAAGAACTGTAGAGAACTCAATTAAAGTAGAAGCTATTGCTGACCTTGGTGATACTAATATTGCTAACGTTAATGTTAGCGGAACTATTGGTGGAGACATCAACTTTAATGCTAGCTCTCACTCCAGCAACCGTCGTCCTGTAGACCCAGTCGCTACTGTCTATGTTAGTGAAGTAAACCAAGTTACCCTTACTAAAACTAACGAAATTGCTGACATCGATACCTTCTCTTCTAACCGCTTTAACGGAACTACTTACGAGCATGAAGTTGGTACTCGTAATAACTAATATAAATTTCAGCGTTGGCTTATTGAGTTAACGTTGACTTTGAAAAATAATACTACTATAAATTATTTATAGTAGTATTGTAATTTATTTGTTATAATATAATTTCAAAATTAAATAATAAAAACTTATGTCAGACTTAAACAGCGAAGCTGGAATTGTAAGTAACTTTGACAATGAGCTACAACAGTTAGGATTAACCGTAAGACATCAACAAGACTTGCCCCCTAACTTTAGCTTCAAAGGCAAAAAGAAATCAAGACCAGACCTCAACTGCGATATTACAGACCACAACCAAATAGTCCCAAATGCTTTACTACTTGTAGAAGTAAAGCTAAATCCTGCCGACCATAAAAAATGTATTAAACAATTAGAAGGTTATATGAAAAACCTTTTATATTTAGAAGAAGATACAGATGTTATTGGTATAGCTCTAAGTGGTAGCGGACCAACTAGAAAACTTAACACATTTGTTAAACTTCAAGGTAGTAAAGATATTGAAGACTTAGGCTATAATAATCCTTTACCCATTCAAAGTTACTACACTAATGCTTTGAATAAAGTTCAAACTCAGAATGCTATTAATGCAGACCAAGCAAGTATTACTAAATTTGCTAAAGGATTAGGAGATGAAATAAGAAGTAAACTAGGTGTAGATGTTGGAAATTTCTCATTGTTAATTAGTGCTATTATGTTGTGCTTAGATGACTCTTCTTTTAAACTTACATATGGTAGTCAGTCTAATATAAAAATTTTGCTAAGCAATATGCAAAGCACAATTAATAACATGTTATCTGTTAAAAAAATCCCTGCTGGAAAATCACAGATTGTTATGCAGGAGTATGCCCATATTTGGAATAGCACTTCTTTACAATCTAAGAATGTAGCTTCTTTAATTAATATTATCAGTAAAGTATATAGTAAACTATACTTAGCTTTGAATGGTAAGAATGATATTTTAGGTATGTTCTATAGCCAATTTTTAAAGTATGGAGCATCTAATCAAAAAAACTTAGGTATTGTTTTGACACCAGAACATTGCTCAGAGTTTATGGTAGATTTAGCAGAGTTAACAGTAGATAGTAAAGTAGTAGATACTTGCTGCGGAACTGGTAGTTTTCTTATTACTGCTATGGGTCGCATGTTAGATATGGCTGATAACAATGAAGCTAAAAGAAAGCACATTAAATCTCAGCAAATTATGGGTATAGAACTCCACAATAAAATTTTTACTTTAGCATGCGCTAATATGATTTTAAGAGGAGATGGACAATCTAATCTTGAAAATGATGACTGTTTAGAAAGAGCAGACGGTTCTTATCATAAAGTAAGAGAACATTTTAAACAAGTTCTTAAACCTAATCGTTTAATAATTAATCCTCCTTATGCTTTAGATGACCACGACGAGTGGGAATTTATGCTTCAGGGTTTAGACCTTTTAGAAGAAGGAGGACGTATGGTAGCTATTGTTCCTATGTCTAAATGTATTGCTTCTAAAAGAGCTATTCTAGATTACAAAGAACAATTATTAACTAATCATACATTAGAAGCAGTATTTTCAATGCCTGACCAACTATTTGTTGATGTATCAGCGGTAACTGTTGTTTTAGTAGTTAAAGCTCATATACCTCATCCTAAAGCTAAACGCACTTTCTTTGGCTATATGAAAGATGACGGCTTTTATACTAATAAATCCCAACGTGTAGAACGTGAAGAAGGCCTATGGGATAGTATTAAGCAAGACATGCTTAATGCTTATAATGCACGTGTTGACATTCCTGAGCTAAGTATTAACAAAGCTGTAACATTTGAAGATGAATGGTGCGCCGAAGCTTATCTTGAATGTGATTATAGTGATATTACTTCTATCGAAGATGTTGCTAAAGACAAAGTAGTTTATGAATTAATAGGAGCTTAGATTTAATTAAGAGTAGATAAAATCTACTCTTAATTACTAATTTAAAATTATGAAATTAGTAAGATTGGATAGTTTATTTGAAATAAGTACAGGTAGTAACTTAGAATTAAACAAATTAACTCAAGTTAGTAAAGAAGGAATACCTTATGTCGCTATGAGTAGCCAAAATATTGGGGTAACTGCTTATGTTAAAGAAGTAAAAGGAGTCAAAACTGAAAGTAAAAATACACTATCTGTAGCTTTACAAGGCAGTGTGCTTAGTACTTTTTATCAAAGTTATCCTTATTATACTAGTACTCATGTAGTTTGCTTAAAGCCTAAAAACTTATCGGAAGTAGAAGTTCTCTATTACCAAAAATGTATTAGGAAAAATAAGTTCAGATATAGCTACGGTAGAAAAGCTAATAGTACTTTAGCATCTTTAATGTTACCTGCTCGTGAAGAAATTCCGCAGTGGGTATATGAAACAAAACTCCCTGACTATAATTTATATAAAGAAGCTAAGCTTAAAATCTCTGAAGAGGAACGTCTTAAACTATGGAAAAATATTAATTGGAAAAAATTTGAATTAATAAAATATTTTAAGTTTGTAAAAGGTAATTCTATTACCTCGCTATGGATGTCAGAAAATCCTGGAAATATAAATTGTATAAGTGCCTTAGCTAAAAATAATGGTCAAACTGCAAAAATAAACCCGAGAGCAGCATTACAAAAAAGATTACCCATCTATAAAAATATTTTATCTATTTCTACTAATGGAACTTATAGCGGAACTTCTTTTGTTCAAAATAACCTCTGTGTAATAACTAATAACGCAGCTGCTTTAATACCTTTAGTAAAATTAAGTAACCTACAAAAATTATTTATATCTAAAATGATAAATAAAGAAAGTTTTAGATTTTCTTACACTAGAACTGTAGATGAAACAAGAGTAAGTAATTTAAGTATATCTCTTCCTTCTAAAAAAGATGGAAAACCTGATTGGGATTTAATAGAAGAATTAGCAGCCAGTAGTAATTGGACTAATGGATTGTAAAAAGGATTATGTTAAATACGAAGAATATTTAATAGAATTAGAAGGCGGTGGTAAGTTATTGATTAACAAGCCTATTAAGTATTCTGTTAAAAAAGACAAATGACTATGAAAAAGATATACTTATCTATTCTTTTAGTATTTAGTTGTGCATCGCCTTCTTTAAGTGCTGTGCATGTTAAACATTTTAATTATCCTAGTAATCAAGTAAATGTTTATAAAATTGAATCAACTACAATTGAATACAAACTACCACCTGCTGTAGTTAGAGATGATTCTATTACTATAAAATACCTTAGTCCTAGATCTAAGCCTCCTGTTAGAAAAGCTCATAACTTTTCAATAAGAAGATTCTAGTACTAAAACAATTGATTATAATTTTATTTAACTAATGGAGAAATAACCTAATGGGATTTTTCACAAACGAATATAATGAAATAAGAGTTGATAGAGCTGTCTTAGCTGGTGTAGCTGTAATTGGTATTCCAGTACTAGCTTTAATTCTTAAACCTTTTACAATTGTACAACCTGGTGAGCGTGTAGTTGTAACAAGACTAGGTAAAGTACAACCAGGTTCTTTAGGTGAAGGCTTACATGGTAAATGGCCTTTACTAGATAATTTAACTACTTTTGATACCCGTATCCAAAAAGATTTAGTAGAAGGTTCAGGATTTAGTAGCGACAATCAAGAAGTTAATATCAGTGTATCTGTAAACTGGCAAGTAACTCCTGATAAAGTACCTGTACTTTTTCAAGAACTAAAGACTTTGGAGAACGCTAAAGAAAGAATTCTATCACCTGCTGTAAACGAAGAAGTTAAGTCTGCTCTTGCTAACTATGACGCAGAGTCTACTATTAAAAATAGACCTACTATTAAAAAGTCTATTGTTGACGGTGTAACTACACGATTAGAAGCTCGCGGTCTTACTGTTATTGCTGGCGGTATAAATATTGATAACATCGACTTCAGTGATGAGTTTGAAAATGCTGTCGAACAAAAAGTAGTAGCTGCTCAACAAGCTGCTGCAAAAGTAAACTTGGCTCAAGGTGAAGCTAAAGCTGCAGAACTAGAAGCTCAACGTGATATTGCTCGTGCTAAAGGTAAAGCTGAATCTGCTCGTTTAGAAGCAGCAGCTCTTAAAGCTAATGGTGGTGCCCTCGTACTACAGAAAGAAGCTTTAGATAAGTGGGATGGTAAACTACCTACTACTTTGATTACTGGTGGCAAAGGCGGAGATATTCCAACTCTTATTCTTAACCAGTCTAAATAAAACTATGGGCATAGAAATAATCTATGTCCACAAACCTGTCCAATTAGAGCCAAATAAAGAATTATTACATAGGATATTATTAGGATGACTGTATTGTTTTTAGTAGGTTATTTAATAGCCTTTCATGTTACCCCTACTGCATTTGTACCAGGTATGGTAGCTTTATTTGCTAGTGGTATAGGGTTTGGTATGTGTTTAATTTTCCCAGAAGATAGAAAAAGAACTTAATTATTTATGTTAGAGGCAGCAATAGTAGGTGCTTGTATGATGATCTCATACTCAGGACCTAATGTAGAAGATTACAGATGGATTAACTTGGTGACTGTAGATGAAAAACCACCGCTTGTTAATGATGGTTCAACAATACAAACACCTTACTTAGACCCGCCTCCCGGTGGATGGTCTTATGGAGACTCAGATAACTCTCCTTTTTACTGGGATGATAAAGATTTTAACAGTAATTCTGTATACAATATTTCTAACAATAGAACACAGAACACTCTTAAATTCACAGACTGTCCTAAAGACCCTTATTTAACAGCGGATAAATATATAGAATTTAATACTTGTATTATTAATATACATACAGCTGGTCCTGAACAATGTATTCAATGGCAATTAAAACCATTAAATAGAATAAAAGTAATAGGTAGAGTGTTAATACCTATTGATATGTTTAAAGGCATCTTGCCTAAATAATTAACAGTAATGTAGTTCATAATTAAAGTAATATTTATAAAGAGCTGTAATTAATTATGACTATATTATCAGATGACGCTGTTATCCGTATAGGAGGACTAGTCGGTGAAGCTAATACTATTTCTGTAGGAGATCTTAAAGCTTTAGTATTAGCAGTAGAAATGGTTTCTAGATATCAAGGTAGATCTGTAGAAACTTTAGAACCAGGAGGTGTATGGACACCAAGTACTTTAGGGATAGATATAAGTATAGATAATGGTATCATCGTTATACCCGAACCAACACCTGAGCCCACTCCAGACCCAGGAACAACCCCTTAAAGCTCCTCATTTCTTAAAGCCGAGTAATTTAGTATATCAAGTAGACTTAACTTATCACAGTGTTAAATATAGCTATGATAATTTAATAATACATCTAACTAACTCTGGGTATAAGCATGAAGACTTAGATACTAATGAGCTATTAACCATAGCAAGTTATCAACTACTATTAGTAGATAGAGTGTCCTGTATTTACAGCACTCTATTTTTATATAAATCAAAGAACTATGAAAATTGTAAAAGATTCCGTTATTAATCATTTAAACACTGCTATTTCAGAATTGAAGAAAGAAAAGCGTGATGATAATAAAATTAGACAAGAATTAAAAGCTGCTTTGTTATTAGTGACAAAACTATAGATTAAATATCCATTGACTTCAGTAATTAAATAAAATGAAAAATAGACTATATAAGTCCTTTAAACAATTATTTAGACTATTGTACAGAACTATAGGCATACCTATCCTGGCAACATTAGCATGTATCTTAGTCATGTTTTTATTTATGCTAGGAGTCTTGGCAGTAGGGCAATTATTATATTTAATAATCCCTGCATTACCTTTTGAAGCAGTTTTATTAATATCAGCTTTATTTATGATAATGTTTTGTATATTTGGTATAAACGAGATTGTTAATTTTTATAATGGTTATAGATAGATGCTAAATGCAGAAATCATTAGATATAGTGATATAGTTTTTAGCAATGATTGCAATGAAATAATTGTTGTAAGACATATAAATAATAGTGGTGCTATAGCAACTAAAGATAAAGAGGTTGCATCAGCTTTAGATTTTATAACTAAGAAAGCTCGCGATAGTTATAGAGTGTTGTATAGCGAGTATTTTCTTGGATGCCCGTTAGATTTAGATAAATTCAGGAATATAAATTATGACAAGTACAGTAATAGAGAAGAAGACTACCGCCTCTACTAATAAATCACAGAGTCCTAAATATAACGTCATATTACACAATGATGATGTAAACGACGTTTACTATGTTATGGAGTGCCTAATGATGATTGTAGGGTTAAATGAGCAAACAGCGCATCAAGTTATGATGGCAGCTCATACAAATGGTAAAGCAATTGCAATAACATGTGAGTTAGAGCATGCAGAGCATTATAAAGAGCAGTTAAATAATAAAGGACTAACTGCGTCAATTGAAGAAGCATAGCATATATGCATAAACATTATAATAAAACTAAAGGTGTTTATATAGATAAAGATAAAGTACAAAAAGGTAAAAGAGGTGGCAGTATATTATATATACTTACTCTGGAAGAATTCTCTGGTACTTATCTTTACGAAGTAAACGAAAATCCTCTTATTCCAGAATCTTCTATATGGGGTACTTTTAAAAACTTAAGTTGGAAGTACGGAATTATATATAGTAATTGGTGGATAAATTTTCCTGAAATGGATAAAGAACAACAATGGTATTACGGACATAAATCCAGGATGTAGTTATGGACCAGGAAAGATTTGAGAATTTAGAAAAGAAAGTAGATTACCTTAATGCAGAGGGATTTGCTGGAGAAGGTAAACAATTCATGTTATTCAGTGGTGCTGATGCTGCTATTGAAGCTATACGTAATAATCAAGTGCCTGGTATTATTTGGGACGAAGAATCAGAAAGAAAATGGAATGAATCAAATCATCTAGAACAGTGCTACAATGAAAGTAGAACTGAAGAAGATGATTTGAATGACTAAAATATATTATGTTTATGTAGTAGAAGATAGTAAAGGGATTCAATATATAGGTGTTAGAGGGCATAAAGATCCTTATAACGATAGCTATACGGGATCCTATACTTTAGATACATACAAACCAATTAAGAAAACAATCCTAGCTTTGTTTTTATCTAAAGAAGAAGCTTATAAATATGAGATATATTTACACGATAAATACAATGTAGGTATTTCAAAAGACTTCGCTAATAAAGCTAAAGCGCATAGCACTAAGTTTAATACCGAGGGAATACCAAAAACAGATAAACAAATAGAAAGCGCCATAGAAGTTGGAAAGATGTATGGTAAAGTTAATTTCTTAGGAAAGCATCACACTGCTAAAACAAAAGCTTTGATTGCCAAAAAAGCTAAAGAAAGAAGTAGGAATCCTCATACACAAGATACCAAAAATAAGCTATCTAAATTACGTAGTGGTATTAATAATCCTTTTTTTGGTAAAAAACATACTGAAGAAAGTAAAGAAAGAATAGGTTTAGCTTCTAAAGGAAATAAATATATCGCCGATTCCCTAGAATATTTATTTATACATAAAGATGGTAGTGAATTTCAAGGTTCAAGAGAGCAATTTAAGATAAAATATAACTTAAATAAAAACGCAGATTGTTTATTTAGATACTCAGGTTCTACTTATACCTATAAAGGTTGGAAAGTATCCTGTTTATTGTATAATCATTTTTAAAACCAAACATTAGAAAACTCAGGAGATAACGAAATGGAACCTCATTTAAACTTTATTGACGAGCATTCTTTACCAATAGCACCAGGTCTTCAAAAATTTATAAATGACCATGTTGCAGAGCCCACTGATAAATTTGTTCGTGATGAGCAGATTAAACAGCAGATGCAGGAAAGAAATCATCAACCTGTTTTATCAGAAGACAGAGATTTTATTGACTGGTCTGACCCAGAAGGCTGGCCTCAAGAGTAATCAAGTTAGAATTGATTTTAAAAACAAATATTTATATAGTCTTAAGGAGACAATCAATGTTAGAAAACAAAGTTGCAAGCGGTCTTAAAATTAGTAGTGCTCTTTTAGCTTTAGCTATTGTTCATGGTCTAGGAAACTTTTTAGGAAATATCTTTTTATTATCTGACATCTTTACTGTTGTTGGTGCTATTGGTACTTATCGTTTCTTGACAGATAGTTTTGTACGTGAAGAAGTTTCAGAAGCAGTCAGTGATGCTATTGACTTAGACCAAGCTGCTGCTTATTTAGTAGATAAAGGCTTGGATTTTGCAGGTTCTTTAGGTTTAGATTTTGATAGAGAAGAAGGAGAAAACTACTTTGTTGAATTTCTAGGTGCAGATACTGACGAACTTGAAGATACTTTTGCACAAGAAGAAGAAAGAATTGAATTTTAAATAATTTTTATTATGTATGCTATATAACATACATAATAAAGATGTTATACTAAGTAAAGATTTTATGAATACACTTTTAGTAAACTGGGTATTGCTTAGCGCTTTTGTTCTTATATTAGTGCTGTTTCTCGACCCTCGTAATTAATAATAATGAACACTTACAAGCCTTTACTTGACAATTTAGAACTAAAAAAACTATGTGATGAAGCATATAAAAATGCTCCAACACCTCTTCAACAAACTAATCTAGCCTTAAAAAATATAGAAAATCTTAGAAGTGGACATAAGCCTAAAGCTAATACTACTTCTGATAGAGTCAAACAAATAATGGCTCAAAAAATAGCTGCTTTGAAGAAAGCATTAGACAATAGATAAACTATAAGAGTAATTTATTATGATAAGAAGAGTAGCGATGTACATAAAAAGTATTGCTATAGAGGATGGAGTTGTATTTAATACAATGCCAGGCTCTCCTTGCACTACTTTAATTGCTAACAATACAAATGCTGATGATGGATGGAGCTATCTATTAAAAAGCGATTATATGCAGCCTAAGCAAGTTATTAACGTAGCTGCTGCTAGTATAGTTAAAATATCAAAACTTACAAAAGATGAAACAGATGGAACCTTATTCGATTTGGGAGAAACTTTCTCCACTGACAAAATTATCTCTATCAGAGTTAGAGGTTTTACTGTTGTACCTGTATACGATTTGGATAAAAATAGCACAGTAACAGGAGTAGCAGTAGTTGATATCGAATATTGATAAAAGTTTTTACTGTCCTGATGTTTGGTGGCACGATTTTCCTTTAATAGATCCAGAAAAAGAACATCTTTATGGATCTATTAAATACGTTAAATTTTGTCTTAATACAAAAAAGCAAGTTGTTTATTCATCTTGCTTTTTTTATATTAAATACAAAAGTTTAATACAACAATAACAATTAATACAACTAAACAATAAATGTCAACTTATAAATAAGTTAAATGGGTTTAGTAAGTTTAAAATATGAATTTGAGACTTTAAGTGACTTAAGAGGAACAGCAGATAATGCTAGATATTTCTTAAGAAGTATCAACTTAAGTCCTTACGGTTATGATTTTAGAACAATTCGTAGTTGGTCTTTACTAATTCACAATATTAGAGATAGACTAACTGAGATAAGTTTAAATAAAGAAGCAGAGGTTAAAGCTAAGGTAAAAGCAGAAGCTGAGACAAAAACTATAGAAAAGACAGAAATTGAAGAAGAAATACTTTATGAGTATAGAGCTTTAAATTTGACTTGGAGAGTAGTTAAAGTTATAGATAGTATCAAAAATAATATATTATATATACTTCATCAAAGATTTAATAAAATATTTAGGAGAATTTAAGTATGCCTTTTGTTCCAGTTACACCCCCGCCTGTTCAGCCTCCTGTTGAACAGCCAGCTAATGTTGTTAATGAACAACAGCAAGACCAATTTCAAGACCAGCAACAACAGCAAGATAACCGTATTGGTGAATTGCTACAAAATCAAAACACAGAGTCAGATGCTGATAGTAGCGCTGACTCTACTAGTGTTAATAGTTCAAATCAATCTAACATTCAAGTTAATAACAATTCTAATAGAGTTGAATACGGAGAATTTAAGATTCCTGAAACAACTATTAACTTATCTGGATACAAAAACCAACATGACTACGGAGTTATTGGTACTGTAAGTATACCAATTGGTGGTAGAGCCCGCAAAACTATTAACCAATCTCTAGAAATTAGAGCTCAACGTGACCAAATTAACTTTGAAGCTGAATATGCAAGTGCTTGTGCAAATATTGAAGATGGTGGTTTTGTAGTTACTAAAAATGCTGAGACTCTACAGATGCTAAGCAACTGTGGAAATGAAATTAATAGAGTTCAATTAGTAGCTCGTCATGAACCTCCTGTAGTTAAACCAGCACCTGTCAATACTGAAGCTCAACTATTGCGTGAGCAAAATAGAGAACTTAGACTACTTGTTCAACAACTAATGGAGAAAAAAGATAAAACCGTTAACGGCGGTTTCTAATTTGTAATTTACTATGAAAAAAACTTTATTACTCTCATTGATATTGCTAGGTGTTACAGCTCCCAAAGTTACATCTGAAGGAGACAATGATAAAGTTTTTATTTATCATAATAAAAGAGAAGTCTGTAGTGGTAGGCTAGATAAATGCTTTCCTATTGCTATGGGGTCTTCTCAATATCCTACTCCTAAATGGGAAGGGCCTAGATTTCTTACTACACATTATAAAGAAGGGTTTATATGGCAGAATCCTTTAACAGGACAAGTCTTTCAACCTAATCAACATAACTTAGGCCCTATTTGGATTCAAGTTATTGAAAATGATAGAGGATGGGACATAGGATTTCATGCTACTCCTGAAAAACATATAGACATTGGGCTTCAATATAGCCATGGATGTTTACGTATGGTTATGGGAGACTTACGTGAATTCTCTTCTAGCTTAGAATATTTAGATAAGTTTTACTCATTATGAACTCTATCTTTTTTGATAAACAAAACATATTATATAAACATAGTCATGGTGAGCATTACTATAAATTAGATAACGGTATTAACTTATGTATAAAGAATATACCGTTATTTTTATTATATTTTAATGAGATATATCCTATGTATAAATATCACAATAAATATCTAAACTGGTTTTACTATGAGAAGTGTATTTTTTGATAAAAGTAATATAAAATTTTGTGATTTTCAAAATGGATATTATTATAAACTTACTCAGACTATTCATTTACCTTTAGAAAGTGAACAGTTTGTTAAAAGATTACATTTTTTATTTCCTAAACTTAGGTATGAAAATAAATACTTAAATTGGTTTAAGGTATGAATTCTATATTTTTAGATAGAAAGAAATTGTTTTACGATGGTAGGGTAGGTTGTCATTATTATAAATATAATAACTGTCATAACATTAGAGTTTTAGATATCAAAGATTTACTTAAAACAATATACTACCACAACCCAGAGTATAAAAATTATAATAAATATTTAAATTGGTTTAATTTAAAATGAAAGAAAAAGCTAGAGATTTAAGAATGATATTCTTTGTGAGAACAGACTTAGAAATGTCATTAGGAAAAACTG
>ENA-ORXU01002074-ORXU01002074.1-marine-metagenome-genome-assembly--contig:-NODE-2074-length-14338-cov-3.598836_pt1 | contig 14338 bp, 18 predicted proteins | sample MGYA00237869_ERZ511484 | MGnify/ENA metagenome assembly ERZ511484
TGAAGTCATGGGGGACATGATCCCCGGCTAGGCCGGATGGCCGGGCGCTGCGCCCGCCCGTCACGAAATACGCGCCGATACGATAGGAACACTGATGATCGCCACCCGAACACCTCGCCGCAAATGGTCCGGCCCGGCCGCAACCGTCCTCGCCGCCGCTGCCATGCTTGCGGGATGCGAAAGCGAACCTGTCAGCTATGATCAATCCGCCGTGGTGGTCGATGCAGAGGGGCTGGAAGGCATGGGCCTATATTGCCGCGACCGCATGGCCGACCTCGGCCGCACACCAGAGCAAGCCGATGCGCATTGCGATTGCGTAACAACCGCCATCGCGGAGCAGCAATTGACCAACGGCGATGTGATGGACGAGGCTGTGATGACGCCGATTACGCAGGGGTGTGATGGTTAGGTGCGGGGTTTTTGCGGAGGGCGATTGAGTATAATCTGGACGTGATTAAGACCGCCGACTTGGTGCTGGACCTCGGCACCGGCGGCGGCGTGCGTGGGGCTGAGATTGTTGCCGAGGGCATACCGGAGAAGGTCGCGCAGGTGGAGGCGAGTTGCACTGGCGGGTATCTGAAGGCTATGTTGGGGGAGTGAGGGGGGATACCAGATACGAACAAAGAGCTAGTCCTCGTACGGTTGCTCATCCAAGTCGAGTGTAGTCTCTGCACCTGATCGAATGGTCATGTGCATATTAATCCGGCACGACGTGTTCATTTTGATGCTTTTTACACCCGCGCCATGAGCATCAGTAGCTTCAACTTGGAGCTTCCCCCAGCACTCAGGCAACAAATCAAATGCCTCGTGGTCTTTTACGTCCTCGGCCAAACTGAGAAAATTTTCGTCACCATCAGGAGCGGCTCGAAATATTTGCCATGAGGCCAAACGGGGAATGTCCAGTCGAGGAGGAATCTTCCCACCGCCACCCGATTGCGACAATCTCGTGCTTCCCCAGTCTCCGTACGTAAGATCAGCGTCTTGCAAATTCTGCCGCACCGCGTCGTATACGCCATCCTCATGCGAGGGTTCTTCGAGGGTTCCAACGATGTGGCTAAAGCTCGCTGGAAAGGAACTCGACATAACCACGACTTCGGCCGCAGGCATTCGATCAAAAATCCGTCGCGCTGTAGTTAAAGCCCAACTTTGGAGTTGCAAGAAATCTCTCGACCAACCAGCGTCTACAACGAATACGGTGTCATTGGGGAGTGGGGGTAGATCAATTATCGTTTCAGAAATTGGAATTGTCTGTTCTCGGCTTTGGTGAACTATCAAGCCTCGATCAAGGTCATGTGCGTTGCCGAGCTGTCGCAACAGGTTATTGGCGTCCAAAGTAGTTTGCAGTACCGGAACTGCGTTATCAATCTCATCGAGGAATTCGTAATAATTATCGAAGCCTAAATGATCGTCGAATAGCTCGTCGAATTCGTCTTGAGCGGGATTCTTGCTACTGTGAGCGAACCTTTCGCGGTCAAGGCCAAGAGCGAAAGGGCGACCCTCCACAGCCTCAACTACACGATCGACCGCAAGTTGAAGGTGATTGGCATTTGGCCAAGGGCGCAAGGAGAACAGGGGGAATGATCGATCCTTTGCACCATTCGACAGAAAGGAATACGCTTCTACTTCGGATACACGAGTTTTTAGCGATGGGAAGTATCCGATATTTGCAAGCATTCAGCCTCCCACTCTAATACCCATAGCCTGCTTAGATACTTCGAATTCATTGGCCAATCGTTCGATCATATGGTCACTAATATGTGTCGTTTCAAGACCAGTAATTGCACTTATTTTTCTTCTTGGCATCACGATATCAGCTGCGAGTCTATTAGCTTCCGCTTCAATACGCGAAGACAATTTTGACCGATATAGAACAGAATCCACGACCCCGGCCTGAATTCGGTCGCGGTGTAACAAGAAATGAGCAATCTCGTGGGCTATGGTGAACCGCTGTCGCGCTTTAGATTCAAACCGGTTTACTTTAATGATAAATCCTTCCCCATCATCGTCAGGTTTGATCATTCCTGAAATGTTGAGGGGTAGTGCCGCCACTACAACCTTGAGCCCAAGTGCCTTAGCCAAGCCGCCAACAGGTACAGGCACCTGATTAGTATATTCTCGGAGAGCTTGCAGTTGCTCAGGAAGCATCCTGTGTTCGTAGCTGAACTCAGTCATTGTATTCCTCCTCTCCACCATCTCGCGAACCTACCTGTGGGGACTGATCATTCAAACCTTTCTGAGATTTGAAGTCCTCAATTCCTTCATGGCCAATTCTTATAATTATTTGCTCAAACTCTTTTCTGAGCTTCGCATCCTTTTTCAATTGATCTTGAAAGTATTCGATTGAATGGGAGCGCAACTTATTCTCAAGCGTCGTCCAACCGATAACGCCTGCCGCCGCAACGAAAATGCCGAGTACCGTAATCATCAGTGCCAATGCAGTAAGCGTTATCGATAGAAAGTCAGAATATGTAAGATCGTCCGCGGCGACAGTTTCTGGAGCAATTCCAAGGTGCAATAAAACAGTCACGATAGCGCCAGACACGCCTGCCACAAATGCCAAAATCAGGAATTTGAACAAACGAGCCATCAATAGTCCTTAGAACAAAAGTAGAACAATGTCAATCTGATCGAACCAGATTGAGCCTAAATAGGCTTACCGGAAAGAAAATATATTTAAAGAGTGGTGGTACAATGAGGCTCGGACTGTTCATACACATAAATCTGTCCTTACACCCCCCCCAAATAACCTCCCCGTAACCCGCACCCGCTACACCGGCCCCCACCACAACCAGGCCACGGGAGCCAAACCCCATGCGTATCACTCTCATCACCGCCGCCACCGCTGCGCTCGCGCTGGGTGGGTGTGGGCCGCAGGCTCCGGAGGATGTTCGCAGTGCCAGCATCGCCAAGTGTGAGCGGCAATTCGGGCGGATGACGCCTGATCCCGCTCTCGACCCGGCCTCGTTCGGGGCGATGTGCACCTGCATGACAGACCGTCTGACCGAAGAGGGGATGGAGATCACCGATTTCCTCGGCGAGGGTCGCGATCAGGTTGCGGAAATCACCCGCAGCTGCGCCCGCCAAACAGGGGTGCAATTGCCGGAAGGATAGGGGCCGCAAGGGGGAGGGGCTTTGCCCTTTCCTACAGTACGCAGTCCCGCGCAGACAGGCGGGCCGCGCTGCGCATCCTTTGCCGGTGTTTGCGACGTTTTGCGCGGGCGCGCCGTATCTTCATCGCGGCACATTCCGCCGTGCAACAGGAGAACATCATGCGCCGCCTACCTCACATCGCCCTCGCGTCCGCCCTTGCGGTGACGCTTTCCGCCTGTCTTGGCGGCATCACCTCCGGGCTTACCGTTCAGCCGGGCGAGGATTTTCTGCTCGGCGGCAGTCAACCCGAAGGCTTCACCGTCACGGGCACCAATACGGGGGAAATCACCGTGGAAGTGCTGGCGCGGCGCGGGACGAGCGATGTTGCCATCGGCACCGTCGCAGGCGGAGAGGGATTTGCCAGCGATTTCGGCGCGGGAGAGGTGGCGGTGGTGCGCAATACCTCCGGCACGCAGGCCGCCACGCTGCAACTGCGGATCACCGGCTATACCGACAACCTCCGCATGGCGAATGTGCCGCAGGAATAGGAGTGACGGGCTTTTGCGGGGGGCCTCAGGATTTTTTCACAGGGGAAAGTGTCACCCTGCGCGAAACCCCCGCAAAGCCGCAGAGAACTGCCGTTTTTGGCGGGTTGGGGCAGGGTGACAGGGTGTAACCTTTGTCACCCTGCCGATTGCCTGGAATGGGCAGGGCGCGGCGGCCCTATTATCCCGGCATGGGCCGCGAAATGGTCAGGCCGCCGTACAGCAGCGTCGCCAAAATCACGAAGATAAACAGCACGATGCACACCCGCGCGCTCTTGGAAAAGAACAGCCAGATCATTGCGGGCAATACGAACAGGATGATCAGATTGGCATACATCATCGCAGCATCCATCTGCGCGGCCAGACGTTGCTGCTGCTCCGCCGTAGTAAAGGCTATAGTGGCGATAATGCTGATGGCATTTATCCCGAGCACACCGCCCACGACAAAGCGTTTCTGCTGCCAGAACCATGCGTCGAAATCGGGCCAGTCCTGCGGCTCATCCGGAAAGGTCATGCTGGCAATGAGGTAGTACCACCCGATGGTCAGCAGAATACCGAGCACCGTGCCGCCGTTGAAGGGCATGGTCTCGCGAAAGCCGTACATGTGCAGGAAGAAGGTGGATTGATCGACGATCACAAACAGGCCGAGCAGCGGGGTTAGCCAGCCGATACGGACGCGGTCTGTATCTATTCCGGCGCGGCGGCGGGTACGCAGTTTGAGCACGCGAGAAAATCCACGCAGCACCTCTGCCATGGCGAGTCCCATGAGCAGGATGAACGCCTCGAACAGGAAATTGAACCCCGGCATTGCTGGTTATGCGCCCCATTGCTGCTTGTGGGGCACCATGAAGAAAGCGGCCGCAGGCGGCAAGGGGAGAAGGCTGGCGGTAAGCGGGCGGTAATAAGAGTTTTGATTCGCAGCACTCGCTGCAGCTCAGCTTTCGATAAGCTCGAGCTCTACATTGCTGTGTCCACGGCTGATCATGCCGATCTCTTCCGCAGCGGCGCGGGACAGGTCGATGTGACGGCCCCGGATGAAAGGCCCGCGATCATTGATGCGCACAACCACCGAACGACCATTGTTGCTGTTGGTCACCCGCACCCGGCTGCCAAAGGGCAGGGTGCGATGCGCGGCGGTCATTTCATTCATGTTGAAACGCTCACCATTCGCGGTGAGGCGGCCATGAAAGCGGCGGCCATAGTAGCTCGCCACGCCGGTGCCGAGCGATGAACTCGCAGGCGGCGGCGGCGGCGCGGCAGGTTCGATTGTGGTGATGTCGACCGCGTGGTCCGGGACCTCGGGCTCTACAGGTGTGTCGAGATGGCCGAAGGCGGTTTCAAAAGCGGCTTCGTCGCTCGGGGTAAATGCAAGAGCGTCAACGCTGCGCGTTTCGCTGGTGGCGGTCATTTCGACCTGCTGTTGTGCGAGGCCAGCGCCGGTCGAGCCGAGCAAAGCGATAGCGGCTACCGCTGCGATCGCGCGCGTCTTGCTGCCGAAAAGTGTCTTTGTCTTCATGGCCGCGCCCATACAGGCAGTTGATCGTCAAACCTATTAAGCCACCTCGGCTGGCCGATGAGAGCACTCGTTTCGCCGTAAAAAAGGTAGGTAAACGCGCTGACATGTGTGGTTTTACCATGCGGCCAATAGGCGGAAACAGACAATTTTTGGACTGTTTCGAGCTGAAAGACACGATTCGATCATGGCGAATTGGGCCTGAAATGAGTCAGCTACAACGAGAAATGGGGCCGGCATTGCTGCCGACCCCACTCTCACCTGCGTGTGGACCCCCGAAGGGATACTTGGCGCCTGGCGTGTCTTTTTCCGTTCCACATTCCCGAAGGATTGCTTCTCTTCCAAATATGTCGCCCGGCACTCTCGCCGATGCCGGAGCAGATTTTCCGATTGGCGATATCGCAAGCGATCTCAGCCTATCTTTCCACCTGTCCGAGACCGATTTCGTCCTCTGGCGTCTCAAGCAGTTCCTTCTGCACCTCAGTGCGTCCAGTTCCTCAACGCGGGATTTCTCCTTCGGCCTTTACCGATGCAGAAACTTCCCGGCTTCAACAGTCCAATCGATCCCAGTTTCCCGAAGGTCCCTTTTCCTGATCTTTCCTCTTCCGCGACTTTGCAGCATCGCGTCGATGATTTCCTGTCGCTCCTGTATCCGGATCGACTAGCGATCTTTCGTGGCGGTGACTTTCCGTCTTCGATGTTTGGAGAATGCGCGTGTGGACCGAGTCGGACAAGGGCGCGAGCGTCGACTTATCCACTTTTGGCGAAAACGCCAGTGGACAAGGGTGGAAAACTCAACGGCTCGGCGTTTCCCCTGAAACTATCCGCAATTGTGCAGCTGCACGCTTCGCGAAACTGCCACAGGCCCGACTAGCGGTCCCGTTTTGCCAGTAACTTCAGGCGTAATGCGTTCAATTTGATGAAGCCTGCCGCATCGGCCTGATCATAGGCACCTGCGTCGTCTTCAAACGTCACATGCGCTTCGGAATAGAGCGAGTTGGCAGATTTGCGACCCACAACGCTTGTCAGGCCCTTGTAGAGTTTCAGGCGCACTGTGCCGGAGACTTTCTCTTGGCTGAGATCGATAGCGGCTTGCAGCATCTCGCGCTCCGGACTGAACCAGAAGCCGTTGTAGATCAGTTCCGCATATTTCGGCATCAGCTCATCTTTCAGATGGGCCGCGCCGCGATCAAGAGTAATCTGTTCGATCCCGCGGTGCGCGACGGCATAGATTTCGCCGCCGGGTGTTTCATACATGCCGCGTGATTTCATGCCGACGAAGCGGTTCTCAACCAGATCGAGGCGGCCAATGCCGTGCTTGCGGCCCAATTCATTGAGCGCGGTCAGCAATGTGGCAGGGCTCATCGCCTCGCCATTCAGGGCAACGCCGTCGCCGCCTTCAAAATCCACCGTGATATATTCGGGCGTGTCTGGCGCGTCTTCCGGGTGGTCTGTGCGCGAATAGACATAGTCCGGCGTTTCTTCCCACGGGTCTTCCAGCACCTTGCCTTCGGATGATGTGTGCAGCAGGTTTGCGTCAGTTGAAAACGGGCTTTCGCCGCGTTTGTCCTTGGGGACCTGAATCTGGTGCTTTTCCGCCCATTCAATCAAGGCCGTACGGCTGGTCAGATCCCATTCGCGCCAAGGGGCAATGACAGTAATGTCCGGTGCCAGTGCATAGGCGCTGAGTTCAAAGCGGACCTGATCATTACCCTTGCCAGTGGCACCGTGGGCGATGGCATCTGCGCCGGTTTCGCGCGCGATTTCGACCAGACGTTTCGAAATCAGCGGGCGGGCAATGCTTGTGCCGAGCAGATAGTCGCCTTCGTAACGGGCATTGGCGCGCATCATCGGAAATACGAAATCGCGCACGAATTCCTCGCGCAGGTCTTCGATAAAGATGTGCTCGTCAGGAATGCCCATCAGACGGGCCTTCTCGCGGGCTGGCTCGATTTCTTCACCTTGGCCCAGATCTGCGGTGAAAGTAACCACTTCCAGCCCGCGCTCTGTCATCAGCCATTTGGCGATGACGCTGGTATCAAGCCCGCCCGAATAGGCGAGAACGACCCTTCTAATGTCCGACATGTCAGAATTCCTGTTGGCGTGTTTGCGCGGCGGTTAGCAGCGCGCCTGCAATGCCGCAATCAGTCTATCTCGGATGCTCCGAGCTGCGGATTTCGGCGTGTGATGTAATTGAGCCATGCTTTGGGGCGGCGAAGATACCGGCTTGGCACGTCCGTGCGCAGACCGACGAGTTCCGCCATTCGCGATACGAAGTGGATGCAGTTGTTCTCATCCAGATCGTAGAACCTGCCTGGCTGGTTTCGCCACGCCAGCACTTCTTGGCGCAGGCGGCGGTACCGTGCCGGGCTTACTGTGACGGAAAAGTGCCGATTTGTGTCCGGGATTGTATCTTCGTCTTCGGTAATAATCATGTGATCTGCCGGGCCGGAAGTGATCGCCTGTGCACTGCTGCGCGCGGAGAATCCGAAGTTCTCATTCACCCGCGTGCCGTCTTCCAGCGTGCCTTCGAACACCACAAATGTGTGCGGGTAACGGCCCCATAGGACTGATCCGTTGAAGGAATGGAAGTGCACATTCACATCGGCCAGCGCAGGCGTGGAAATGCCAAGGCCGGCAAACACCAGCATAATAGCGGCGAGCAAACGGGTGACGGCTTTACGAAGGGGAGTGATTGTCATGGCTTACCCTGTGGTCTTGTCGTGTGCGTCGGTTTCTGGAGCGCTCTCAACATCGCGGAACAATCCGGGCAGATAGAACGCAAGGCCCCCTGCGCGCAACACATAGCTTGCTGTAATTGCGATCCAAACTCCCCAATTTCCTGTTGGCCGAAGCGCAAAGTCGAGAGCGATGTAGAGAATCGTCGCGGCAACGCCGGCATTTCGCAGCGCGCGGCCACGGGTGGTGCCGATGAAAATGCCATCCAGCATCCAGCTTGGCATTCCTATCAAAGGTACCAGTGCAGCGAAGGGCAGGAAGGTTCGCGCAGTTTCTCTGACCTGCGGATCGGTGGTCAGCACGTCGATCACCCAGCCGCCGGCAAGAAAGAACGCGAGCGCAAAGACGATGCCGCTCAGCAGCGCGAATTCACTGGTCAGGCGGATGGCGCGTTTGAATTGCTTGGCATCGCGCGCGCCATAAGCTTTCCCGACGCGCTCCTCCGCCGTGAAGGCAAAGGCATCAAGAATGAAGGCGGCGACATTCACGAATTGCAGCAGCACATGGTTCGCCGCAAGTGCCGCCGCCCCGATCCGCGCGCCGGCATTGGCGAACCATGCGAACAGGATCAGCAGGGCAATCGTGCGGATCATAATGTCGCGATTGACCGCGAAGAGTTGGAGCAATCGCTCCCGGTCCAGCAGCAGGCTGCGCGGTGTGCGGCGGGCGAGGGCAAGAATATTCACCCCGGCAACGCGGCCCACAATCAACAGACCCAGCAACAGCGCAATCCATTCCGCGCACGCTGTGCCAAGGCCAACGCCGTATGCGCCCATGTCCAGTCCCCAGACGAACCACACATCGAGCGCGATATTGGCGACATTCATGGCAATCTGGAGCGCGAGTGCCTCTCGCGTGCGGCCAAGGCCCAGCAGCCAGCCATTCATGGCATAGACCGCCAGAGCCGCAGGCGCGCCGTAGAAGCGGCCTTGCATGTATCCACCCGCTTCGCCTGTGACTGCTTCGGACCCGGCCATGACGGCAAAGGCAAGCTGCGCAATGGGCACGCTCAGAACTAGGATCACCGCGCCCAGCGCCATGCCGATACCAAGCGCGCGCAGGAGCAGCGCATCGACCTCGCGCGGATCGCCAGAGCCGCTTGCTTGTGAGGTCAGCCCGGTCATACCCATGCGCAGGAAGCCAAAGCTCCAGAACACAAGACTGATGATTGTCGCGCCTAGCGCCACACCCGCCAGTGCCGCAGCGTCGCCAGTCCGCCCGACAACGGCGGTATCGACCAGCCCGACAAGAGGAATGGATGCCTGCCCCAGCATAATGGGCCAAGCCTGCGCAAATACGGCGCGCCGCGTCAGGGGGCGGGAGGCCGCCATGGATTGGGTCAATCGCTGAGCAGCGCCTGCTCACCCTCGGCCATGTAGTCACGGGTCAGCGGCAAGGCATGGCGGTTGCGGGTGTATTGGATTTGGTAATTGCACATGCCGCCGTGTTCAAAGACGGCAGTCGCCCCTGAAAGATAGAACAGCCACATGCGGTAGAAACGCTCTTCCATCAGCTCGATGATCGCATCTTTGTTGTCCACGCATCGCTCGTACCACTCGCGCAGCGTAAGTGCGTAGTGAACTCGCAACGTCTCTATATCGGTGTGGATCAGGCGGACTTTTTCGCTGGCTGCCAAGGTCTCGCTAAGCGCCGGGATATATCCGCCGGGGAAGATATATTTTGTGGTGAAGGCGTCGGTAGCGCCCGGTCCTCCCAGCCTGCCGATGGTGTGCACCAGCATCACGCCATCATCTTTGAGCAAGTTGGCGCAAGAGCGGAAATAGGTTTCAAACTGCGGTCGGCCAACAGCTTCAAACATGGCGATGGATACCAACCTGTCGAACCGTTCACCCGTTTTGGCGAATTCACGGTAGTCGATCAGTTTGATCTCGATCTTGTCATCAAGCCCGGCGGCGGTAATGCGCTCACGGGCGAGCTTGGTCTGTTCCTCGCTCAGCGTGATGCCGGTGACATGCACATCGAAATGACGCGCCAGATAGATGGCAAGGCCGCCCCATCCGCAGCCGATTTCCACCACCCGCATTCCCGGCTTCAGGTCCAGCTTGGCCGCGATATGTGCCAGCTTGGCGATCTGCGCCTCGTCCAGCGTCATGTCCTCGCGCGGCCAATAGGCACAGCTGTACTGCCAATATTTCTTATCCAGAAACAGCGCGTAGAGATCTTTGCCGATATCATAATGGGCCGCGATATTGCGTTTGGCGCTGTCTGGCCGGTTGAAGCTGCCAGCAACGAACTTCAGCTGGTTCTTAAGCCGTTTCAGGCCGCGTTTGGGCCTGATCCGGCCACCGCGTTCCCAACTGTTGTTGGAACGCAGCAGTGCAACCAATTGCATGATGTCACCCTGCTCAACGATCAAACGGCCATCCATATAGGCCTCACCCGCACCGAGGCGCGGATCGAGCAGGATGTCCCGCGCGACATTCTTGTCGGCAAGTCTGACGGTGACTTCAGGGAAGCCAGCGGTCGGCGTGCCGAACGCATGACTTTCGCCCGCAGCATCAATCACCGTCAAACGCCCCTGTTTAACGCCTTTTTCCAGAAACTTGCGCAGCAAAGTGACGCTCATGTCAGTGTGCTACTCTGCTGCTTCCTTGAGCGCCGGATCAAGATGCCATTGCGGAGCATCTTCCATGCCGCGCAGACGTTCGCTTTCCTCATACATGAAGTCACGAGTCATCGGCAGAGCTTCGCGGTCCTTCACATAGACCAGCTGATGGTTGACCAGCCCGCCATTGCGGAAGGCCTGTTCAGCCCCGGCGAGGTAGAACAACCACATGCGGTAGAATTGCTCGTCATACATTTCGACCAGCTCTTCCCGGTGCATGACGGTGCGGTTGTACCATTCTTCCAGCGTGTGACAGTAATGGAAGCGCATCGCTTCAACATCCATCACTTGCCAGCCGAACTGCTCGCTTTGCGTGATCAGCTCTGACAGGGCGGGGATGTAGCCGCCAGGGAAGATATATTTGCGCGTGAAGGCGTCAGTAAAGCCCGGAGGTCCGGCGCGACCGCACGCGTGGCTGAGCATAACGCCCTTGGGCTTCAGCAGCTTTGCTGTGCGTTCGTAGAATTGCGGGTAATGCGGCGTGCCCACATGTTCCAGCAGGCCGATGGAGCTGATCCGGTCAAACTGGCCCTGGACATCGCGGTAATCCATCAGCGCAAATTTTACCTTGTCGGAAACGCCTGCCTCTGCCGCGCGCTCTTTGCAAAAGGCGATCTGGTCCGGCGCCAGCGCCACACCGAGCACTTCGCAGCCATACATCCGGTTGAGATAAAGCGCGAAACCGCCCCAGCCGCAGCCGATGTCCAGCACCCGCATGCTGGGGCCATTTTCGGCTGTGATATTCAGCTTGGCTGCAAGATGCGCTTTCTTGTCGAGCTGTGCTTTCTCCAGCGAATTGTCCAGATCGCGGTGATAGCCCATCGTGTACTGACGGTCCTCATCAAGGAACAGTTCGTACAAACGGCGCGTCAGATTGTAGGTGTGTTCTGCATTCGCACGTGCTTTGCCGCGCAGATTGACGCTGTCCGCCTTGGCGATGGCCTTTTGCGCCAGCCATTTCACCTTGCTTTGCGGCTGGATGGCCTTGTCACCAATCGCCTTTGACTGCTTGGTGAAGAACAGGATCAAGTCGCGCAGATCATGCGGTTCTTCGATGTTCATCCATTCCCACATGAAGGCTTCAGCTGTGCCCACCTGCGGATAACGGGCAATGTGGTTTGCGGCCTTCGCATTGGTCAGAGTGATGTGGATCGGTTCGCCATATTCGCCCTCGACGTCTCCGCCGGGGCCGAATTCATACACTTTGCCATCGTGATCGGTGATCACCAGCTTGCCAGCTTTGATAACTTTCTTCAGCAGTTTGTCGAGCAGCCACATAAGGCGCAGGTCCCCTGATTGTTTGGATTCGTTCTAAGCGCGTGGGTTTGCGCAGCGTTTGGCGACAAGTCAATTGTGCGATAAGGTTGATCACATGAGCGAGAACAAGACCCAGCCGACCGTTCAAGCGGTAGAGGAATTTATCAGTTCTGTGGAGCATGACGGGAAGCGCGGCGACGCCGAGGTTCTTGATGCCCTGTTCAGACGGGTTACTGGCGAAGAACCGGTGATGTGGGGGCCGACGATGATCGGTTACGGCACATACCACTACAAATATGACAGCGGCCGTGAAGGGGACTTCCTGCGAACGGGTTTTTCGCCGCGAAAAGCCAAGCATTCGATTTATCTCATGGGCGGATATTGCGATGAGGTGACAAGCGCGACGAACGAAAAACTGCTGTCCAAACTGGGCAAATATTCTCAGGGTAAAAGCTGTTTGTATATCAACAAGCTGGCCGACGTAGATCTGGCCGTGTTGGAAGAACTGGTGCAGGTCAATTGGGACGCGATGAATAGTGTTTATCCGCCCGAGTGAGCGCTAGATCCCGGCATACCACTGATACCCGGCAACATCTTCCCAATATCCGCCATTGCCGCCGTTGATATCATCTAGGCTGGCGACCACTTCAATTCCGGTCAGATATTTGGGGTGCTTGTAACCAAGCTGCCGTTCCAGTCGCATCCGTAAGGGCGCGCCATTGGCGACAGGCAGTGTCTCCCCGTTCAGCTCATGCGCCACGATGGTTTGCGGGTGCATCGCGTCATCCATGTCGCAGCTTTCGTAATAGTCCACACGGCGGCGATCGTCTGATGGACCGCGCATGAAGAAATCGGCGCAGCGAAAGACGACAAAGTTGGCTTCCGGCTGGACGCCAGCGGCTTCCAGAATTGTTGAAAGCTGCGGTCCGGTCCACTCACCAATCGCGCTCCAGCCTTCAACACAATCATGGCGTGTGACTTGCGTGCGTTGAGGCAGAGCCTTGATGTCGTCGAGCGATAGCTCTGCCGGATTGTCCACCAGGCCGCTTACGCTCAGCCGCCAATTGGCAAAGCCTTCTGCCTCGGCAGCGCGGTATGCATCGGTGTCCACCGTGCGATTGCCGTTTGCGCGGAACACCGGAGAGACGGCCGACCGGTCGTATTCCGGCGCCATAGTGATGCGTCCGCCGCCCAGCGAACGGTGAAGTCCGCGGTGCCAATTCTGTGCGCCCTCAACCAGCTTTCCGAACCACGGCGTGTTGCCAATTTCGCTGCACCCGGCAAGAAAGGCCGCACCAGCGGCGACCAGAAAATTACGCCTCTGCATCGTTCGCTCCTTCCAGCTTTCCGCCAGTGATCATGTCACGAATTTGCCCGATCGGACCGGCCAGCAACACCAGCACAATATGCAGCACGAAAAATGCGAACAGCAGCCATGCAGCGATAAAGTGAAGCGACCGTGCGCTTTGTCGTCCGCCAAAAAGATCGGTCATCCACGGCCATGCCGCTTCCATTCCGGGGCTCATCACCATTCCGGTGAAAATCATCATCGGCAGCAAGACCAGAATTACGCCAGAATAGGCGATTTTCTGCAGGATATTGTACTTGCCGCCGCCATGCTCGAAATTGAGCCGCACGTGTTCTTTGATGTCTGTCCAGATATTGCTGAGCCGCCATTCTCGCGCCCTTGCAAAGATGTCTCTAAACATGTGGCCGTTGATGACGGCGGAAATCATGAAGGCGAGGAAGGCAAAGCCGAACACGAGCGCAAACAGGATATGCCAATCACGCGCTGCGGCCAGACTGTAGTAATCGGGGATTGTCATCCAACCGGGAAAGCGCGGCACTTCCAGCCACGCATCGGCCGGGGCAAAACCATCATTACCCCAATACAGGCGGCGATGACCGTTGGAGATGTTCAACCCGCTCATGAACAGAATGATCAGGCTGACGGCATTGATCCAGTGCCAGACACGCGTGGTGAACGCGTGACGCTTGCGCGGTTTTGGCCTTGTGCATGCAGTATGTGCAGACTTGCGAGTGCCGCCGCGAGCTGCAGCGCTTGCGCCAGCATGTGCTTGAAAGGGTACCTCTGCTTGTAGGGTCCACGCTCTTCAACCTGTCACCGCGCAACACCGACGGCAAGTACCCCAAGAAGACGGTTGCCATGATGATGCACATCGTGTTCAAGGTCGCCAAGACCATGGCGCCGAGCGTCATCGTGATCGATGAGGTGGAAAAGGTGTTTCTCTCTGACAAAAAGAAGCTCAAGGAGTACGCAAGCGTGGAACCCTACAACGTCATGAAGAAGGACCTGGCCAAGGTGCGTCCGCACGGCATGCTGCACGGCGTTGACGTGTTGCTGCCGTCACCATGCAAGCATGGCGAAAACTTGCTTCAGATGTTGCCAGCAGCCATGGGTGCTGCCTCTCCTCTGCCACCAGCCGTGTTGCTCTGAGTATGTGCACAGCCAGAGCGAGTGCGGCCAGTCGGACAGCTGGTGGGCTGCGGTCAATGCCAGGTGGCATGGCGATGCAGGAGATGAAGCAGCTCAAGCCGGGCGACAGG
>ENA-ORXU01002078-ORXU01002078.1-marine-metagenome-genome-assembly--contig:-NODE-2078-length-14292-cov-4.536898_pt1 | contig 14292 bp, 16 predicted proteins | sample MGYA00237869_ERZ511484 | MGnify/ENA metagenome assembly ERZ511484
CTACCCGTTATCCCGTGGTGGAAAAGAACGGTATCGTGTTTGCGTACATGGGCTTAGGAGCACCACCCCAGTATCCCGAATTTGATTGCTTCAGGGCACCAGACTCACACGTATTTGCATTCAAGGGGTTATGGGACTGCAATTGGCTACAGGCGATGGAAGTTGGCATCGATCCTGTTCACGCATCCATTCTTCGTCGATTCTTGCAAGATGAAGATCCCGATCAATCCTACGGCCAGCAGTTTCGCGACAATCCAGTTTTAACACACAAATACCCATGACCCAACTCTTGCGAGACTACTCTCTCCCAGAAATAAGCGTCGAACAAACAGACTACGGGATGCGGCTTGTGGCACTCCGCCATCTTGACGAGCACAGATGGATCTACCCATGCTTTCGGGCGTGGATCCACAACACATTCATGGCCCTATATTCAACGACACTATTGGTAAAAAAGACACCTGGCGCAAGGACTTTAAAAACAGCGACGAAAAACGACGAGCAGCCTGTACCGATTGGGATTCCGACGTTCCTGCCACTTTCGAGTAGCACCTTCTGTAACAGGCAACACCAATCAGGTAGGAACAGATAAACAGCAATGGACAGCATTCGCAAAACGATCACTGAGAGCACACTTGCGACCCAGAACCTACTCGATACAGCCGCTATAGAGATAGCGATTGAGGTTCTCGGGCACATTGAAGCGCAAAACACCGAGACCGTCAGGGTACTCTTCTCCGATCAGCACGGTATTTTGCGGGGTAAAACGATCGCTGCAAGCAAGCTTGTGTCAATCATTGAATCGGGTATGGCAGCACCTTCTGCGCTGCTGCTAAAAGACACCGCACACATAACTGTTTTCCCTGTATGGAGTGCGCAGGCAAGCGCCGCCGGGGAGTTGGTTGGTGCTTGTGATGTACTTATGGTGCCAGACCCATCTACTTTTAGACAGCTTCCATGGTCTCCCCATTCTGCATGGCTGATGTGTGACCTTCATTATGAATCCGGTGCGCTGATACCCTTTGCACCGGGTACCGTTTTGAAGCATTCCATAGAAAAATTGCAGGCACACGACAAGGCGCAGGTTGCGGGGCTGGAAGTTGAATTCCATGTCTTCAAGCTGGTTGATGCAAAACAAGAACACAAGGACGCGACAATGCCGGGACAGGCAGTGCTCACTCGCAACCTGGCAAAAGGTTATCAATTCCTCACAGAAACACGGTACGACCAGCTCGAAGACATCATGGATACCCTTCGACGCCATTGTATAGAGCTCGGATTACCTGTGACGTCAATGGAAGTAGAAATGGGACCCAGCCAGTTTGAATTTACCTTTGATCCCATGGACCCCATAACGCATGCGAACAACAGGATCATGTTTCGAACGATGGGGCTGGCCGCTGTTATTCTGCCTGTTGTCCTTGGGTCCTGTTATCGGTATAGCTGCCATGCTGGGATTGATTTGCGTAAAACGCGAGCGCTAACCGCTTATCTAATCCACGTCGTCGAGTTTCGATTTGAACAGATCCAGTGCAAGCGATAAACCAGGATGGTCAGCAGATTTTTCCTTAGCGATTTTGTAGATAACGCCACCGCGGCAGGTTGTACTATCGGCGAGCCTGGAGATCGCTTTATATTCATGAAGTCGCGAAGTTGTTCGTATTATCACTTAAAAATTCTATCGCGGTGAAATTCAGGATAGTGGGTAACAGAAAAGTCTATTAAATTGTAAGGTTGAATCAGCAACCACCATCTCAGTCGCGTACCTGACTAGAGATCACAACCTGACGCAAAGACACGATCACCACACACGCGGGCATGTAGCTGCTTCAGACGTAGGAACCCTTGAATTTCGATTGAGTTCATTACACAACGTGTCGGTTTTACATTCGCTACTAGCAGACGATCTCACAGAAGAAGACAGCCTCAACAGACAATGGTGTTCAATGTTCAAACCTAGTGTCCAAACTTAGTGTTCAAACTTGGTGTTCAAACTTAGTGTTCAAACCTAGACTGGCTTACAGATAATGTACGGCAGCAAGGCGTATCCGATGACGTTCCCCTACCGTCATATTGATAGTTTCTAAACACACACGTTTACACTATTCGTCATTCACAAATGTCGGTTCTACACTGTTTAAGACACCGAGAATGAACCAAGAGCATCGGAAGCCCTAAACACTTGTCGCCGCCACTGTTCAGATGATCATTGTTAGTTTTCGTAAAGTACGTCAGGGCAGTTCTCTTCGTTATTTTCTCCACTCGTATGTTCCCGTATAGTCTCTTATAACCAAGAGCCTTGAATCCGTGATGCTCGTCAAAACGAATAGCCCTGTCGTTTTCCTGAAATGTCCATAGGCAAGTCGGTCTGGGTAACAGATTGAGCAAATGTTTCAGCAGCTCAACACCGATGCTTTGACCGACATCACCCGGAGCAAGGTATAGCTGATCTATCCAGCCTGTTCCTTCAGTTATCGATGTAGCCAAAACTCCAACATCGCCACCGTCTAGCCGGGCAATCACGACCCCACCAGTGGAGATCAGCTTCCCACGTACCCAACGACGAACTCCATTGAGTCAATGAGGTGATTTTGCGCAGGGTAGATACTCAAGTCGTGAGGTACTTAGTATTTGCACGACGACATCAACATCATCCATCTTTGCTGCTCTGATTTGCATCGCTATCTGCGCGACATAAGTTGCCTATCTGACATTACGTTATCTACATGATATTCGCAACTCAACTCAATAAATGAGCTGCAGAATCAACCTGAACCGGCATCCACAATCATCAGCTCAAACGTCACTGTTACAGGCGCACCATCCTTCGCAATCGTACCTTCGTATTGATTGTTCTCCGTATCCACACAGATCATCGGAAGCTTCAACGCCCCATCCCATGTCGCACCCGGTGGTACCAACACTTCTGAAATCGGCGACTCCATCGCGTTGCCTTCCTCAAAGCGTGCACCTATCAGGCTTCCGATACCGTAGACAGTTGCTCTGGTGAATCCGGCCTTGCCGATCAGCACCTCAATTGACGTGTGAATATCTTCATGTGGGTATATCTTGGCAATCAGTGCATTACCTTCATGCCGCTCACCATGAACATGAAAAACAGGAAAGGCCGTTTCAGCGTCGAGTGCAACCTCAAACCTTGCGCCCGACACCGCATGCAAAGTGACCGTAGCATCAGCAGCAATCGTAACGTCATCAGGTAACAGGTGCCCGATACCGACTGCGTTTTGCGCATCCCAGATGGCATGGCAATGTAGCCACCAGACTCCATCGCGTCTGCCTACAATTGCTGTGGCATGCCGCAGGGTTGCTGCAGCACAAGAGTAGGTATCACTGTACCACGCAGCGTGTGAGTCATCCTTCGAGTATCCAGGCATAACGTAGTCAAACGGACCTACCTTGACTCCATCAAGCACGATAACACCGCTGTCACACTCTGCGTTATCCATTAACACCGCAACGGCTTGCATCAGCCTGTCACCGGCCTTAACACCGACTGAATGCTCTGCAACGTCACCCATGGCAGAGATCACACGCAGCTTATTCTCGGGACCTGGATGGCGGATCACATCACGGCTATTCATACAGAACCTCCTGTTAACAATCCTCTCTCTTCCAACGCTTCACGAATGAGCTTCTTGGTGACTTTGCCATAGCCCGTCTTCGGCATCTCATCAAAAAACACATAACGTGACGGCAGCTTGTATCGGGCTAGACGATCAACCAGCAGAGCAGCAAGATCATCCTCATTCACTGACTGCCCTTTATTGCAGACACAAACTGCAAGACCCACTTCACCCCAGCGCTGATCTGCAACTCCCAGTACAGCCACTTCACTCAAGGCCGGATGTGACAACATGACTTCCTCAATCTCTCGAGGGTACACATTGGACCCCCCTGAGATGTACATGTCTGAAGAACGACCTGTGATATACAAATACCCCATGGCATCCATGTGACCCAGATCTCCAGTCAGAAACCAACCGTCTCTGAATGCCTTTGTATTGGCACCATTGTCCTTATAGTAACCAGCACAAACAGCAGGACCCGCTACACAGATTTCACCCGTTGCCATGGCCGGTAGTTGCTTGCCACTCTCGTCCTGAATCGTTACATGAATACCGGTACGCTCAATGCCACAGGTACCCACGCGAGCACTGGGCGAGTCTTCCAGATAATGATCATGCGTGGGTAGAACAGTGATAGCGCCTGTCACTTCTCCCAGTCCAAAATACTGAACCAGCACTTTGCCAAGTTTTGCCAATGCGTGCTTCTGATCTTCTCGATACATCGGCGCGCCAGCGTAAATGACGTAGCGCAGACTAGAGTGATCATACTGATCCACTGCAGGATGTTCTGTAAGCATCTTGACGATGGTGGGTACCGTAAACATGTTGGTCACCCCATATTCTTCAACCATCTTCCAGGCAACTGCAGGATCAAACTTTCCGCGTGGTAGCAGCAAAGACGAGGCACCCGCTGCAATATTAACCAGAATGTGCATACCAGCACCGTGAGACAAAGGCGCCACGACCAGGCTTAAATCATCAGGACCCGTGCCCGGCATAAGATCGTTGAGGTGATTCAGCGTGGTAAAAGTCAGTTGCCCATGCGTCAACACAACAGCCTTGGGCCTACCCGTAGAGCCAGAGGTGAAAAACAGCCAGCACGGATCGTCTCTATCGACATCGGCATTGTCTACATCTGCACCGTCAAATTCGGCCAGCAACTCATCATAGGCCGTTCCAAAACCTTCGCCTATACAGATGACATTTTGCAAGCGAGGCGTTGCCTCCTGACAAGCACTCGCATGATCTGGGAAATCAGATTCGCAGACCATCAGGCTAGCTTCTGCCTTTTGCGCAAGGAAGGCCACTTCATCCGGGCGTTGACGAAAATTCGACGGCACCCACACCGCACCCACACGCCAGCAGGCCAGCATCACTTCGGTAATCTGTATGTTATTTGCAGATTGCACCAGCACCCTATCGCCCGCTTTCACATCAAATCGCTCCAGCATGGCCATGGATAGAGCACTGACACGCGAATCAAGTAGGGCCCAGCTGATAACCTCACCCTCATGTATCAACGCTGGACTGTCGGCCAGACGCCGGGCATTGCGCGTCAGGAAGTGAGCAAGATTGGTGGTGCGCGTGGTCCAGGGCAGCATTGTATCCCGGTTGGTTACTGGACTCACCTGCTACGCTCCATGATGGACACGTAATTGGCCACTGCCGCACCACCCATGTTGAACACACCGGCCAGATTCACGTTGGGCAATTGCATCGTTTCTGCATCCCCAGCCAGCTGCATGGCAGCCATCACGTGCTGGGAAACACCGGTTGCTCCCAGAGGGTGCCCGCGCGACTTCAATCCGCCAGAGGGATTGACCGGGAGCTTGCCATCACGCGTAGTTATTCCTTCTCGAATCACATCGCCACCCTTGCCGCGGGGCGCAAGACCCATGGCTTCATATTCGAGAAGCTCTGCAATAGTAAAACAATCGTGTGTTTCAATCATGTCCAGATCGCTTAATGCAACTCCGGACTCTGCGAGTGATTTTGCCCACGCTGCGCGGGCACCGGCGAACTCCGTGGGATCACGTTTTGACAAGGCCAGAACATCATTCACCTGATTGCGAGCGCGAAACCCTATTGCCCGCTTCATGGTTTTGGCCATGTCGGGATGCGCAACAATTATCGCAGCCGCACCGTCAGAGATAAGAGAGCAATCTGTGCGGCGTAACGGCCCGGCCACAATCGGATTTTTATCACTCACAGTATTACAGAACTCAACGCCAAGATCCTTTTGCATGTGCGCATACGGATTCAGCATGCCGTGTGAATGATTTTTGGCAGAGATCATTGCAAGCTCTTGCGAATGATCACCATGTTGTTCAAAGTAGCGAGCCGCAATCTGTGCGAATATTCCCGCGAAACCTCCTTTGACGTTACCTTCTTCGGTACGGTACGACGCGCTCAACATGATGTTTCCAGCATCAACGATCGGAGTGGTGCTCATCTTCTCAGCACCAACCACCAGAGCAATCTTGCCCCGGCCTGCAGCCACGAAATCCATTGCGGCATACAAGGCAGCAGAACCGGTCGCACAGGCATTCTCAAGATGAACCGATGGCACATGTGACAGCTCAGGCACAGCCATCCCTACCAGAGAACCCTCAAAAGCTTGCGGTGAAAACCCGTTGTTGTAAACACCTACAAATATACCGTCGATGTCTTGAGCCGCTATTGCTGCATGAGCCAGTGCATCAGGCACGACCCCTGCAATCAGCTGCTCCAGCCCTTGCTCAGGCGCTTTGCCAAACTTGCTGTGTGCCCAGCCTACGATTTGCGGATGTTTCATGTCACGTTCTCCCAATAAATTGTGACAGGACTATTGAGCGTCATTCACGCTCAGCTTGTGGATAGTCTTGGTTAAAAAGGTCAGTTCCACGCCTCGGAAGCGCTGTCAGGCCCTTCTGACGCTCTGTTCACATGTGCACATCCTTCGATCAATACTTTGCCTATACATATTACGGACTTCATGATATTCGCTGAATTTCGCTGGAGATAATGTGAGACCTTTTATCAGCATTTACACATTAACAGTTTACAGGAGGATACATACCAGCCTATTCTAGATGCATAACGTTCATAGGGTGGACACTCCCAACTCGGTAGCGGCCACTTAACGGGCTTAATGCTCAATACGCAAAGGAGAATCAACTTGAAGACAATGACCGTAGTCGCTGCACTCGTCGCATCGCTGGCTGCAACGACAGCTAGCGCTTAAACACTGACCATGCAAAGCGTCTTTCCCTCATCTTTGTAATTGCCAGGCGATAGTGGCATTCGTCTCACCGAACAGGTATCCACACTGACCGGTGGCAAAGTGAACTTAGAGTTAAACGAGCCGGGCGCTATTGTTGGCGCAAACGAGATGTGGGACGCTATCTCTACTGGTGCGGTGGATGCTTGTACAGCCCGGGCTTTGCACAAAGCATTATTCCCTCAGCGGCGCTTTTCACCGCAGTACCTTTCGGACCAAAAACAAGAGCCTACTCTGCGTGGTGGTACCACGGCGGTGGTAAAGACATTTGGGCTAAAATAACAGCACAATTCGATATTTACACAGAAATGTGCGCCGTGCTGGTGCGAGAAGCCTCCGGCTAGTTCGCCAAGGAAATCCAATATGCCTGCAGATTTGACAGGCATCAATATGCGCGTATCTGGTCTTGGAGCATCGGTTATGCAAAACTCGGCGTAGAAGCTCAATCCATGCCGGTTGCCGATACGCTGACCGGACTGCGTCTGGGCACTATCGACGCTGCCAAAATTTCATTCCCGTTGATCGATAAAGCGGTGGGCATGAACAAGTATGCCAGCCACTACTACTTCCCAGGCTGGCACCAGCAAATGTCACTGAATCACATTCACCGTTAATCAGGATGTGTGGGATGACCTGGAAGAGCAGGAACGATTTGCCATTCACACGTCATGTGCCGCGAACGTCACTTACACAATGGCAGAAGGTGAAGCAAAAGAACTGGAGCCACTGGCCGATCTGCAAGCCGAAGGCGTCACGTTGCATACCTGGAACAATAGAATGATGTCTGCATTCCGAGTCGCATGGGACGAAGTTGTCGCTGAGCAGAGCAAGGAAGATACAGATTTCGCCCGTGCCTGGAAAAGCCTATCGGATCTTCGGGCGAACTTTGCCACGTGGCTGATGTTGCGTATTCAAAATAGCCGTTAGAACCGGTATCAACGGCTCAACTTGTCGTGCAGCAAAGACACCCCTGCTGCACGGCCTGTATTCTCCATCTGTCCATCTCGAACGGTGAGCCCTATGCTGACATTGTCTGAATGGCTAGCCTTACCGTGCAGGATGACTGCGAAGTTTTGCGGCTGGTTGCCACTAGTGCTCATGGCCGTGATTTTGTACGACGTCGTTGGTCGACGATTTTTCTCCACAGGCTCGTTCAAGCTGCAGGAACTGCAATGGCATCTGCACGGAGCGATAGCAGCACTGTGTTTTGGTTATACCTCTATAGAGAACGCGCACGTACGTATTGATCTCTTTTCCCAGCGTATGAGTGCGCGAACTAATCTCTGAATTGAAATCATTGCTATCGTAGTGCTGCTGATTCCGTTCATGTCTTTGCTAACGTGGTTCGGCCTTAGTTTCACCTACCGCTCCTTCACTCGTTGCGAAGGCAGCTCTGGTGATTTAGGACTACTCAACCGATGGATCATCAAGGCTGCCATTCCTCTAGGTGCTGTGCTGACTATCTTGGGCGGCCTCTGCGTCACGTTGCGTAGTATCGCCATGCTGCCAAATCCCGTGTCACCAATCGAGACAGGGAACAACGCATCATCGAGTCAATCTCCTCGGTTCTGCCAAGTGCCATGTTTCTGTGCCTGATTCCGGCGCTGTTCTCAGGTGCACCTGTAGCTGTAATGCTAATGGGCATCAGTCTGATCTTTGGACTTCTGGCGCTATGGACAGGTGATAGGTGTGTGGTGCATGCCACCTTTTTGCCCAACCGTATTTTCTCAGGAACGATAGAAAAGGGCGTTCTTGTGGCAGCGCCGATGTTCATCTTGATAGGCATTATCATGGAGAAGACTTGACTGGCTGGAGACCTGTTAATTACCCCGCAGCGGTTGTTACGCGCAGTTCCAAGAGGTCTTGCACTTGCAGTCGTGTGGATGGGAACCATACTGGCGGCGGCTACCGGCATTATTGGCACTTCAGTGGTCATGTTGACCATGCTCGCCATACCTACCGATAGACAAGGGCTATGATCGCGGACTGGCACTTGGCACTGTAGCGTCAGCTGGCACGTTGGGCATTCTGATTCCACCGTCAGTCATGCTGCTATTCATGGGAGACTTATTGACCCCGGTATTGCATAAAATTTCGAGTCCAGAAGCTTAGAGAGCTGTATATAAGTACCAAAGGCACCACCGTCAACTGAATCTGAACGCAAAGGACTTCTACTGGACGCGCTAATATCTGTGCTTGCACCGCTCGCGCTGATCATTGCCGTACTGGTTTCCATTCTGGCGGGGGTTGCAACAAAAACAGAAGCCTCCGGTGTCGGCGTGTTCTCCGGTCTGTTACTCGGCGCTCTTCGAGGTCGACTTAACTGGACTACATTATCAGACAGCATGGACCGCTCCGCAAATCCTTGAGCATGCTGTTTTTCATATTTGTTGGTGCTACCGCGTTTGCCTACATTTTTCGCAAGGTGGGCGGTGAGCACTGCCTTGTTGATACTGCGCGAAGTCTGCCATTCGGAGACTGGAGACTACTGTTCGCCATCATGGCGATGATCTCTGTCATGGGTTTTTCTTCGACTGGATCGAGATCACCCTTATCATGCTACCTATCTTCGCACCCATCGTTCAGTTGATGGATCTGGGAGGACACGTACCACAAGACCAGATGATCTACTGGTTTGCCGTGTGAGTGTCACTGAATCTGCAAACCTCATTTCTTACGCCACCGGTCGGGTTTGCACTGTTCTATCTCAACGGTGCTGCCGGCACGCTGCTGCCTTAGAAAGACATTTATCGAGGCCTCATTCCGTTTGTCATTCTGCAGCTTATGCTGCTGGGACTCACGATACGGTATCCTGCGGCTGCCTTGTGGCTACCTGAGAAGCTGATGCAGTGAGTGCTCGTGCCAGTGGCAGACGCCAAGTGTTTGACGTTAACCTTGATGCAGCCTTTCATGGTGCGCAGGCGGCCTAACAGAGCAGCCCTTTGCTGCGGTACGCGCTAATCGTGCAGCTCAGGTGCCTATGAAAAATCAAGGCACTGCCTGGGACATAGCAGAGGTGTCTGTGTTTCTGGCTTCCACTGCTGCCGGGTTTGTTTCGGGTGTGGACTTGCGTGTGGATGGCGCTATGGGAATCCTCATGGGAAATGTAGCGAACTAGAGAAACAAGTCTATGGAAAAAAAAATCGCACTGGTTACCGGCGCTGCTCGTGGTATCGGCCTGGCAACGTCACGATTGTTCATTGAACAAGGCTGGAAAGTTGCCATGATAGACAGAGATCAGGAGGTTCTTGAGCAAGCCGCCGCCACGCTAAAAAACGCACAAACGTTTACACAGGATGTGTCCAGTCCGGATGAGGTCACTGCCATGGTGGCAGCCGTACTGGAAACCTATGGACAGATTGATGCTGTAGTGAATAATGCTGGAGTGGCGGACTTCGGTCCCATTGAAGGTACCGATTTTGCGCGTTGGCGCCGAGTCATGGAAACCAACCTTGATGGCGTCTTTCTGGTATCGCAGGCAACCACCGCGGCGCTGAAGGAGACGCAAGGTTCACTGGTTAACATCGCCTCAATCTCTGGTCTTCGCGCATCTACTTTACGCGTGGCTTACGGCACCTCGAAAGCCGCTGTCATTCACCTGACTAAACAACAGGCTGCGGAGTTGGGCGAATTTGGCGTGCGTGCCAATTGTGTTTGCCCGGGCCCGGTACGCACTAAACTGGCAATGGCTGTCCATACTCAGGCCATAATCGATGCCTATCACGATGCGATACCACTGAACCGCTATGGCACCGAGGCCGAGATCGGCGAACTGGTAACCTTCCTGTGTTCTGCAAAAGCCAGTTACATTACAGGGCAGGTAATTGCCGCTGACGGTGGGTTTGATAGTACGGGAGTTGGATTGTCGGCATTACGAGAAAAGCTGTAAAGAGCCAGTCACGCATCAATCTTGCTTAAATAAATAATGTCACACCACGTAACAATATCGTGTAGGTGTAACGCTGGGTTTCCACACCGTAGTAGGGTATCGTTACGAAGAAATCGATCGCTCAGCAGCCAATTTGTTTAATACTGCAAAAAGTACACTGCGGCTTAGCGCTCTCCCCCTTCCAGCAACAGCAGACGTCGATGGAAACTGTTTACACCGTATTGATCATTGACGACAACTTTGAAGACCGCTTCATCCTGAAACGCTACCTGCAAAAGACGAAATTGTCGCTGGTGGTCTTGGAAGCCGAGAGTGGCCCCGAAGGAATCGACCTGCTGACCACCCCGGTTGATGAGCTAGAGTCGCGGTACCCGGGTATCCATGCTCCCGTTATTCTGTTCCTCGACATCAACATGCCATTGATGAATGGTTGGGAATTCGTGGAAGAGCTTGACCGACGGCGCGAAGACATACGGCTTAATCCAATGGTCGTACTGATGTATTCAACGTCCGACGCTGACTATGAGAAGAAAAAAGCTAGTGAATACGAGACTGTCAGCAACTACATCGTTAAAGGCGAGTCTACTCCTGAGAGTCTCAAACACGCCATATTGACCGGTGCGAAGCAGCATGCGGCCTAGCAATTAGCCGCACACTTCTGTTTACACTCGTAACACGGTCCGGCAGAACAAGGCTTCCACCCACGCCAGCGACTTCCCCACCCACGTGTAGGCAAGCGCCCAGGCCAGCACCACACCCGATGTGTTGGCCACCATATCCAGTACATCGAAATTTCGAGCAGGCACCATCCCTTGTACAAATTCGATGGCTGTGCCCATCAGAAACAGCCCGATGGCCAGTAGCAAGCGCGTAAGATCGTGGCGGTAGATCTGTGTAAACCAGGCCATCAGACAGGCATATGCGACGGTATGCAAGGCTTTATCCTGCAACATAAATGTCTTTAGTGTAGGCGGCACACTGATTACCGAAGCTACGGCTACCATCAGCACCATGATCAGACCCAGTCCGATCCACAGGCGCTTGAAGCGAAGATGCTCCACTCTGAGCATTCCGGTACTGTGAAAGTCAAACGTCATTAGGCTGGCAGATAGTGAACAGAAATTGAGGTTGTTGGAGTCAGATAGCGGGTGAAACCTGCGATCCCTGAATGTACTTTCACAAACGTACAGATATAAATATTGAGACTGTGAGTAGCAATGCAACTACGATGTGTCCCAGACTGGATATGACTAAGGCGTGCCCTTTACTACCGCCACGCCAGAATGTATAGGACATGACCGCAACGCAGAATAGCAGCATGCCAGCTGCCACCCACAGACCAACCGTTTCAGCCTCCAGTGACCAGTTCAGTTTGTCCCGGCCTGTCAGGATCCATCCGGTAAGCGAATAGACCATGTAAAACCCGTTCATGACAATAGGCACAATCAATAGCGAGAATTGCATCACAGGACCCACAATGGTGGGATCCCCAGTCAAATTACGTGTCATCTTGATCGTTTAGTCAATGGTGAATGAAGTGGTCACGATAAAAATGTAAAGTTTCAACGGTATGCCTTGAGTATGTTGCCATACAGCGTTGCCTACTGGTTTAATGGCGCACATCAAAAGCAGTAGTGGAGCTTGCACGATGATCCAGCGCCTTACCACGTACCCTGATACGAAACCCATAGCGTTCTGCCTAGCCCTTGGCACGGCACTGGCCACGGTATTCATGCAGGTACCCGCGTGGGCAGGTGAAGCCGACGTCGTGGACGGCAACATCAGCGCTTTGGGAAACAATCGTTACCGTATAGATGCAACGGTACTACACGCCGATGATGGCTGGGACCACTACGCCGATCGCTGGGATGTACTCGACAGCGAGGGCAATGTGCTCGGCAGCCGGGTGCTAGTCCATCCGCACGACAACGAGCAACCCTTTACGCGTTCTCTGACTTTGACACTGCCACCAGGCACAACTCTGATACGCCTTCGGGCCAATGATTCCGTTCACGGTCTTGGTGGCACCACGATCGAACTGTCAGTGCCTGAATCAAGCTGAACAGCGCTGCAACCTTGGGTGTGATCGCTACACAAACACCCACAACAGCAAGGCGCCAAGCAGCAATCGATAGATGACAAATGGCGTCATGCCGATACGATTGATGAAGGCCAGAAAAAAGTGAATACACACGAACGCACTGAGCGCGGCTATCACGGTGCCCAGAGACAGCGCTGTCCAGTCTGTCGGAACCGCGCTGTCGACAAGATCCTTGGTAACGCTCAAACCTGACAGCACGATGATAGGGATGGACAGTAAAAACGAGTAGCGCGCCGCAGCTTCGCGAGTCAGGCCCAACAGCAGCGCTGCGGTAATGGTAATACCCGAGCGCGACGTGCCGGGAATCAGTGCCATTGCCTGCGCGCCACCAATAACGAGAAAATCCTGCCAGCCCAGCGAATACTCATCACGCACAAGCTTGCTGCGACGATCAGCTACCCACAGTAACAGACCGAATAAAACGGTGGTCACTGCTATGACCAGTGGCGAACGAAGGTGTACCTCAATCACATCCTTGAATGCCAGACCCACCAGACCTGCTGGAATGGTGCCCAGTATAACGCCCCAGGCGAGTCTTGCCTCCGGAGTCATGACACGCTCGGTCATCGAGTTGACCCATGACAGAAACAGCACAACGATATCGTTCCTGAAATACGTCACCACTGCCAGCAGCGTACCCAAATGAACCGCGACGTCGAATGCAAGCCCCTGATCGGGCCATTTCAGTAATCGCGGTACCAGAATAAGGTGTGCTGAGCTGGAGACGGGCAGAAATTCTGTCAGCCCTTGAACCAGTGCTAGCAAGATGATGTGGGAAAGTTCCATAAATTACCGGAGTTGCGTCGCCAGAAGCCTATAGGCGATAGGAGAGATCTTGTGTGTTAAAACCACGAAGCGGCAGATCATAGCCTTTACCGAGGGCCATAACCTGAAACCGTTCACCCATTTCACCTGGCAGGGTCAGTGTCTTTACCTCTCTTGCCAACTGAATACGATCGGTCTCGCTTTTCAATTCGCGTCGCCGAGCCTCAGCTAGCGGGAGCAGATCGTTGTCGAGCAAATACGCCGACTGCGAAGCGTAGCCTAGTAACTCCAGATCCAGCATCACAGCACTTTCAGCGACACGGGTAAAATCAACGTGCGCCGTGATGTCTTGCAGCCCGGGGTACAGATACGGGTCGTCGTGCACACGGTGACGGTAGTAGCAGGCCAGAGTGCCGGTGACTCGCTCCTCACTGTAGTACTCGCCTCGAGGGTAACCATAATCCACAAGGATCATCGCACCGCGTGTCAGGCAAGCTGCAAGACCAGCTAGCCAGGGCCTCAGGAGCAAACACAATTCAGAGCTATAACCAATGGGCAGCGCTCGCCCGATATCATCCTCAACAGCGCGCACCGCCTCCTGTAGCTCGGTGCCTGCTACGGCAATGTCACTGGTCAGATCGCGCGATACCATGATCTGGTCCACCGCACTACCGATCCGGAAGCGTTCCAC